>Ga0256404_1003747_pt1 | contig 30150 bp, 25 predicted proteins | sample RumenRJG_01DNA_FD_185990 | JGI IMG/M metagenome (GOLD analysis project Ga0256404, IMG submission 185990) | Bovine rumen microbial communities from Lethbridge, Alberta, Canada - RJG_01 | ecosystem: Host-associated > Mammals > Digestive system > Stomach > Rumen | place: Canada: Alberta | collected...
CCTCCAAATGGAGTTTTACGATCTTGTGTTTGAACTCGGGTTCATACTTTGATGACATATTGATTATCTCCTTGTCTTTATTATAATCTTTAGTCATCTCTGTCACAAATATAGTATATCACGTCAAGTCCTGTCCTTAAAACCTAATACCTGCTCGCCATTACATATTGATGCACGGATGACCGCCTGCTTGTTTGTAAGGTCGTATTGTGTTTTCTTTGATTTTTTACTAAAGAACATTTTCATTAATATCCTTATATCTTCAGAAGGTCATGATTTTGACTTTCTTTCAAACGATGGTCAAACGATAAAAATATGGAAACAATCGGTTTTAGTTTTTCATTTCGATTTTCTCTTTTTCCAGCATTTTCGATAGCTTCTCTACAGAAATGGTCTTGTCATTAAATGTCACTCCAAGAACAGCTTTGCTTAAATAGACATAGACAAATAGTACAAGGAAAGGAATCAGGCAGGATGTAACAATCATGACTGCAACATATTCAAGCATACGGTTCAATGTATTCTGTGCTTTCTTAAGAAAATCTTTGGCTTTGGAAGATAGGACACTTACCACTTCAGCTAATTTGTTCTTGGCTTTCGTAAGCCATTTCTCTGAGTCGTCATTGTTTGTTTTTTCTATTTCTTTCTTGCTGTCGTCTGCCTCTTCTATGACAGCCTCATAGGATTCATGATAAACATCTTTTATTTTCGCAGAAACAAATAGACTTGTCGGCACAATCAAATATAAAATAAATGCACACACTATTATCTTTATGCCGATCTGTCTTATTTTTCCGGGTTTAAACAATGAAATAATAATAAAAAGACAACCTAAGGGAATCAATATTCTGAATGCCAGAAGGCCAAATATGGTCAGCGTGTATTTTTCAAGAAATATGGCGCACAAAACGATAAGTAAATATCCGGAAATATCTGCAAGCTTATTGGATATTCCACTGCTGGCATCTCCAGGGATTAGTCCGACAGCAACTGAAAGTCCAAGAGAAGATGCCGCAAGAATTTCCGCGTCATTTTTCTGTTCATCCAATTCCTTTATGCAGGCCTTCGAAAATTTTGACTTAGCTGACCCCGTAACATTTGCAACTGCCGTCATAGAAAGCACTGCTATCAGGGCAAATACTATAAGTCCTATCCATTGCTTCTTTTCTATTTTATGCATTTAATACTCCCATATAAGAATACTTTCCATATAATAATTCAGTGCCTATTAGCAGATTAATCTATATCTGCAAAATATTATTTCTGTTTTAATGCCTTATATGCTCCATAATAAAAGTCCTCGAACTTTTTTACAAGTATTTAACGGTGACAGGCACCTTAGTATACACTGTATCTAGTACCTTTATCTGGCTTTTTTTCTTCTATTTTCTACTGTACCTTTGAAACTATTATATCATTCATCCTATCATAGGCATTCCAGTCGTCTTTCTTAATATTAATTCCGGAATATGTGAATGCCTTTTTTATAATATTCATTATCTCGCTACTGCCAATACCAGCTTTTGTTTTAATATATTCTTCCGTAACCATATTTATTTCATGTGCAGCGTTGTTTCGAACATTTTCTTCAATATTTCTGAGAGTATCAACTATTGTAAACATCTGTGTATCCTGATGCTGTGAACTGTGTGACGCACCAACAATCAAAGCCCTTAAGTGATCTGATGATACCGCCTGACCATATCCACGGAAGTTATTACCTTTATTTTCTTTATACCATGCGTCAAGATAATTTTGCACGTCAGTGTCAACGAGCAAATTACTTTCCCATGAAAAGACATTATCTTTCTCCTTGCAATATTTTCTATAATCAATATTAAAATTCTTTTTTAAAATAAGATCAAAAAGATTTACTAGTAACGGTGTCAACGCTCTGGTAAAGTCAGCATATTCTTGTTGTTTTCGTTTAATATCTAAAGATAAGGCATACTCAAAACATTTAATATCACCGTCTTTCTTTATTGGGAAGATATCATCAATTTGATATAAAATTGATATATTTCTGGCACTTTTAATATCTAATGTAAGCCTGCTTTGCGCCATTTGAAGGAGATCATTTAGTTCCTTATTTGTATTTGATAAAGACTTTGAAGCAGCTATCGCAGCAGAATAATCATAAGACATAATATGCTTTTTAATAGTCTCCTTCTGTTTTAATTCTGATATAGAGGGGCATGATATTTCACTACATCTGTTTTCTGCAAGAGCAGGATCATTATCTTCATCAAGTTCCCATGCCTCTTCAACATTGAAATTCTTGTGATCGTGCTCATTCATTTTTCTTACAGGTGTCGATACCTGTATCAGTTTAAATGGATATTCCTGAAATGTTGTAAGTACCATGAGCGTGCTCTTCATAGATGGCGTTCCGCTTGAAATATTTATCAAAATTTCAGCGTCTGGATTCTTAGAAATGATATCGTCGAATATGCTCTTGAATTCCTTATAAAAGAAATCAAATTCCTGCACATTTATGAGTTCAGGACGTTCTATTATCCTGACCTCCATTTTCTTTCCAAACGATTCTGAAAGCTTATCTATACAGTAGCAGTATCTGTTGTCAGTATTATGGAACTCAAGCATTTCTTTCGATAAATATAAATAAATAATATCTGGCTGATAATACCTTGCTATATGAAGCATTGATCCGTCTCTGTAATTATTCTGTGAAATTGGATCTGTTCCACCTATTGGTGAAAATAATATTCTTGTTCCCATCATTGCCTCCTTAAATAATCAAAATATCTTCATCTTCATTTTTTACATCAATGCCCCAGGACTTCACCTGGCTTTTTCCAATTATTTTGTAAACACGAACGCTGTCGACTCCTGTACAAAACTGCGGAATCTCTCTTAGCAGCTTTTCATATTTGTCCTTCCGAAGCTTTGCTTCAAAACAGGATTTCTGCACCCGTATTCCATAGCCTTGAAGGAATTTGGCAAATTTCACTCGCTGCTTATTGTCTACTATATCATAAATGATAAGGATCAGCATCTTATCCTGTTTCTCTTCTTCATTAAGTTCAAAAAAATAATCTTCCATGGCATCACCTTATCAAGACTGGTTCATATATATCTGCATTTTCTGCTTCTATTGAATCTACAAGCTTCTTCATCTGAAGTGAAATCGCTCTCCTGAAGCTCACAGGATAATCAACATAAGATAAGTATCTCACATCAGTTGTGAGTTTCTTTTCAAGCTTATTCAGAAATATCCTAAGCGTATCTTTTTTCAGGAAACATCCCGGCTCATCAAGCCCATATTCAAAGCCATCTTTTGAAACTTCATGACCATTAATTAATGACATCACAGTAGAATCTACGATAATAGCTCTCCACTCTTCCATCATATCGCTTGCGAGAGTAGGGTGCTTTTCTGCATCCCTATGAATAAATCCAAAATATGGATTTAGCCCGCGATTTTCTATCTCACCATAAAGCTCGTTCATCAGTATGGAATATCCGAGGCTTATCATAGAATTAAATGGATCTCGCGGAGGTCTTCGATTTCTGCCGTTGAATTTGAAACCGTCCTCTATGAACTTTGAAAGTGCGCCAAAATACTCTTTTGCCGCAAAGCCTTCATATCCCATCACTGCTTCAACAGTATCTGCCCGGTCAATATTCTTCTCTGCTATCTGCATATTCTTTATTTTGACATTTGGATCAAAAGAGCTGTCATTCCTTGAATACCGTCGCAGTAGAACTTCCTGATTTCTTATCTTTGCTTTTATAATCTTTTTAGCAAGATTCAAAGAAAAGTCTGTCTCATACAAGCTCGACTGCTTTCTCTGAAGTTCTGCCTTGACATGTCCAGTCGATGACAATCTGCCAAAATACGCTCCGCCCTTTGAGAAAAATGAGACAGGGATTCCTCTTTTCAAAGCAGTTTCTATAAACTGTGTTGTCATCTGCGGATGACCCAGAATAGTAAGTCCGTCTACTGTCTCGATTGGGATTGTCTTTTTCATTCCATCTCCAAATGTAATCAAAATCCGATTCGCGTCGATTCCTATTTTTGCCTTACTGTCAGAAACATAAACTATCATGATGACCTCCCATCTATAAAAATAAAACGACTCCTTGCGGAGAATGAATTTTCAAATTTGGTTGGTACTTTACTCTCATGGGCAACTACAATGTGTATCCGTCTCCTCTCGGAGAGCGAATTTTCAAATGTTTAAAATTTCTCGCAAAACAACGAAGGAAGACCTGTATCCGTCTCCTCTCGGAGAGCGAATTTTCAAATGAAAACTAAACAACTGAATATTGATATTTTAGAAAAAGTATCCGTCTCCTCTCGGAGAGCGAATTTTCAAATTAGAAAGTAGGTTTATTATGGATGAAATGTTAGAAAAGTATCCGTCTCCTCTCGGAGAGCGAATTTTCAAATGAAAATTGAAGTTAGAGACGACAGCGTAGTTATAGTATCCGTCTCCTCTCGGAGAGCGAATTTTCAAATAATGTTTTTTATAACTTCAATATTGAACTGGATGCACGTATCCGTCTCCTCTCGGAGAGCGAATTTTCAAATGATTTCGATGGAGACACTTGTGCAATCGTTCCAGAGTATCCGTCTCCTCTCGGAGAGCGAATTTTCAAATACGGAGATTATTATCATTGGGTTGACCCTAGTAATTGTATCCGTCTCCTCTCGGAGAGCGAATTTTCAAATGCTGGTGCTGTTACTGCTGAAGTTGCTCCTTTCTAATCAGGTATCCGTCTCCTCTCGGAGAGCGAATTTTCAAATTGCATCCCAGGCAATCATCAATACAGAAGAAGCACGTATCCGTCTCCTCTCGGAGAGCGAATTTTCAAATTCGACGGAGAAGATGCACAGGAAGACTCTGATATTCGTATCCGTCTCCTCTCGGAGAGCGAATTTTCAAATTAATGACTTAATCAGCAGACAGGCGGCGATTGATGCGTATCCGTCTCCTCTCGGAGAGCGAATTTTCAAATGGTATGTCGCTATCTGGCTATTGTACATCTGCCTGCGGGTATCCGTCTCCTCTCGGAGAGCGAATTTTCAAATTCTCGCTGCACAGATGCCGGAATTTTCTTCAAAATAGTATCCGTCTCCTCTCGGAGAGCGAATTTTCAAATTTAAGGTTCTCGGCATTATCGGAGACATCCTCGGTATCGTATCCGTCTCCTCTCGGAGAGCGAATTTTCAAATAATGCTATTCAGACTGGTAATCCAGATGATATCGGTATCCGTCTCCTCTCGGAGAGCGAATTTTCAAATGATCGTTTTATTATTGTACGGAGGTAAATACTATGTATCCGTCTCCTCTCGGAGAGCGAATTTTCAAATCAGTTGCGTTCTATGTCCTTGAATCGGCAAACCCTGTATCCGTCTCCTCTCGGAGAGCGAATTTTCAAATTAAGTAAATACGAAGAAGCAGAGAAACGTTCACAAGGTATCCGTCTCCTCTCGGAGAGCGAATTTTCAAATAAAAAGAAGAAGGTTGCTTCGTTCGATACTTTGGAAGGTATCCGTCTCCTCTCGGAGAGCGAATTTTCAAATCAAAATAAAAAAATCATAATGATACTGTCATTATGATTGTATCCGTCTCCTCTCGGAGAGCGAATTTTCAAATAACAGCGGTGATCGTAACAGCGGTGACTGGAACAGGTATCCGTCTCCTCTCGGAGAGCGAATTTTCAAATACCGGCATTCCGTATTCCGCAAGCGCAACGATTTTCGAGGGTATCCGTCTCCTCTCGGAGAGCGAATTTTCAAATCCTGCCTCTTGCAGCCTTACGGAGAGTAATGCTGGATTTTAAAAAACGGCTGAAAATGAAATTCGCTTTGTTTGGACACATCTTTTAGTAAAAAAGCACCTTAAAAGCCTTGAAAATTCTATAGCGGCTCAAAATTACATATTTCATCTCTAATACTTAGATACTTTACCATATATTTCCTATCTTTTCATTAAATATTTAGTTTTCAATGTACGAAATCAAATCAATCGAATGTTATCTCGCATATGCCCATCTCGTAAGTTTGACCTTCATAATGGGTACATTTCAAGATATGCGGTGACACTCCAAGTCTTAGGTCCATTTCATGTTTATGTTTTGACGTCGTTGTATCTCTAAAGAATTTTTGCGCAAGCTTTAATCCATCATCATGTCCGAGCAGAGGATATAGAATTGTTTTTGAAACAAACCCACTTCCGCCTCCTAGAATCACTTCATTATCCAGAAGTCTGTCAGCTCCTTCAAACCTCAAAGAAAAATTCTCAGAAAAACTATCTGCAAAATCCCTGGCAGCATTTAATATGTAATCCTTATCAAATTTACACAAGGTTCTGTCTATTGTAATAGTAAACCTTATCCTGCTTCCCGGCTTGAGTGAAATCCACGCTGCATTCAGCTGTTTTTCTGCCCCATCCTTATGATATTCAATATCCTTGCATACGGTAAGATCTTCCAGGGACAGAGGTTTTGAATCACTCACTATCATCCCGGAAAGGACATCATTTACTGCATCAGATTTTTTGTCTTCATTCCGGTTTAATGTCCTGAGTGCAATTGTCTCGATTTCAGAAGTTTCCTTCTTTAAGAAAGAATTCTTTTTTATTTTGTCATATGAATCTAGTACTCTAAGCACATTATCTTTGACACCCTTATACTTTTCTTTATTCTTTAGAATATCTTCTGTAATGAGAATCGTCCTGAGCATCCCTTTAACAGAACTTCCAGGCACATATGGCAAGCCATAAGGATCCATCATGAATTCCCTGACATCATTTATCTTTACATCTTTATCTACAAATGTATCTCCAGAAGAAATCCTGTATCTAAAACATTCTGAATATTCATTTGGCTTTACATTATTGTCAGATAAAAAATACCTTATAACGCCCTTATTATCATGCGCCAAAAAGTCTTCAAACTTATCACTCAGGAATTTTCTCTTCATGAGGCTGTAGAGTTTTACATCATCGAATACGCCTATCTCTGTATTTCCTTTCAGAAGAATATATTCCTTCTTTGATAATTTCCTGCCGCTACCGATAAAAACAGTAGACTTTGTAGTAAGCGTGACATGGTACTGAATCAGATAATCATTCATACATCTACCCCCATAAAGATTGGCTTTGCATAACGATATACAGGATGACTTCCACCAGAAGAGACATCATAAATACCGCCCTCGAACCTTTTTTCAAACACGCTTCCAGAATCAAAGACGAACATGTCCTTCTTTCTCATAAATGTATCAGAAAAATTATCAGAGTAAACAAAACCACTTCTCTTAATAAGAGAATAACTAGCATTATCAATTGAATCAGTAAGCTCTGCATCATTCGGGAGTGACACTGAAAGCGTCATATACTTTTTATGAGTTCCAGTAAGAGTTTCATTCATAAACGAAAGCTTTTTCCCCGGATAATATGAAAACCTACCAAAGCCTTCAGATCTTTTTCCACCTATTCCTGTCAGGCTCAGTGCTTCAAAAAGACTTTCTATTAATTCATCTGTTTCACTATCGTCTGTTCCAATCAATATGTATAGCCCATTTCCTTTATTAAACCAGAAAGAGCCAACTCTATATGGAAGAGTCTCGTCACGCCCTCTTATTGCTGCAGATGTCTTCTCAGAAAAATATCCAAAATCCTGAAGGTCATCAGAATGAGCATCTATAGGATATTCTCCATTAATAAAGGTAGAAAAAAGCTCAGCATCAATATACTTGAGTGACTTGTATTTCTTCTTTATCACAGAATTCCCGTCATCCTTTGATTCTACACGAAGGCATGGTTTCGGCAAAAAATACTTTTCGCCTACGAAAGGAAATGCGTCAGATAAAAGCAGCTTCCCATTCATAGCCCTGCTTACAAAATCATCAAGCACTCCCTGCCCCATCTTTACAGCTTCGGTACAAAGGGCTGAAAACAAGGTGTCCGCATGGAAGAATGATAATGAATTCTCAAGTGAATTGTCTCCAAAATGCACCCCGCCATCAAAGGTCAGCTTATAAATCTTATATTCCATAAGCGTCTCCTTAAGCTATTGCATTCTTTAGTACTTCATTACATTTATCTATTATCTCTTCAGGAATATCCCCTACAACTGCACTGGCATTCAGATCATTAAACTTTATCTTCCCATATCCTCTTGATCCGTTCCCTCCCAGGTAATCATATTCGAGAAGTTTCATACCTTCAGCAATAGTCTTGAAGTCTTCTTCGATTTCTTCTACAGATATTTCAGAATCCTTCTTATATACTTCGTAGAGAAGCTCCATCTTGAATACCGAACCCCTTACAGCTCTTTCGATCTGTCTTGGATTTGCAACAGCGGTTGCACGGTTTATTGTATTTTCAAACTTTACTTCAGTGGTACTTCCATTTATGACTTCTTTTCTAAGAGCATCAGCATTAGAAAGCATCATATCTGGAAACAGAAGTCTTGCCGTCTTTAGATTTCCATCCTTTGAAGAACCAAAAAGCCTCGTGATTTTGTCGCAATCATCGTTTGGCTGGCTGGCAAACTCGTTATTAAGTTCCTTTGCCAGAAGCGTTCTCATTTTTCCTTTAAGTGAACTGCCCGGAATCATAGGATTCCCTGTCCTTATGTCTTTTATTACAGGCGAATCTACAGCGCCTATTGCTGCAAATGCAGATGACTCTCCAATATGCATGCCTGTTACAAGTTCTATATTTCCTGAAATTTTTATCTTACCGTACATATTAAAACTCCTTCCCTTTAGTTATCCTTGCCACCGTAGAATTTATGATATGCTACAAGTGCTTCCATATATCTATTGAATAAAACAATTTCATCTTTCTTACCGCTTTGGGCTTTTAATATCCCTATCAGGTTTGCCTTTTCAATAAAGTCCTTGACGGGATATTGATTTCTTTTGTCGTCATCTCTGCCACATTCATAAACAAGCTGGACCCTCAAATAATCAATACGAAGCTTTAGCTCGCTGCTCAGGTCTTCATCTGTACTGCTCATGACACTGTTATAAATGTCAGCCGTCATGGTAAGGATCTTCCTGATTTTGCTGGTAGTAAGAGCTGGCTTTCCGTTTTTATCTGTCACCAATCCCTTTATCACCTTTTCAGCATCATCCACATAGGTATCAGGATTTAGCTTGCTTCCAACAAGCGGCTTTATAGTCTCCTGGATATTATGACTGCTGCCGCCATAATTACTCCGGCCGCCCTGATACTGCCTGTTTCCATAGCCTCCGTTGCTATTATAATAACTCATATTATTCTTCCTCCTTCCGATGAAGATATACATAAATATTTATTGCCATCTTTAGTTCCCTTGAATCTTTTTCATCCTGGATCCATGCATACATGTTTTTCGAGAATTCTCTATATGATTTTTTTTGTTCGCTTGATGCTTCTTTTGCCGGCTCGAGTCTTGCAAGATAATATACATACCTTGCAAAATTTATCTTGTCTTCCTTTACATGACGAATGAGATCTAATATATGATATAGGAAAGAATTCCCTCTATCTTCAAAGGACATGAGATACGACTCGAGGGCTTTGTACTTTTCACCTATGACTTTGTCTAGAAGCTCATCCCAGTGCATCGTGCCGTCACTGACATTAGTCTTCGTTTCTGCATCATAATGCTTCTCACCATCTTCAAAAAGAGTGATGGCATCCTTGTCTTTTAAGTGCTTTGACTTCTCCTCCATTTCTGCCACTTCGTCAGCTATGACTGAAATAGGATATGAATCATCATAGATTCCAATGCCTGCAGAAATCGAAAGCGTGCTTTCAGTATATTTCCTGAATGCATTTCTCAAGTCGACAGCTGCTTCTAAGATGTCATCCCAGGCACCTACCAGGAATACATCATCACCTCCAGAATATACTACTGCAGCATTCCGCATTTCTTTCTTCACACCGGTAATGGTATATTCAGGATTTGCCAGGATATAATTTATATAGTGCTTGAAGAATAATGACATCTGTCTCGAAAATGTAGAAGTCCTCGAAATCGTCACATACCTGTCATTATTCTCTTTGTTCGAAAAACCGGAAACAAACACCTGGCCGAGGTTATCTACATCGGCACGCAGTACTCCTATTTTCTTAAAGCCGCCTGTAGATTTTTCTGCAAGCTCCCCGAAGCTTCTGGCTTCTTTATTAAAGTAGTTCCCGACCCAGATCTTTGTAGATATATGACGTCCTGTGTACATCTTGTTCGTACTGTACACCCTCTCAAGCGAAGGGCTGCTTTCAAGTTCCCTTACTTCTTTTTCATCCTTAAGAGGTTTCAGCGATTTTCCAAAAGGAAGCTTCAAAAGATCTTCAGAATCGTCATCTACGACTGCAAAGAAATTCGAATACTGAATATTCTTAGAAAGATTCTTTAATGCATAGCAAGTAGGGCAGAGATATGTCTCATTCTCGCTGTCTTCATCTTCTACCTTTATGAGTTTTCCCAGTCTCTTGCAGCTCGAACACTCTCTGGTAAAATCATCAGGACTCTCTGCATTCATTTTTCTAATGTCATCTGCAGAATATCTGTGCATCTTTCTATCAGACATTGTCCTTGAAATATTTCTATATATTTCTGCATAACTGCCATTTGGCTCATTCCGAAGAGAATCCATGCTGCACTCGGAATAAGCTCCTGCAATATATAGGGCATTTTTGAATTCATTTATGAACCATGCATTCGTTTCACTTACAAATTTGTCAAAGGTTTCTTTGGCGCTTTCTGTATTTGGAAGGATAATGTAGGCATGCCCGCCACCGCAATATGTGAGATTCGCCCTGCAGAGATTCTCAGCCTTTAATAATTCATCTACCAGGTCCTCCATCAGAAAGTCGAGATAGAATGATCTCGCCCGGAGTGACTTCAATGCATCCTTTGTCGAGATCGTGTATATGAATTTCTGAATACCTGAGATATCAAGCGAAGCAAGCAAAAAGCAGTTTTCACCCTTTAATTCATCCTGCTTGATAAAGCACTTCTCTTTGTATGAGTATTTTCTGTCATCAAGATATGCTTTTAGTGCCAGAGCAAAAGCGGCTGTCAGCCTGCTGTGATCAAACAATGAGATATCTGGGACTTCACCCTTTGATGTAGACGATGGAACGAAGCTGAGATTTGCCTCAAGCACCTCTATGAGAGAGCTTAAGTATTCTTCTGAGAATGTGTCAACGCCTTTTATATTATCAGAAATCCTATCCAGAACTTCCTTGTATGCATCTACTGAGAAATCGATTCTCTGCTCTTCCGGATAATGGATTCTTTCGGGATCCGTGTAAGGAGAATAATACATGGATGAATGGTTCTTATTCATCAGATTGAATACAGGAGCAAGTGGTACAGTCTTGTCAAAGCCGTTCTCTCCTGACTCAGACTCCCTCCTGTCGATTGCCGACGAAATATTGTCAGCCATATATACGATATATGAACTGTCCTTTTCATCCAGGTCTGCATTTCTTAAGTCCATAGCATGATGGTACCTCACAGGATTAAGGATGGTTTCATCATTTATTCCGGCCTTCTCCTTTAGAAATTTCGCACCGGAAATGCTATGCCTTTCGTCCGATTCCCCCGCTCGGTATACCACCTTCCCGATGTCATGGAGTAATGCGGATACTGTGAGATTAATATCGCTTTGTGTCATTTTGCCTCCCGTCTAAAAATAAAAACCTTGTGTTAATTCTACCACTTTTGCTATAAGCAAATGCAATATTTTGATTAATGATGTTCCTTCTTCTCTATTCTCATGGCACCCATTCCCATAGAGCATTTCACACCTATGCCAGAAAATTCTCCGAATTTTAAAAGCATCCTCAAGTACCTTGCGAGAGTATCGCTGCCCTTGACCTTTATTGTCAATTTTCCAAGGAAGCCTGGTATAGAAATTCCTTCCAGAGGGAACTTTACAGTCCGTAAGCGATATTGCACTATGCTTGACGCCATCGAAATTTCATCCAGGGTATCCTGATCTGCCATGCTGAGATTGTCAGAAACTGCAGCATATTTATTCATAAGGCTCTGGAAAATGAGCCTCGGTTCCGGAAGGACATTGTATGAACCATTCTGCTTGAAGGCTGTCGGCGTCAGTATCTCGATATCAAAATACCTCTCAGTGTCACCGGAATAAAATTCATCCATTAGGGCCTTCATGTCGACAGACTTTAAGCTCTTATCTATTATATTGACTTCAATATTTCCCTTATTGATTTTGAATTCAGAAAAATCCGGTTTTAGCAAAGGCTCTATGATATGCGAATATGCTTCATCATTAAAAGTATTGATGATCCATTTCGTTTCGTCATTCTCTTTCAGGAGATATTCAGAATATGGATGTATGGTCTGCTGATGCAGATATTCTCCATACTCACTATCGACATGCTCAAAAAGCACTCCCTGTAATGCTGACGCTTTATAATAATCTATTTCATCTGTATTTAGAGATATGGTTAAGCGGGTTAACAATGGTATGATCCTCTCTAATAAATAATTTATGTTCTTCCTTTATATAACTCAGTTCAATTCACTCGACAGCAAATTTAAAAGCTCCTCCGCCTCATCCTTTGACAGCGTCACACCCTTGCCCATTTTCTCATGGTCCGGAGCCCAGTCGCGGAGATCATATTTGGGCTCCTTATCGTTCCAGCTTACAAGATTAAGTTCCTTCGTCCATCCTTTTGAACTCTCTGATAAAACACCGATTTCCTTTACGATTTCATATTTAATGTCTGACATTTGTTACTCCTTTTCACTGCTCATCAAGCATTTCCTTTTTATCTAAAGAATACTTCCCGCTGCTCTTTCCATAATAAGGTATTTTCAAAACATCCAGATAATGATTCACGTATTCATTACTGAATACCGGTAAATATTTGTCAGGATAATATGACCATATTATTCCAAGCCTGTAAAGCATTGTTCGTTTTGATTTTTGTTATTGGAGACCATAAGGCTTGTCTTTCTCTGGTTTTGTATGCATATTGACCCCTCCGTTATTATTTATCTTTCAAGATATATTCTCTCAAATACTTAAACGGAAATGGCAATACCGTCAGCATTCCATTTCGCACAAATTCAACACCCATTAATGGAAGCAAATCTCTAAAAAATAATCTACTTCCTTCTACTGCTTCAATCCTTCGAAGTACGCTTGCTCTGTCAATACTATAATTCATACTGTTTCCAATTTCACCGACTGAAAATAATGCTGAATTATCACTTTCCTTTATATAGTTAATATCTATATTTCCTGATAAAAATTCGTTTTTCTCTTCTTCCCCACGCATATATGAATAGATTAATTTCCCTGTATTTTGAAAAACATAATTCACAATCTCTTTCTTTGCAGCTCGACTTTTATAAGGTTTCAAAAGTCCCATTATTTCTGCTTTTGAATACTCTTTCGCATCATCAATTTTAGGTATGGTATCTATAAGTATTGTACTAGTATTCATATTATCTGTAGTATTTTCGAGATCTTCCATCCACACTTTGAGATCTGATCCAGTAAATTTTTCATCTTCCGCTACATTCTTCAGTATATCTCCAATAAATGAGAAGTCTGGAATCGAATACAAATCAGTATTTTTTATCAAATTGATATTTCCATCAGAATCTGATATCAAACCAATGATGTCATTATTTACCGAGAATTGCTCAATGTATTTATCGTATTTTGATTCCGTAAAGAGTTCCAACTTTGCTGTATCAATTGTAAATGTGCCATCATTATGAACAGTCATAAAATAATATTTCTCATCAGATTGAACACAAAATAACCAATCATTTTTAAAACCTAATTTGTTCCAGTCATCGAGCGTGATTTTCCCAATATTCAAATCATTTTTTATAACAAGCTCTTTTAAAATATTTTTTATTACAGCGTCAGAATCACTTTTAAAATTTTCAACAGTAATGTGCTGCACGGCATAATCTTTCATCTCATCCTGATGTGGATCTGAATCATAAGCCTCATAAAAGCTCTTATCATGAATATATCGTATATTGAGTTTTTCTTTCATTAACTCCTCTCCTATGCTACATTCTGCATCTGGAACAATTTCTTTAACTTTTGATACAATGTCTGATAAGTAATCTTTAGATGTAGAAGTTTTAACTTCATCAACAAAATGTATCCCTTGTTTTATAATTTCATTAGCAACAATTTCTATATAAGACTCAAGTTTTTTTCTCTTACATTTCAAAACATCATCTATTTTGTATCTTTTGAATTTTATATCGATATATTCACCATATTCCTTATTCAATACGTCAAGCATTTCATAAAGTACACCTATTTTTGTGCATGTGAATTTTTTATAATCAGAAAAATCAAAAAAGGTGACGAAACCCTTCTCATTGTTTACGGGCTTCATAATAAAATTCTCTTTTCTATTTCTACTCTCTTTTGATACTCGCCTTAATGTATGGTTATTATAACTGAATTCATACTGTGGATATTCTTCAAATTTTCTCTTTCCAAAATTCATCCATTTTTTCAATGCAACGGCACTCATTCGATGAGCTATTATTTTTATATCAAGATTCTTTGTTATTTTTATTTCTATACAATGCATATTCTCTTTTCGTTTATCAAGCCATTCTGCGCGGAAACAGAGTAGCTTTCCAGACAAATTATTAAAAGAAAGTATTTTGTCTGTCGGACTAGTCAAAGCATTCAAAAATAATTGAGCCATGATATTTGCCGGAACATCTTTGCTTAATACAGCTTTTAGGGATAAACTGTTACCATCATCTTTTGAATTTAGAAGTTTAATAAATAATGATCTTGAGGTAGTATCCTTCGGGATCATCGCATAAAAACTATTTCCTTTTTCAAATACTATTGATGAAATCTTTATATCATCAATATCTAAGAATTCTGCTCCTCCTTTAATATATTTATCTGAGGTAGAAATACAATAAATATCAAAATCTTCATCTATCTTCGAATAGTTGAATGTCACATTAAGCTCATTTGAAATCAGTTCTTTCTCAGTCATATAAATAGCCCTTTCTATTTATTTCATTAAGAATATCTGTATCTATTTCTGCTTTATCACTCCTATACAAATATGGAATTTCAACAATTCTTCTATCATCGCTAGTAGAAATTGGCATCTCCTTATCCGCCATAATATTAATAATCACAGCCCTTTTTCCATTGCATTTTCCGAGCTTCTCTAATATCTTTTTCTTTTCCTCATCTGCAGGCACAAGCATATTTTCCTTCCAGAGTTTAAAATCCACATAAACCCCATTGTCAAGAGAGTAATCAAATAATTCAAAATATTCATCTGGCATTTCTAATAAATTTACATGAAGATAAGTTTCTAGTAAATATTTCCCAATAGTCTCGCCTACAGCACCCTTATAAATATTATTATATAGCGGTGGAGGTAAAAGATATTCATTCGGAACAAAGGATGTCGCATATCTTTGTTTTTCAAACTCTTCCTTAACTCCAGGAATTTTCATTAGAACATTCAGTCGGACATCATCTTCTGACATTTTTTGCGGAAGACTACCATCAAATTTTATTTTTATGTTCTTGTTGTAATCATCTTCCTGACTATATGTATACGAACTTATTGACCCTGGTGCCTGAAGGAAGAGCTTTTTATATATCGAATTTTTTTCTACCTCTATAATACTTATGGTTGGTCTCTTAAGACATAAAACTCGTAGTTCCTTCCACTGTTGAATTGCATCAACAGTCCAATTTCTTTTAAGTGTATTAATAATATTCATAGTTTTTGCTGATTGGTTTTCTGCCAGATTTTCAATTATTGTAATCTTGTCATTTGCAATTACCTTATGATTGTTTGCTTGTTTCCATACATTTATTAATGCCTCGAATTCCTTATTTTTCATGACATTATTTTCCACAACAGAAAAATCAATTTCCTCAAAAATACGATTATCCACATAAATAAAAATTACGGGGTTTTTATTTGTTGTCCTGCATATTCTTCCTACAGCCTGCATTAAAATACGAACTGCTGCATTATTATAAGATTCAGTATTATACGGCTTTCCTTTATTTTTACTACCTATATTTGCCCCACTATAAAATGTAAATGCACTTTTAATTAATGAAATCCCTTCATCCTTTGAAATTTCACCTCGATCCATAAGAAATTCTATCTGATAAACATATAGCATTAAATCTTCAATTGCTAAGTCTTTAGTCGTATTCACAATAATATTCGTAGGTTTCTCAAGGTAAATGCAATCGAAATCTTTTTCCTGGCTTTTCTTTTTTCCGTCGCCAACATTAATAGTCAAACAATCAGAAGGTATTTTATATTGCAGATTCTGCCCCGACCCAACGGTGTTATATGAAGAAAGGACAAATAGTTTCTCACCATTTGAAAGTCTATCAAATAAATTTTTTCTTTTTGAATCAAATTCCTCGCTAGAAATTTCAAATAACATTTTCCCCGCATCTAGTTCTTTCTTCCCATTTTGCTTTATTATTTCGTTAGCAAATTCTTTTAGCAAATTAATATCTAAAAGCCCCGACTTTTCTTTTGCCAATTTATTGGTGAGGCATAAAAATGATCTTGCTGAATCATTTAAAATAAAATCTTTGATGACTTTTACAATGCGAATATATTCAGGTATCACATAGCTAGATGTTCCAGAGAAATTTTTCTCTAATTTTTCAAAATATGTTTTTGCAAAATTCTCATTATTGTTAAATATTTCTTTTAAATCATCAACACATTGTGATTCGTTACAGCATATTTTTTCTACATTAATTTTTACATTATCATCATAATTAATATTATCTGATTTAAAATGCCATTCTATCCGTTTAATATCATTCTCTGGAATATGATAATATTTATCCCCAAGATTATCTTTCAAATGGTCTAAATCGTAATTCCCTATAACAGTATTTAATGTGGCTGATGCTGAAATTCCAACTACTTGAGCCTTTTCTGCTAATTTCAAAATTATTTTTTCAGGAGAGTCTTGAAAGTCATATAGCAATATTTCAGATCGCATACTATGGTTAGGATCATCAACAAAATCATAGTACCTGAAGCCATTTTCATACACTGACTGATCAAACACACGAAATGATAATTTATCTGTTTTGTTGTTTCTATAATTTTTCTGATTTGACAATATTATTGGCAATAAATACTTCTTTTGCTCATTAGTAAGATTAAATTCTGTTAATATTGAGGCAATTGCATTTTCAGTAGAATAATCATCATCACCTGGCTTTTTTTCTTCATTCTTATTATGAATAAAATTATAAGAAAGTATTCTGATCCCGTTTTGAAAAAAAGAAAGGCAACCTTTTACACTAGATAAAAGATTAAGTATCTCCCCTTCATTTTTTGATGGTCTACGTTTACTAAATTTTAGCCAGTTTTGTCTAGCATTCGTATCCTTAATAATTTCAACAAATGACTTTTTACCATCGAAAATTGAATGAAATTGCAAATCATTAAATATAAAGTTTCTGCTATTATTTGTTTGCTCATCTTCTTCAGTCTTAAAACTATATTGCATTGAATATTTTTGATAAGTCTCTTCAAATACAGGAATAAAACCATCAATGATATCGGCAGGTGTATTTTTGTTTTTATTATCTCTTAAATATTGTTGCTGGATCTTAGAAATTTTTGTCAACTCTGCTGGAAAGTCTCGTGTTTCAAGGGAATCATATATCCTATTAAATAATGCCAAATAATCAATTTTATTTTGCATTCCCCTATTTATTATTTGATCAAGAAGCCTTGCCTTTGTGGAATCAAATTCATCTATAAAGATAATTGAGCCATCAATTATTTTATTTTCATAGAAACTGTAATTTGGCTCGATTATTGTTGTATTTCCAAAGAAAAATTTATCCATCGTAAGAAAAAATATTCTTCTTTCTCGCGTATATACTGCTGGATATAATTCACCTATCCAATGAAACTCTTTATCATTTTCAATTTTTTTTAATTTTTCATTTGGAGTTCTGAATTGCTTTAATTTACTTTCTATAAGCTTTCTAAATGCCGGCTCTTGTTCTGTTCGAACTAAATCCTCTGTTTTCTTACATAAATTAACGATTGTAGAGCGTTGTAATGCATTTGCTTGATTTTTATTATCCTTATTATCATTTATTAATTGTACCGAACTTAATAGGGCCTTAAATTCCTCTGTTCTAATAATTTCTAGTGGAATCATTTTTGCATGATAAATGCTTACAAGTTTATCAATTAAAACATCTGCATTAGCTTCAAGTCGAAGGCAGCATTTATCAAATTCTGTTCCTTTACCCTTTTTTGCAAAATGATCTCGTAAATCATCATATGGAAGGTTCTTAATGAGCGTCGTAATAAAGAAAAATTTTTTATCTTTAAACTCTTCCTTATCAAAATTGTCAGCTATAAATTCTAGAACACTATATGTCTTTCCAGAACCGGTTGGCATATCCAGAAGAAATAATCCTGTATCTGTATTTTTGCAAAAATTTTCTATTGCTTGCTCCACATCAGTCTCCAATCCATTTAGTGATTAATATTCTAAAAATCGTTAAACGGTCCACTCATTATGAAAAAATAAAATCAATTATCCTGTCAGCTGCTTTTTCTGTAGCAGCTTCAATATCTTCCTTTTTCCAGAAAGGCTTATTGTCATCTTTGTATTTTGTTACAAGCGCCTTTGCTAAAGGATATTGGCTATCAATATATCCAGTCTTATCTTTAAGGGTCGTGGAAACTTTGGTCCTAAACCAATCATTGCCAATAGATCTGTTTATTTTTGCTTCAAGAACGATTTTATTTCCAAGCTTATTTACTACGCCTTTAAATTCTTCCTCAGAAGAAATTCCGGCATCTTTTCTTATCTCCTGAAGATTACTTCCGCTTGCAGGCATGATATGCTCAATGTCGTATTTGTCGCCTAAGATAAAACTCAAATTTTTCTCTCTGGCAAATAAAAATTCATTTAAATAAACTAATATATTTCCATCATACTCCATTATCAGATCTTTAATGGTATTTTTATCCCAATTGTTATTTATATGCTCATCAAAATCCATCTTTATCTCATCAGGCGATATGTTCTTGTCTACAAATTTTACTTCTTCCCTGAAAAGAAAAGTCTTAAATTTATTACTGGAAAATCCAATGTCTACCAGTTCTAGAATTACAAATAGACGAAGCATACATTCCAGCAGCCACTTTATTTTTTCTTCCGTTATTTCACTTTCATTAAACCTATAGAAATAACTAGCCAAAAATAATTTTGAGTTTTCATTAAATTTAAATAATACCTGAGTAATTGGGTATTCAGAAACCTTTGCCCAGATTTTAGCCAAATTTATCATTCCATCTGTCAGTTCAATAGGTGTCTTTAGAAGTTCCTTATTTGATTCTGTGAAATACCTTCTTAATCCTGGGGTCGTTACATTTACAGAGCCATTTTCAGTCATTATCTCTTTGTTTATGGCTCTTGTATAATACATCTGCTGCATCAGAATCGAATCTATGCTTGCAACACCTGAGGCTTTAAGACTATTTGTGATTTCCGATAATGTCTTCCATAATTCCGCAAAACCTTCTTCCTGACCCTTAGCATTTGCCTCTTTATATAACTGGGCAGAAATGATATCTGAATCATATAATGGCAAGCCATCAGAATTCAAAGAATTAAACATTTGAATTGCCTGCTCTACCTGCCAACTTTTTATCTCTATAACTTCGCATCGTTCTGTAACAGTCTTTGCAAATGAATTTAATTTGGACTCCTTTAATTCTCCGCTTTTTTCATAGAAATATTTAAAATTTCTGAAAAAGTTTGTATATTTATTATCTTTTTGTTTAAATCGAATTTTTTGTACCTTTTGCTCTGCACCAATACAATCTGATGCTTTTAATATGATATTTAATTCATCTTTATACGGTTCATTTATAGAATTATTTACTAAGATGGGATCACTATCTGAATAAATTTTTGCGTCTTTTTCTTTGTCTGGATTATCCGGAATATCTTCAGATTCTGCTCTATAGAGAATACCAATAATTTTTCTTCTACGTTCTTTCAAGCCCCTGCGAAGACTTTCTGAATCTTCATCGGATGGCATGTTTGCTATAGCATCATTTATCCTTATCAATAATGCCTTTAAGAGCAGAAAAAAAGTCGTCGTTCTCTGTTGTCCATCGATGAGACTGAACTGTGAATTGTTTTCCTGGCAATTAACAATAATTGTTCCAAAAAAATACCGATCACTGCCCTGGTTGTCATCAAAATCACTTATATCCTGCCAAAGTTTATCACAATTCTGAATTCCCCAAGAATATGCCCTTTGATACTCCGGTATCACAAAAACGGCATCATCTTCAAGTTTCAAGTAATCTCCAATTTTTCTTAAATCAGGTTCAATATTTTTATTCATGTATGCTCCTTTGACAATCACTAATACATATAATTAAATTTTACCCAATCAAGTCCTTTTCCTTAATAATTTGAATCTTGCATCCTTTTTCATTATATTCCATAGCCTTGATGACTTTAGTTCCATAAGATCCTTGTGAATATGCCTGGCACTCGCAATTTCCTACTACTAAAAAATCTGTGCTTTTCTTTACTGAAGATTCCACGATTGCGCCTTTACTCATCAAATATTCTTCAACTTCTTTTTTTGAACCATATTCGAAATTTCCGCTTAAGCAAATATGCTTGTCATCAATCTCATTTACAGATTCTGACAAAGTTTCAACAGGATGTAAAAGTTCATGAATGGATTTTGTCAATCGTTCAGATTCTTCTTTTGTAACAACGCCATCCTCTAGAATATCCTCAACCTGTTTTACGATTTTATCAAAAGGATAATGACCGGCTAAATAAATATTATCGTAAAGCCACTCTCTAAGTTTTTTACATTCAGCTTCTGAAACTTCACCATCATCAACTATGCCTTCCAGAATACCATTTAAGATTTGCGTTGCCAGCGTAGAAGGTGCAGTATTTACAAGATCAAGATATCTCTTTACTACTCCCTGCAAATCTGTTATCTCGTCGACCGTAATTATGCCATCTGCTAGAATATTATCTATGGTTTGATTTATCGAATGAATTTCCTCCCTATAGTCATACTCCGAAAATTTTTCTCTCCACTCTTTTACTGCCTGAGTTTCTCCTTCAGTAATCACATTATCTATTGAAAATCCACGAATCACTCCATAAAATTCGCTTATGATTTTTCTGAGTGAAGGATCAGATACAAATTTCATGAACTTTTCTGTTTCATGCATATTATATCTATGAACACATTCATCTGGATTTATTGAATATTCATTTATTAAAGTATTGTACAGATCCTCACAGGCGCATGCATCATCAAATGCGTCATGAGCTTCTCCCATGTCGATTTCAAAATAATCGCACAAGGTATGCAGGCCATAGTCTCTGACTGCAAAGGATGGCACAAATGCTTTCGCTAATTCTAATGTGTCAATGTAATATAATTCAGGAATTCCCAGATTATACCTTCTTAAACATTTCACTAAAGAATCGATATCCGCTGCCGCTACATTGTGTCCTATAATTACTGTATTCGTAAAATATTTTTCAAGCTCGCTCCAGCGCTCAAAGAAATTCGGTTCATTCTTGACCTTATCATTTGTTATTCCATGTATTTTGATACAACAATCATCAAAGCCGTCTTCTGGATTTATATAAAGATCCTGCTCAGGATAATACGGATCAACCGACTTTACGTCAATGCAAGATATACCAATCTGACAAATAGATTTGTTTTTTGAATTTGCGTATTCTACATCAAAAAATGTTACTTTTTCCATGAAATCCTCCGATTCTATTATCTTATTTCAGTTTTTCGCTCACATAAAAAATGCATATGATGTAACTTACTATTACAATACAGTACAGAAATAATATATTGCTTTAAACTCCTTTTCAAACGATAGTCAAACGATAAAAACATTGAAATAATCGGCATTTTTCTAATTTATTCATTAGAAATCAAACGATAATCAAATGATAAATATCTTTTGGCAGTAACTTATTTTAGTCTTTCACAAAGCGGGAGAAGTTCTTCAATTTTGGCTACGATGCGCTTCTGCTCTGCGAGGGGTGGGAGGGGAAAATAATGAAGTAAAATTAAACTTCTATCAATTCCTGGTATTACGCCTTGTCCCTGACTTCGCAGCGATTCAGCAATATAATCAATAAAATATTTTAAATATTTCATATCAAGAAACCTAGTGTTTTGCAATGACATTAATTGTCTAGCAATATGAACACTGTCTTCTTGCAAAATAGCTGTTTTCCCAATTGTACCTTTACATGTTAATAGTAAATCTCCTTTATGCGCAATTCTCTTTGGTTCAGATGTCCAACGATTAATAATTATTTGTGAATTATCTATATTACTAGCGCCAGTAATATATGGTATTCCTTTATTTACTGAGTTATATTGAGATGGTTTTAAGTCAGTGCCAGAAAGAAGCTCTATCACATCTCCAATATGCACCCACTTCCAGCTCTCCGGGATTTCGAAGGGGATTTCATCAGCGGAAATTTCGGGAAGAGGCTTTTCCTTTTTGAGCTTGCCAGCTTTGATAAGCTTTTGCTTCTCTGCCTGGATGTCTTCGTAGAGGGCTGCGCCGGTGCCTTCTTCGGGGCGCTGCGGGACGAGCTTTCCTTCTATGGCGAGCTGGAGGATGGATTTTTGCATGTCGATTGGGAAACGCCTGTTGAAATCTTCGAGGCGCGTCCATGCCTTTTCATAGCGGTCTACAAGAGGTAGAAGTTCCTCTATCTTTGCCACGATTCTCTTCTGCTCAGCGAGGGGTGGAATAGGGATTAATTTTGATTTAAGTTTATCCATGTCTATAGTAGGAAGTGCCGTTCCTTTATAACATTGACGAAAATCTATCATGGAAAAGTACAAATATACATACATCAAAAACAATGGAGAAAATGGATAATATCCGCCAGTATTTAAATCAACAACAGAATTTTGAGATAGAATTCTTTTTTTATTCGTAAACACTGCCCCACCATTTTTTGGATATACAATTGTATTTTTTAAAAATATTTTTTTCTCTTTATTCTTTAAAAAAGATAATGAAATTGAAAGATAAAGTTCATTACCTTTAGTATTCATATCTGCAACTTTAAAATAAGGAACTTCTCCGGATGTCGAGAGATCCTTGGCTTTAGGCGTATATCCAGAAATAAAGGATCCACAATCAATAAGTCTCACCCACTTCCATCCCTCCGGTATCTCAAACGGTATCTCATCCTCCGTTATTTCTGGCAGTGGCTTTTCTTTCTTTATCTTTCCTTCTTCAATTAGCTTCTGCTTTTCGACCTGAATCTCTCTGTAGAGCTCCTCCCCAGTTCCTTCCTCTGGCCTCTGTTCGACGAGCTTTCCTTCGATTGCTAATTGCAGAATACTATTCTTTAGTTCCTGTGGCGTCATACTTTATCCCCTCCGAGTTTTTCTTTTATCTCTTCAAGGACACGGTCAATCTCTGCATTGAGGCTAGAGCGTTCTTCTTCATAACGCTGAATGAGGTCAAGAGGATCTAAGATTTCCTCTTCTTCATGAGGAAAGCCGCACTGGTCAAAATTGTAGCCGAATTCATTTGAAAGTTCTTCTGCTTTGAAGCACTTCGCCTTGTCAAAGCCATCCTCTACTATTTCTTTTCTGTCATTCCACCAGTCTACTACAGGCATAAAATGCTCAAGCTTCATCGGCTTTGTCTTTGAGAAATGCTTATAGCCTTCAGGCATGTCAAGCCTATAGAACCAGGTCTCTTTCGTAGGACCATTGTGATCAAAGAATAATATATTTGTCGTAATAGACGTATATGGTGAGAAAACCGATCCGGGCATTCTAATGATAGTATGCAGGTTGAAATCAGAAAGAAGCTTTTTCTTTATATTTATCTTCGCATTATCCATTCCGAAAAGAAAACCGTCGGGAAGGATGACTGCGGCACGGCCGGTATCCTTTAGCCGGTACATGATGACAGACATGAAGAGATCCGCTGTCTCAGAGCTTGAAAGGTCAGCTGGGAAGTGGCTCTTCACATCTGCCTTTTCACTTCCGCCATATGGAGGATTCATAAGGATGACATCGAATTTGTCTTTTTCAGTATAGTCGAGCACATCATAAAGAAGGGAATTGTCGTGATAGACCTTTGGCACATCGAGGCCATGAAGTAGCATATTCGTGATGCAGAGCATGTATGGAAACTGCTTTTTCTCAATGCCGTAGACAGATTCACCAAAGGCTTCCTGATCCTTTGTGTCCTTTATCTGAGACTCGAGCTCTGCAAGGTAGGAAGTGAGGAAGCCTCCCGTGCCGCAGGCAAAATCCGCCATATTCTCGCCAATCTTTGGCTTTATCATCTTTGCCATGAAGCTCGTAACAGCACGAGGAGTATAAAATTCACCGGCGCTTCCCGCTGACTGGAGTTCCTTTAATATTGATTCATAAATCTCTCCGAAGGCATGGCTCTCTTCATAGTCTGAAAGGTCAACCTCGTCTATTATATTTATGACCTGGCGAAGAAGCACTCCATCCTTCATGTACTGGTTTGCATCTTCGAAGGTAGTCTTTACTATGGCTTTATTTATCGGAGTAGTCTTATCCACTTTTACTCCCTTGATCAGAACATGGCCATCTTTATCCTTTATGTCCTTGCCTTTTAGCACTGGGAAAAGGGTATTATTAATAAAATCAAGAAGCTTGTCACCTGTGAGGGCACTGCCACTCTTGTCATCATGAGCCCAATTCCTCCATCGGCATTCCTCCGGGATAATAGAATGAAAATCACTCTCATCCATATCCCAGTCCTGTTCCTTTTCGTCATATACCTTCAGAAAAAGCATCCATGCAATCTGCTCTATTCTCTGTGCATCGCCATTGATGCCGGCGTCATTTCGCATGATGTCTCTTAGTCTTTTTACAAATCCTGACAAGCTGCTCATTATTTTCCCCTTTTATGTTATTGGTTTTGAATCATTTTTTATTTGTCTTATTTATAGCTGGTCTCTGTTTTGAGATAAGCTTTACGCTATTCCTCTTTCCTTATAAAGCTCGGCCTCAAGCCCCTTTACAGCAGAAATATATCCTTCCTTTCCGCCGAAATACTGAGCAATTTTCGAAGGCTTCCCATATTTCATGAATGGATCGAGCTTCAGCACTTCAGTGTTTTCTATTTCGTAAATTCCTGTATTCATGTATTTATCTAGAAGTGCTTCGAGGACCTCGCGAGCAACGCCCTTATATTTGTTCAGGAAATCTCTTTTCTTTACGCCATCCGCGCGTTCCTTCCTGGTGAGCGGCTTTGCATCAAATGCCACATGGCAGATGAAGTCGTAGTCATCGACATCTTCCATGCCCTGATCCTCTTTCATCTTTTCAAGGTCTATTCCACGGGAGAGCAATTCATCCCGAATCACTTCCTTCTTTTCTTCCTTTGACCACTGGCGGATGAAATTGTCAAGAGATGCATACGTGCCCAGGATATTTGATTTCGTATAGTCTACTATGCTCTCCTGACGAAGGAGCTTTCCCGCAGAATCATAGACGGAAACTGACTTTCCTATTACTTCTACCCTGCAGCCATTCTCGTCGATGATTGGTTTTTCATTTCGTGGTGGCGGAAGCGGATCTGGCCCTGGTGGCAGTATCGGATTCGTGCCGCCTCCAGCATTCGGATCAAATCCATTATCCTGCTCTATTGGACCGTCCCAGTCTGGATCTGCAAAAAGTCTTGTCACATTTCGAAAGTCCATTACGACAAAATGTGTCTTCCCCTCTTTCTCTCGAATCCTGGTGCCGCGGCCTATGATCTGTTTGAATTCTGTCATGGAATTTATCATCTGATCGAGGACGATGAGTTTCGTCATTTTGCAGTCTGCACCTGTCGAAAGAAGCTTTGAAGTAGTCGCAATGACGGGGTATTCTGATGAGACAGAAATGAAGTAATCAAGCTTGCTCTTGCCGTAAGCATCGCTTCCCGTGATTCGAACGACATAGTCCGGATTCTTCTGCACCATATCTGCATTGAGATTCGTAAGTGCGATCCGCATTCTCTCAGCATGGTCTTCATTCGCACAGAACACTATGGTCTTCTGCATCCTGTCTGTGCTCTTCAGATAGTTCGTGATTTCCTCAGCGACCTCCATAGTTCTGTCTTCAAGAACAATATTGTAATCGAAGTCGCTATTCGTATAAATTCTATCCTCTATCTCATTACCAAATTTGTCCATCTGGCCCTTGTATGGTCTCCAGCCCTCGCCGATATTTGTCCGGATATTAATAACACGAAATGGTGCCAGGAATCCGTCATCTATTCCTTCGCGAAGGCTATATGTATATACCGGCTCTCCGAAGTAATCGATATTCGAAATGTACTTCGTCTCCTTTGGTGTTGCCGTCATGCCTATCTGCGTAGCAGAAGAAAAATAATCAAGTATCTTCCGCCAGCTAGAGTCCTTCTTCGCAGAGCCTCTGTGGCATTCATCCACAATGATAAGATCAAAAAAGTCCGGCTTAAATAGTTCGGAAAGTCTCTCAACTGTATCGTCGTTTTCCACATCTACATCTTCTCCTGCAAGCTGCTGATAGAGAGAGAAGTAGACCTCATATGATGAAATAGTAGTCGGGTCATCCTTCTGGAAATTTACTTTATGAATAGTCTTTTCAAGAGGTTTGAAATCATTACCAATTGTCTGATCGACTAAGATATTCCGGTCTGCTAAATACAGAACCTTTCTCTTAAGCCCGCTCTTTAAAAGTCGGTATACAATCTGAAATGCGGTATAGGTCTTGCCGGTTCCCGTTGCCATCACAAGCAGAATCCTGTCCTGTCCCTTTGCTATTGCATCTAATGTACGGTTCACCGCATTTCGCTGATAATATCTGGGCGCATAGGTATTCTGGCTGGTGTAGAATGGCTCGTCTAAGATTTTCTCCTCATAGGCTGTGAACCTCTTGACCTGCCTCAGTCTATGCAGAAGCTCGTCTGGTGATGGGAAATCATAAAGCGGTATTTCACGCTCGTGCCCTGTCAGAAAATCATGCTCGAAAAATGCATCCCCGTTTGAACTAAATGCAAAAGGAACGTCAAGCATTTTCGCATAGGTCATTGCCTGCTGAATACCAAATGAAACGGAGTGATTATTGTCCTTTGCCTCGACTATTGCGATTGGATTGTCCGCGCTAGTATATAGAATATAGTCAGCCTTCTTCGGCTTCTCACGGACGACGAAATTGCCTTTAAGATTTATCTTTCCTGCTGTGATATTTGTTTCCATAGTGATGCTGTCTACAGCCCACTTCGCTGTGATAGCGGGAGTAATGTAGCGAAGCTTTATGTCTTCTTCAGTCATATTCTTTTTATCAGCCACTTTTCACTCCTTCCTATTGCGACACCCTGCGCTCAAATCTTTCTATGCATTTTGGGTAGCTATTTGGGCATCTGATTTCTGACACATTCGTGCCATTCAGTGTCTTCCAAAAACCCTTTATATTTTACCCCTACACCGCTTTTAAGGCAAATTTTTCCAGTACATTTAAATGCTCGAAATCAAATTATTTTTTTCTTGACATTTTTAAATTCCTTGTTCCATGGGCTATTATACTATATTTTGACTATTATTTCGTATCCTCCCGGCACACATTTTCATATTATTTTCATATTATTTTCTTTAAAAAATAAAAATCCGGCAGGAATCTCTTCCTGCCAGCGCAAAATTCATTATTATGTCAGCGGCCGCCTCTTCCTGCCGCCTCACTCACTCTTCAAAATCAAAGCACATCCGAATTTCCATATAAGGCTTTACGAATGTCTCAGCTACATGCACATGCTTCGGATGCACCGAGTAGGCATTCAGATCCTCTGCAGAATCGTATTCACCGTCCAGCATCAGATCTCCGTTTGATGATGGAAGGCAGTCTGTCCTGATGACGAGGGACTTCATGCCAGGGATCTGACCGTTCAAGGCTTCGAGTTCCTTCTTCGCATTTGACTTTATTTCATCTTTTTTATCTTTGTATTCATCCTTGATTTTCCAAATGATTACATGTCTTACCATAAATTGCCTCCTTTGATTTTTCGTTTTGCTGTCCAATGGACAGTTCTTACTGATACCTTTTCCTGCAAATCACATTCACCCACTTTTCATCCTCCCTGCCTTTCCGAGCGTCGGATGAGATCCATTCGTCTATGATTGAAAAGCCAGTCACTTTATCGAGAATCTCGCGAAGTGTCTCTTTTGTAAGGTAAGTAAAGTATCTGTCATTCTTCTCTCCCTCGAAATCCCCATACTTAAATGAGCAGTAGAATATGCCATTATTTTTTAGAGCCTTCTGAATTCTAAAGAACATGTCAGGAAGCTCATCTTTCTTTAGATGAAGAAGCGAGGCGCAGGCGAAGATGCCGTCATATTTTTCTGTCTCATTAAATTCCTGAAATAGCATTTGCCTTACCTTTGTCCCGGTGTTTTCAGAAGCAATCCTGCACATCTCTTCTGAGCCGTCGACCGCATCTACGAAAAACCCATGCTCAAGGAAATATTTCGTGTCTCTGCCAGCGCCGCATCCAAGGTCGAGAATCAGCGCTCCCTTAGAAAGATTCTTTAGGAACCTGTCATCAACAGCAGAAAATTCAATGGATTCTGTGCCTTCAGCAAAAGCTCTCGCATTATTATCATAATATTCTATTGTATTATTCTTTTCCTGCATGCTTTTACTCCGGATGTAAAAAGGACAGCGCATGTCACTGAAAACTGTCCTTCTGACCATCTTTACCGACATTCCCACTCCCGGAACCCTGCACTCTTTGCGGACTGGTAGACTGGAAGCATTATCTCTGAAAGTCTCTCCTTAAACTCGCTTTCTAAGAGATTTTTCGCATAGAGCCTGCCCTCTATAGATGGAGAATTCAGGTGCTTCTTTATACACTTATCGAATTTCTTATGGACATCTTCATTTGTCTGCATCAGGCTGTATGAGAGATATTCAATATGTGAGAGTCCATCGAAATATCTGTCCCAGTTCGGGAGGTTATTTGACTTCTGAGAATTGATGCTCTTCGTCGTCGGGTGAAGATTCCAGATTTCATCATTTGCAACATAGGACCATGGCACGAAGTGATCTATGGAGATGTCACTTGTCGAGAGAATGGAGCCGCGGTAGATTTCATGAAGCTTCACTCCTTCCGCTCCTTCGACGGAAATTATGAATTTCCAGTAGTCTATGATGTCATTCAGCTTCCTCTCCTGAGGAGGCGAGAGCTTGTCGATGACACCCGGTACATTCGGGTTCCTGCGCTGCAGGTATTCTACGAGGTTAAAATCAAGCCAGCCTCTTATCACAAGCTGATTTGTCATTATATATTCGCACCATGCTTCGTCAAATATGATTTCTGTCTGAAGTCCTAGAGAGGTACCGAAGTGATACAGGAGATTCGCATATTTATTTATCCTTGCGGCGAGGTCCTTCGTACCGGAATTCCAGTCCTTTGTACTGAAATCAAGGAAAGGTGCCTGAAGCCTGTATGGGACATTGTATGTAAGGGTGCTCTTATATTTTTTAATTTCAGGGTCGCTAGTATTTTTAACAAGCTCTATTATTTTCTTTTTATCTTCCGAGGGCTTTATGTCCGGGTTCTTTTCAGAGAGCCTGTTTACGGCGAGCTCGAGTGTATCCCTTGGTCCCAGGTTCAGATGATATTCCGTGACCATGTACCAGGCATCGGCAATCATGTCATCTATGATCTCTTCGAACGTTGCCTTATTTTGTCCGGCAAGGATCTTCCGAAAAATAGACTGGAACCAGAACATCTTGTAGCACTCGCTCGTATTGTCAAAGAGATGCCCGAAGTATTCGATATGAAGTTTTTCTGATTCTGGTAATGAATAGGGTGGGTTCATTTATTCCTCTTCAAAATCAAAGCACATATATTCTGTCAATCTGACCAAGGCATTTTTTTGTCCATCTAATAGATTTATATTTCAAGTTATCTTTCTCTGTTGTGGTCAAGCATTTTTGTAACAAATATGGCTAAAATATTGTTCTTAAACAGATACATCAAATACTCTGTCTAAGAACTTTAAATCTTTTAAGTTCATTGATTCCTTTCCATTTCCACG
>Ga0256404_1003749_pt1 | contig 30147 bp, 26 predicted proteins | sample RumenRJG_01DNA_FD_185990 | JGI IMG/M metagenome (GOLD analysis project Ga0256404, IMG submission 185990) | Bovine rumen microbial communities from Lethbridge, Alberta, Canada - RJG_01 | ecosystem: Host-associated > Mammals > Digestive system > Stomach > Rumen | place: Canada: Alberta | collected...
AGCCATGAAACCGCTCCTTAATAGTGTTACCTTTTTATATATTGTATCACTATTCAAGGAATATTTCAAACACTATGTATCACTATTACGTATAACTATGTTGTCGCAGGGAGTTCTGAACAGTTACAAATAGTGTTTAGAAACAATGTAGAGAAAATATTGAGGGCTTGTCCCCCCATTTCAACAAAAAGAATGTTTGTTATATTGATTAAAGGCGAGCGAGATTTCATTTTCTTCATTTTCGATGGGGGACAGACGCATAATTAATGGATTATTAGCCCAATCGAGCAAACGGGACCAGATTTATAAGGCTCGCTGGTACCTTTGGGGATTGTGTACAGATCGTAAGGATTACAGATTGTTTAAACTGAACCGCATGGATCACGTTACAGAAACGGACAATGAATTTGTTTGTCGAGATGCGCCCATGCCGGATCTTTCCACCGAAAAGATATTTCCGGGTGAAATTAAGGTTAAGGCGTTATTTGCGCCGGACATGAAATGGCGATTGGTTGAAGATTTCGGCCCTCATTGCTTTACAGAGGCGGATGACGGAAGACTGCTCTTTACAGCGGACTATACAGATTTGGAAAATCTTGTGACATGGCTCATGACCTTCGGAGCAAAGGTTGAAGTGCTGGAGCCGGCAGAAGCACGGGATATGATCCGCAGGAGTGCTAAGGAAACACTGCAGATTTATGAGGAGGATTAACGCGTATGGCATTTGATTTCAAAAAAGAGTACAAAGAATTTTATATGCCGAAAGGAACGCCTTCCATTGTGACTGTCCCAAAGATGAACTTTATTGCGGTGCGCGGAAGCGGAAATCCAAATGATGAGGATGGCGAGTACAAACAGGCGATAGGTCTCCTGTATGCTATTGCTTTTACCATCAAGATGAGCAAAAAGGGTAGCCATCAGATTGAAGGTTATTTCGACTATGTAGTTCCGCCGCTGGAAGGATTCTGGTGGCAGGAGGGAGTGATCGGCGTTGATTATTCCAATAAGGATTCTTTTCAGTGGATTTCGGTCATCCGTCTGCCGGATTTCGTGACAAAAGAAGATTTTGAGTGGGCTGTCACTGAAGCTGCTGTGAAGAAGAAACAGGACTTTTCAAAGGTCGAGTTTTTTACTTATGAAGAGGGTGTGTGTGTACAGTGTATGCATATCGGATCCTATGACGATGAGCCTGCCACGGTACAGCTGATGCATGATTTCATGGAACAGGAAGGGTATGAATTGGATATTAGCGATAAACGCTTGCATCATGAAATATATCTGAGTGATGCCAGAAAAACAGCGCCGGAGAAGTTGAGGACTGTGATCCGTCATCCAATAAAAGTGAAAGGGAGATGATCGTATGGAGTACATCAGAGTTACAAAGGAAAATTTGGAAAAAGAGCATATCTGCTGTGCTATTTCCAATAATAAGGATATTCAGGTGTCATCGAAGAAGGCGTGGCTGGCCGATAGAATTGATGAAGGACTTGTCTTTGTTAAGAGTGTAGAAAGAGGAAAGTGCTTTATCGAATATATTCCGGCTGAGAACGCGTGGGTTCCAATCAAGGCTGATGGCTACATGTATATCGATTGCCTGTGGGTGTCTGGTTCCTTCAAAGGCCATGGCTATTCTAATGACTTGCTGGATGCCTGTATTAATGACAGTAAAGAAAAGGAGAAGAAGGGTCTGTGTATTCTGGCGGCGGCTAAGAAAAAGCCGTTCCTGGCTGATCCAAAGTTCTTGAATTATAAAGGTTTTACTGTATGCGATGAGGCGGACAATGGCATTCAGTTGTGGTATTTGCCTTTTGAGGTAGGTGCAGAGAAGCCGCAGTTCAGGGAATGTGCAAGACATCCGCACATAGAAGAAAAAGGATATGTGCTGTACTACACCAGTCAGTGTCCGTTCAATGCAAAATATGTTCCTATTTTGGCAGCGACAGCCAAAGAAAATGATATATCGTTCCATGCGATTCATATCGAAAGCAGAGAAGAAGCGCAGAATGCACCGACGCCGATCACGAATTATGCGCTGTTCCATGACGGAGAGTATATAACGAATGAGCAGATGAACGAAAAGAAGTTCCTGAAGCTTGTGAATGCATAGGAGACCTAAATGGCCAATGTCATTAAGTTAAGCACCCCCCCTTCCGCGCAGATTGTGCTATACTTCTCTTGATGACCTCCATTTGTATGTGGTTGATGCGGGTGACACCTATGCATATGATGAAGAAAATCTGAAGACGCAGAAGGCGCGGGAGGATGCGGCGAAGGAGAGGATCTTCTCTCTTTTGCCGGATGACCAGAAAGAGGAGCTGACTGCGCTATTTGACGAGTTCGAGGCGTACGAGACGGCGGAGGCGAAGTTCGCGCATTCGCTCGATAATTTGCAGCCTCTTATGTTAAACAACAGCAACGACGGCAGCGACTGGATAGAGCACGGGGTGTCGGCGTCCACGATCTACGGGAGGCAGCGAAAGACGAAGATGGGGTCAGTCAAATTGTTCGAAGTGACTGATCAGATCATTCGGGATCATATCCGAAAGGGGACGATTCCGGAGTAGGGGGCTGGTGTAATATGGGATTCCTGCTGCTCTCACAAGGGTACCGATCGTAAAGAAGATCGGTACCCTTTCTTATTTGCGTATATAAGATGCTTTTTAGGGGGGTTGCGTATCCATATCAGCTTGGGGCATCACGGCGACTGGTCGTAAAGATGAACACCTCAATTCGGAGCTCAAATGTTGTAATGGCTTATGCTTTTGTTTGGGACTATAATGAATATGCAGAATCATGAATTCATATAACATTAATAAGCAGGGGAAGAACGGAGCATAAGAATGATTATTTATCGTGAGAGTATTGAAAAGTTCATCTCTCAATGCCTTGATGGAAATACTGCAAAGGATATAGGAAGCATCATTTCTGACCGGATGAGAATGAATGGCATTTCATATTTTGGAGATTCTCAGGTCAATGCCTGGAATGCATCGCTCCCGGAAATGGCAATGGTCCTGAAGGACATGGACGTAGACAAAAATATTGACGTTGCAGTTGAGTACAAACTTGTCCAATCCAGAGACCGCATCGATTTTTTGATTTGCGGAGAAGATGATGCGGGCAAGGAAAATGTTGTCGTAGTAGAGTTAAAGCAGTGGTCACAGGCCCGTCCGACTCGCAAACAATATTTTGTAAATACTTTTGGCGGGGGAGGAGACGGTGATTACTGGCACCCTTCCTATCAGGCATATAATTATGCGCAGATCCTTGTGAATTTTAATGAGTATGTCCGGGATAAGAAGGTTCATTTACCATCATGCTCTTATCTCCACAATATGGATGAGGGAAACGCAGTACTGCTTGATGATAAGGTTAAATATCCGTTGGTTGAGACTTCTCCGGTCTTTTATCAGGGACAGAAAGAGCGGCTTGGCGCCTATATATCCAAGTTCGTAAAGAGGCCTAATAAAAAACTGTTATATTATATTGAAAACAGCAGGATCATTCCTTCAAGATTTCTGGCAAAGATGCTCTCAGACGCTATTAAAGGAAATCCTTTCTTCTCTTATGACGAGGCGCAGGCTACGTCTGTTGCGCAGATTGTGGAGACGACGGTTGACTCCGCTCTTTATGGCGGTAAAAGAACCATCATAATAAAAGGCGGTGCAGGTACGGGTAAATCAGTTGTCGCGATTAATGCGCTCGGGCAAGTGATCAATAATAAAGAAGCAGGACATAGACTTAATGCGGTATATGTAACATCAAACGCTGCGCCCAGAAATCTCTATACAGAAGAACTGGTTGCGGACGATTATAAAAAAACAGTGATCAGTGCGCTTTTCAGATATCCCACAGTTTTTTGCCACGTCGGTGAAGATGAGTTCGACTGTGCACTTATTGATGAGGCACATCGTATTTTTGATTTCAAGGGCGGTGTAGGAATAAAAAAGGGTACGCATGTACTTGATGACATCATCCGATCTTCCAGAGTTGCAGTCTTTTTCATTGACGATGATCAGGCAGTTACTACAACTGATTTTGCGACGATCGAAAGAATCAGGGACGCTGCAAGGCGCATGCATTCTAAAGTAATTGAAGGGACTGATCTTGAGCTCAAGACACAATTTCGGGTAACCGGCGGAGAGCAGTATATTTCATTTGTGAAATCCTTCCTTGGTTACAATGACGACATAACGTCTTATATTCCTGATAAGTATGACTTCAAAGTATTTGATACAGCGCAGGAAATGCATCAGGCGATTATTGCAAAAGACAATCTTTACAATCGGAAACATACAGTGAGCGGGAAATGCCGCGTTGTAGCCGGCTATACGTACGAGTGGGAAAGTAAGGGGCAGTATCGTGATGGTGCGGATTTCGATATCGTGCTCGATTCAGGAAATTACAAGGCAAAATGGAATTTGCGCTGTAAAGAGGTCGGAGATAAATACTCTTGGCTTAATGATCCTGATTCCGTAAATGAAGTGGGGTGTATTCACACATGTCAAGGTTTGGACATGAATTACTGTGGAGTTATTATTGGAAAAGATCTTCAGTTTCATGATGGGAAAATAGTATATTGTCAAAGCCGGATTGCAAAGTCGGACAAAAACAGCGGGATTCGCAAAGCGGATCCGGAGACTGCCGCCAGACTGATACGCAATACTTACCATGTACTGCTCACTCGCGGAATGTTGGGAACCTATGTTTACTGCGAAGATGAGAGACTGAGAAATCATCTGAAAGAAATGCTTAAACCTGGTAAATCATGACATTGATATGCACAAGACAAGGATCAGCAGAAGGGCTGTTCATGTATCGTGCTGCATGACTTAAATAAAAGGATGAGACACTAAAATATGAAACAAGAAACAATAGACAGAATCAGAAAATTTACAGAAGATCGTGATTGGGATCAGTTCCACACACCTTCTAATCTTGCTAAATCCATAGTGATCGAAGCAGCTGAATTACTGGAATGCTTCCAATGGAGCGACAAAGAATTTGATTTGCAAAGTGTAAAAGAAGAACTTGCAGACGTTCTTGTGTACTCGCAGAATTTGCTGGATAAACTTGGATTGGATGCTGATGAGATCGTTAATATGAAAATGGCGCAAAATGAAGCGAAGTATCCGGTTGAGAAGGCGAAAGGGAGTGCGGCGAAGTATACGGAGTTGTAAATAGTTATAAGGGTGTGTCACGGGGACGTATCAGCTGACACATTTTGTGTCAGCTGATACGTCCCCGTGACACACGATATTCCTCGGCTATCAGGAGAGAAAATATATGGATTTTTTATCAAGTAAAGTGACGACCATCTTGATCGTTATCAATATCGTGATCTTTCTGCTCGAGACGAAAGACGGCGGCAGCACGAACAGAGACGTGGCGCTGAAATACGGCGCGCAGTACCAGCCGTATATTCGACAGGGGCAGTATTACAGGCTCTTTACGGCGATGTTTCTGCACTTTGGCGTCTATCACTTGCTGCTGAATATGTATGCGCTCTCGGCGATCGGGCCGGCTGTGGATTATGTGTGCGGTCCGGTGATCTTTCTGATCGTATATCTGGGAGCGGGGCTTGCGGGCAATGTCGCGACAATGATCCTTGACGAGAAGAGAGGAAGCAGCAATCTGTCGGCGGGAGCTTCAGGCTGTATTTTCGGACTCCTGGGAGCGTGCTTCGTACTTGCGGTTCACGGGTATGGATTTTCGATGCGTAGTATTTTGACAACGCTTGCGATCAATCTGGTGTATGGATTGTCATCGAAGCGGATCAATATGATGTCGCATGCCGGGGGATTTGTCGGCGGGGCTGCGATTATGGCGGTGACCTTGGTTGTGCTTGCTTTGAGATGAGTAGTGAATGAATTTACAGGAAAAATTCAAGATTTTTGGGAACGCAGAGGCCTGATTGGTCTCTGCGTTTTTTGGGCATAGACAATATTTATTTCAATTGTATATCCCAATTATTTCCGCGAGTCATGCATTAAGGACTGCAATTAGGTGATTTTTTTCCACAAAGCATCGATATGCCTATGATCATGGAAAAAATCTTCAGATTTTGAGAAAAAGAAGCATATCTACAGCGGATCTTGGGAGATGATTTTGCTAATATGGACGTCTATGCCTAATTTCATGATGAGCTGCGTACCGATGAAGTCAGATGGTGCATAGGTGTGTCATTGGGGACGTATCTGCTGACACATTTTGAAAAAATGTGTCAGCAGATACGTCCCCGTGACACAAACCCGTGAAAAAAACGTGATATAAAAAGGACACCCGGAGAAGTGGTATCCCTTCCCCGGGCGTCAAGCCGCGAATATCATCCATGACAGTTTTGGTGTCCACAAACCCTGTGGACGGGGTGCCTGCATGACCGCGCAGGCGCGGCGCTCTCTCAAATTCAATTTCGAGAGCGAAGTGAATAACCGTTTTCCTCTTATATTTGCTCAGATTAAGATGCAGTCATGAAAACCGCTGCGACTTCGACGTGCCGAAGATAAGGAGCTCTCTGATCTCCGGTACATTTGCATTCTAGCATGTAGTATTTCTGAATTCACTAAACTATAGGTTTATTGTGAGGAAACTTCAGTAGAGCTACGATTAACTTACAAATCCAGTAATACAGCAAATCACCAATCATTCATAGTGTCCGATTCATGACAAATGCGCCCGGCGCATCCGCTCGCTATGCGAGCAAGATAAGATGCAGGAGGCTGGTAACGTACTGGTCAGGGGAGCTGGCAATATTTTGGTGCGCCTAAGGTGCGGCGGGCCGCCTTTGGAAAGCGGTCAGGCGAGCACCGGGAGCCTTAACGGAACCTGAAACGATAGGGAAGTCCGGAGTTGTCAAGTGATCCTGAAGCAGGCGGAGCCGTCAAGGTTTCCTGTGTCAAAAAAGGAAGGAGGTGAGAAAGAATGAGCTATCGAGGAACAAAAATGAGCAAGCAGACAAAATCCTTGGAAAAGAGAAATCTGGTCGAGGAAAATGCGATTTCAGGCATTCATAATCGAGGCAGAGGCGGGAAGTATCGCCACCTCAAGCGCCGGAAATTGAAGAAAGTACTGCAGCGGGAAGCAGAAAAGAGAAGGAACGTTGAAGAGCGGATCCGGAAAGCGGAAGCCCTGCTCGAAGAGGCGAAACTCTATGCGAGATTTTGTCCGGAGGAAGCGGAGAGGATCGCCGCGCGTGCAGCGAGTATGCACCCCGAAAAAAGATCCGCAGCAAAGAGCACAGAAGCTGAGCATGAAGTCATCAGCGCTGCAGGCAGTTCCCGGACAACTTCCGGTTATGCGGCAGGGGCGCGAGCCAAGAGGTCGCATTTCTTTTGGGAGCCGCCCGTACGTGAAAAAGATCCGCAGGTCGCTGCCATCGAAGAAGCGATCCGCTCCGGTGAGCGGAACTTCATGGACGGAGTTTCCTATCGGGTCAACCCCGTGGATACTATGAAGATGATTACGGCCAGCTCTGTTTTCGGCGAGCCGCAGTATTATCGCAGCGGAGAACCCGCGAAAGCGAGGATCCTGGAAGGAAGGTACGGCGTTGACGAGACGTTTGCTGAGTACAGCCTTCGCATGCTCGATCCATACAAGGGAATGAACACTTCCCAGGTGATGGTGAAGGCCATCGATGACGCATTGACGGCTGATTTTGGTGAGACACTGAAGTGGGCCGCCGAGCTCAGGGAGCGCTACGGGATGCGGCTGAATCCCCAGATCATCATGGTGAGGGCGGCCATACATCACCGCAGGAAAGCTTTTACCAATGCGCATCCCGGTGAATACGGAAAGATCGCGCAGCAGGTCATGAGCCGCGGTGACGACGTGACAAATCAGGCACAGTATTGGCTGGAGATGAAGAGGAGCAAAAATGGGCTCCCTGCCATCCTCAAGCGAGCCTGGGCGCAGAACATCAGCGACATGGACGCCTATACTATGGCAAAATATTGCCACACCGGAATCGGTCTTGTGGACATCGTTCGCATCTGTCATGCAAAAGGGCCCCTTGTGGATATTTTGATGCAGACAGGAAAAGTCCCGATGCCGGAAGGGCAGGACACCTGGGAGAGGCTTCGCGCGTCCGGAAAGAGCTGGCAGGAGATCGTGCACGAGATCCGCATGCCGCACATGGCACTGCTGAGGAACCTCAGAGGTATCTTTACCGAAGTGCAGGATCCGGAAACGAGAGAAGAAGTGCTCGCGCTCTTAAAGCGCGGCGTACGAAAGGGCAAGCAATTCCCCTTCCGCTATCTCTCGGCATGGGAAGCGGTCAAAGCCGAAGGAAGATCCTGGGCCGGACAGGTTCAGGATGCACTGGAAGACTGTATGGGAATCGCCTGTGAGAATCTTCCTTCTCTGAAGGGCAGGAGCGCGTTCCTGACGGACAATTCGGGATCCGCCTGGGGCGCATGCACGTCCGAATGGGGAACCATGAAAGTCGCCGATATCGGGAATCTGAGCAGCGTAATCGGCGCCGTGTGCAGCGAGGAAGGCGTGGTATTTCCCTTTGGCGACAGACTGGAATCGGTCAAAGTCAGAAAAGACGAGGGAATCCTTAAGCAGGCCCATCATGTCGGGGCCATCGGAAAGGGCTGCGGCGGGGGAACGGAGAACGGCATCTGGCTGTTCTTCCGGGACGCCATAGTGCAGAGGCAGCACTGGGACAACATCTTTGTGTATTCCGATATGCAGGCGGGCCACGGCGGACTCTACGGGATCTACAGTGAGGATTACGAGGCTATCGGAGCCTGTATATGGGGCAGATACATAGATGTGAACATGCTGGTGAAGCTGTACCGGAAACTGGTCAACCCCAAGGTAAACGTATTCTGTATTCAAACTGCCGGATACAACAATATTTTGGTACCTGAGTACGGATACCGCACAGCCGTCCTTTACGGATGGACAGGCAAGGAACTTCTCTTTGCCGACGCTATGAATCGGATATGGGATGATCTGGAATCAAGAGAACCTGAGAAGCAGTAAACTGCATTCTCGGGTTCTTTTTGTGTGTCAAGGGGACGTATCAGCTGACACATTTTGTCCCAAAATGTGTCAGCTGATACGTCCCCTTGACACAGATTTATGGAAAACATCGGGTGATTATGGTAGGATAAAAGCCAGATAATGAAAGCAGCTCCCGGAGGAGAAAAATCTTCTCAGGCGTCTCGTGGAGAGAGATCATGAACAATAAGGCAAAAGAAGTATTTATAAGCTACAGCACGAAAGACAGTGAAACCGCGTTCGCGCTGCTCGAAGTATTGGAATCCTACGGCCTTGAGTGCTGGATCGCACCCAGGAACATTCCCAAAGGAGCGCAGTGGGCGGAGGAGATCGATAAGGCGATCCAGAATGCCAGAGTCTTTGTTGTCATCGTCAGCTCCCATTCCGTAGAATCCAAACAGGTCCCGAAGGAGATTGCGCTGGCCGTGTCCTCCTGCGAGAGTATTTTCCCGTTCCGGATCGATGACACCGGACTGAAGGGAACATTCCGCTATTATCTTTCCGATTATCAGTTTACGGACGCCACCAGCGATGCAAAGCAGAAAATGAAAGAGCTGGCGGAAATCATCTGTTCGTCGCTCGGCAAACCGATTCCGGAGCAAAAGACTGAGACGAAGCCTGAACAAACGCAGGAAGCAGTGCCTCCGGTCAAAACAGAGCCGATCTCGGAAGAGAAACCCGAACCTGCAACGAACAGCGCCCCGGCAAAGGACGCACCGGTGAAGAACGAGAAAGCAGGTTCTAAAAATCCGCTCATGATCGGAGCGATCGCCGCGGCAGCAGTCATCGCTGTAATTGTTGGATTTGTATTAGGCGGAAAAGGCAAAAAGAGTGACGTGCCCGCGGAGCAAACCGCCTCCGCCGTGCAGGAAGAGACACAGGAAAGCACCTCTGATCAGCAGGAAAACTCGTCTGCTGTGGAAGAAAGCGCTTCTGATGAAAAAGAAACAACTCCGGCAGCCACCCCGGAAGACACTCAGGCAACTACATCGGAAGATGCTTCAGAGAACACCGAGGCCAGCACCTCCGGAAGCACCTCCGCAGAGACTGCGTCGGAAGTCGCTATAGAGCAGAATCAATTGACCGGACTCGTTGGCGCCTGGAAAAAGGTCGCCTATGAAGACCGCGGCGCGCAGACGAAAGTCAATACCCAGGATCTCTTTACTCTGACAGACGGTATGCCGTACTTCTCAATGAATGGTGCCTTATCGAGCTCGATTGACAATGCGCTGACTTCGACCCTGTATCTGGCGGACGGCGGCAAGTATGATGTGACGTTTTCTGTTTCTTATGAAGATACATTTGACGGCAGCATATCCGATAAATCCACTAGCGGAGGCTTTTCGCCGACGCCGACCAACATTGAAATGGTAACGGGCATTCCGGATGAGAATCCCACCGGTCTGACCTATGAGGACTGCTATCCGGAGCGGTATCTTTTTGTCCACATGACCGGAACTTATACGGAGAGCCCTGTCAAAAAATCGGATGTCGATACGTGGCTGGTCTATAAAAAACAGTATCCGCTGTTGAGAGAGAGTATGATGCCGGCACTGGCGGGCAAGTGGAAAGACAACATGGGCAATCTCTGGGAGTTTAAGACGGAGGGCGAGAAACTTACTTTCAGTTTGACCGACACGGGCGGAAATGTTTATAACGGAGTAGAATACCTTCACTACAACGCGAACAAGGACAAGAAAAATTTCTTTGAACACATTAACTTCAAATTTGATAAGTATGAGACCGGTTACTATTCGGTCGTGTCCTTTGACGGTCAGAAACTTGAGATGTATGACACGGATTGGAACAGTTTCGTATTGACCAAAGAAGATTAAAGCAGAAAGCATCAGTTGCAGGCGGAAATGGCAGCAAACGAGAAGAGTTATCCGGGCGCGCTCCCGAGAGGCACAATACTGAATAATAGCTATAGGATCCTCGAGACGATCGGCCGGGGCGGCTTTGGCATGATCTACAGAAGTGAGAATGTGAACACTAAGGAGATCTTAGCCGTCAAGGAGTACTTCAACCTTGATTTCATGCATCGGAGCGAGGCGGACGGCAAGAGTGTCATCTATGAGGAAAGGCACAAAGAGCGCTTTGAAAAGGAGAAGGAGCTCCTCCTGAAAGAATCGGATATCGTCAGGAAACTCGGAGAAGACGAATACATCGTCAGGATCTATGAAAGATTCCAGGAGAACGGAACTGCCTATATTGTCATGGAGCTGATCGAAGGGAAAACGCTCCTGGAGTCGATCAGAGAAGACGGCATCTGGGATCCCGAGACCGTGATCCGGAAGTTCAAGCCGCTCATGCTGACTATGGAGAAAGTCCACGATAAAGATGTCCTTCACCGCGACCTCAGTCCTGACAATATCATGGTGAGGGAGGACGGAACGCTCTGCATTCTGGATTTTGGCTCTGCGAATAAAAACACAGCCGGGACCAAAAAGCATACGACGGTAGATAAAGAAAACTATTCGGCTCTGGAACTGAGAACCGAATCGATGAAACTCGGCAGGTACACGGATGTGTTCGGCCTCTGCGGCACAATGTATTTCGCAATGACCGGGAACGCGCCGATGGATGTGAGTATCCGAAGGCTCGGGATCGAGGAGCTTGCGCCGCCTTCCAAATTCGACATTAAGATTCCGGAGTCCGCAGAGGCGATCCTCATGAAGGGGCTGGAGCTTGCGCCGGAGAACCGGATCGGGGATATGGAAACTCTTTATAAAGAGTTTGACGAGATCTATCCCGACCTCTCCGAAGAGGAAAAGCGAAGGATCCGAATCCGCCGCCGCGTTCTGACGGCGCTGGCAGCTGTTGCGGCGCTGTCCTTTATCACTGTCAGCAGCGCTCTGTTCTGGTACAACAGGAATAGAATCCGCCTTGGCATCATCGCTTCTCTGAAAACTACGGTCTCAGGGGAGAAGCTGTCCGACTCCGAGTATGAGGACGCGCTTGACGCGGTCAAGGAGAGGTTCAGTGCCCTGGGAGGCGAAAACGGCTATATGCTGCAGTCCCGGGAAGACAGGACGGCTGTTTTCCAGGTGGCGCAGGCAAGCTATAACGGGACCGATCCGGATTGGGTGACGGAGTATCTGATCTGCAGGCCTCTGAATCTTTTCCTTTACAGCTATAGTGGGGAGGAGCGAATTCCGGCGGGACAGCTCCTGCAGGAAGAGGATGTGCAGAGCGCCGTCTCTGTGAAGGAAGGAATCCGCATAGACCTGACTCCGGACGCGGCAGAGAAGTTCGGAGAACTGCTGCGCGGAAATGGCCAAAAGATCGAGCTGGGGTTTGATACTGACAAATATGATAATGCCTTGCTGCTTGCCGGCAGGGCAGATCCGAACGGTTCCCTCCTTATATACAGAGATGGAGAGCATCGGGTCCCGGACGAGCTGCTGATCAGCGCCTTTACCCACAGCCCGGCGGCCGCCGCGCTCGAGTACGAGTGTGAGAGAGCGGTCAACTGGGAAGAGCCCTCTGCTTCCCTGATGGCTGGAAAAAACCAGGTGAGTGAGAGAGAGATCCCGGGCACTTCGTCGCTCATCTATTACAGATCATTCCTGTACAATCCGCTCAGGAAAGGAGAGGAACTGCAGTTCCAGTACATTCTCAAGAACCGGCTGGACAGTCTGCGGATTCCCTATGCGATCGGGAAGGAAGCGTTCGGCGGGGAACTCTATGTCGTCAAAGTGACAAGAGGTGCCCTCAGCTATGAAGAACTGATGACGCTGGGAAAAACGCTGGCTCTGCAGATGAGCGATGAAGAAGGGATGTCTTATCGCACGCTGTCTTCTTCCCAGATCGCGAAGGACCCGGGCACAGGCGCGATCACTGTAGAATTGGAAGAGGAGAAACGGGCGGAATACTCGAACATCCTGAGCAGGATGAAGGAAAACGGAGAGGAGAGCGCCTTTTTGTCCCTCACAGATTATTCGGACCCGATCCCTTTTGTCAGCTGCGGGATCGAGGAAGCCGAGATGGGGGTGCAGAAGGACAGGAGTCTGTATTTTGACAACTACCTGCTGGGCAAAAAAGAGAACGCGGCCAGGGTCACGGATATATGGTGTGATTATGTGGTCACTTCCCTGATCGAAGGGCCTGTCCACAATTATTCCGTATTTGACCTGCAGACCATGGACAGGGACGACATTCCGGTGATTGACAGCGCGGACGCGGAGCCGGAGAGGCTGTTCGCCGATCCGAAAAGGCAGCAGGAGTGACGCTATTGATCTTGTTTCCGGGGTGCTGAATAATAATAAAAATTAAGAGTTATTTCATCGACCGGAAAGTCGCTGAAATAACTCTTTTTTATGCGTATGAACTTATCCCTCCAGCCCCATCAGCTGGTACCAGGTCTGGTCCGCGCTCTTGGACAGGCGGTAGAGATGATACAGGTGGAAGTTTTTCTCGTCCAGGGCGAATTTGTTGACCTCGTCCATGAGGGTCATCATGGGATCGTCGGACTCCAGAAACCGGATCACAAAATCGTCGAACTCGTCGGAAGTGTCCAGGGCAGTGAAGCCGCATTCGCGCAAAATGGCGTTGAGCCTGTCCCTTGTGATCGCCTGGTCGGGGCTGAGCCTGCTGTTGCTGCCAAAGAAGATCAGGAAGCAGATCAGGGAAGTGCGGTCAAGGTCAAGGACGCCCTTGATATAATTTCGGACCGCGCTCTCGCCGGAGCGGGCCTTCTGGTAGCCTCTTCCCGGATTGTCTATGGAATAAATCTTATCGAGTTCCTGCTCGCTCTTTTCAATCGTCTCCACAGCCCAGGCGATGATCTCGTCATCCGTCTTGTGCTTGAGAGAGCGGTCGTATTTCCTGGCAGAAGATGCAAACTTCTTGCGCATGCCGGCGGGAATGGATTCGGGGTTTCCGTAGTATTCAAACTGGATCTGCATCCAGTCCAGCGACACGTAGCCAAAATAGAAATAGTTGAAGGCTTCGAAGATCTCTCCCGGAGAGATGGCTGCCTCTTCAAACTTCTCGCGCATCTGTTCTTCCGAAAGTTTTCCCCTCTTGAGCAGGGACTTGATCTTGAAGACGGAGACCTTGTCCTGCGCCTCTTCCTGTCCCCTTCCGGTCTTCTCAGCCCGGATATACTCCTCTTCAATGGCCTCGAGATAGTAGAGAAGGTATTTGCAGAAATAATACCTTGTCTTTTCGCGGACACTGCTGAAGGAACTGAGGTTTTTCTCGATCCATTCACGGAAGTCGGCCTCGTTCGAATGCCGGATGGTTTCCTGCATCATGCGGGTCATGTGACGGGTGAATCTGCGGCCGTCGCGCACTTCCGAGTTCTCATCGATATAGTCCCGCAGATCACGCATCGTGATCTTCTTGTCGGACAGATCTGTATCCTGTTCGGCTATCTGTTTCCTTAAATCTGTGCATCTGGATTCGAGTTTTTTCCAGTCCTCGTAGGAAAGGCTGTTGTAAAAGGCGTAGATCAGCGTTGCCTCCCAGAAGTTTCGGGCATAGAGACGCGCGCATCCGAATTCGTCGAGCTTTCTGCCCAGCTGTTCCAGGGTCAGATGCTCCATAAAGCCAAAAGCGATGAGGCGATAGCGGAGAGGGATCTTGTTTATATCCTTAAAACCCGGATTAATGCATCGCTCGAGGAGCGTGGAGGCGGAATTGTCTTCGAGCAGGTGCTCAATGATTTTTTCAAACAGGATGTTGTCTGCGTTAGCGGATTTTGAACCCGACATATCTTTTCCTCCCTTCTGATGGATAGCATGCAAATATAATAGCATTCAAACGGCGAAAAGAAAACGACGTCAAAAATATAATTGTCACGAGCTATGAAAAAGTGTATCATAAACTTGACATACAGGGAGGAAAGTAATGAAGAACTGGGTAGAGATTTCACAGAGACTGATCATGCTGGGACAGCTTGGACTGTCGCTCATGATGCCCATACTGATCTGTCTGGGAATCTGCTATCTTCTCGTTACGAAGGCGGGGCTCGGATTATGGATCTACATTCCGGGCTTTATTTTTGGCCTCGGCGCGTCCTTTATGACGGCCTATAAGATGTGGCTCAGCGTCACCGATAAAGAGAAGAAAAAGGCGCAGGAAGAGCCTCCCGCATTCAACAGACACTCATGACCGACGCCGATATTGGACAGGTACAGGTAAAGACAGCAGGCCGCCGATCAAGGCGGCGACAGATAAGATCGGGCTTTGGAATTTTAATGCGATTCATTTAAGAGGAACAGGAATTGAAACTGCAGAAAGCGGTAAAGGATGAGACGATATTCGTGGCGCTGGGATCAGTGATCCTGAGCGTGATTATGGTATTGGTTTTCTACGGACTTAATAAAGCGTTTCCCGAACAGGTGCCCATGGGGCTTCCTGTGATCGTGGGCGCTGTCGGGGGCTGTGCGGTTGCCGTCGGAAATTTCTTCCTTATGGCACTCACCGTGCAGAAAGTAGCCGGAATTGAGAATTATGATCAGGCATATCGGTCTATGCAGGTCAGCTACAGGTACAGAACGTTCCTGCAGCTGATTTGGTGTGTCCTGTGCATGGTTCTTAAATTCATAAACCCTGTGGCCGGGATCCTGCCCCTTCTCTGGCCGAGCCTTCTGATCAAAGGCAAGGGGATCATAAGCGGGGTAAAGAATTAAAGGAAGGAGGTGGATGTGTAGAGATGGAATTTGATATTTCCGGAGCCAGAATATTTTGGCGAATTCCAACGGGAATCCCGATCCTGGGAGATTTCCTTCTTACCGAGACATTAGTAGTGAGCTGGATCGTGATGGCAATCATAACCGGGCTGTGCATTTTCCTGACAAGGAATCTCAAAGTGGAAAAGATTTCCAAACGTCAGGCAGTCGCAGAACTGCTGGTTGAGTCAGCGACAAATCTGGTAAGAAATAACACGGGCGGCACCAAGTTTGACCGTCTGATCCCATTCGTATCAGCGCTGTTCGCAACCAGTGTTGTGTCGAACCTGATCAGTTTGACCGGAATATTCAGAAGTCCGACAGCAGATCTTTCTACGGAAGCAGCGTGGGCGGTAGTCGTCTTCATAATGATCACGGCAGAAAAGATCAAGGCCGGCGGTATTCTGGGATATATGAAGGGCTTTACGGAGCCGATCGCAGTCATGACCCCGTTCAACATATTGTCGGAACTGGCTACACCTGTCAGTATGGCCTGCCGTCATTTCGGCAATATTTTGTCCGGTGTTGTTATCAATGGACTGATCTATGCGGCACTGGCTGTTGCGTCTTCCGCACTATTCGGACTGATCCCTGGTGCTGTAGGCGAGTTCCTGAGTCATATACCGTTCCTGAGCGTAGGTATACCGGCTATCCTGTCATTCTATTTTGACTGGTTCTCCGGCGTGATGCAGGCATTTATCTTCACAATGCTGACCATCATGTACATCGCAAATGCGGCGGAAGGATGACGACCCACTCGAAAAGTATCGGAAAGAGTATTAAAAGAGTATTGAGGTGAGTATTCTTTCCGGGTACCGAATCTATTTATCTTACGAATTCCACGCGCTCAGGGCGCGGGGAAAATACAATATCCAACAACAGGAGGGAAATCATGGATTATACAATTCTCGCTAAAGGTATTGCACTTGCAGGATGCGCTATCGGCGCAGGTTGCGCGCTGATCGCAGGTATCGGCCCCGGTATCGGTGAAGGTAACGCAGTTGCTAAGGCTCTTGAGGCAATCGGACGCCAGCCTGAGTGCAAGGGCGATGTCACCAGCACAATGCTGCTCGGCTGCGCGATCGCAGAGACGACCGGTATTTACGGTTTCGTTACGGGTCTGCTTCTGATCTTCGTAGCTCCCGGCATGTTCATGGGTTATCTCGGATAAATCCTGGCTGAAACTGATGAAGCGCTGTCCCTCACGGGACTGCACAGCCACAAGGAGGCATACATGGATGGTAGTAATACACAGGCACTTGTGACGATCATTCCCTGGACATTTATCGCGCAGATCCTCAACCTGTTCATTCAGATGTTCCTGATCAAGAAATTCCTTTTCAAGCCCGTCAATGAGATTCTCGCAAAGAGAAGAGAACTGGCCGACAAGGAGATTAAAGAGGCCAGAGAAGCCAAGGAAGAGGCGGACGGTCTGAAAGTACAGTACGAAGAGGGTCTCGCCAATGCGAGAGCAGAAGCCGCGCAGATCGTACAGAGCGCCCAGAAAGAAGCGCAGATCAGAGCGGATGAGACTGTGAGACAGGCTCAGGAGCAGGCTGCGGGCATTCGCAGAAAAGCCGAGGCGGATATCGCACAGGAGAAGAAAAAAGCGATCAATGAAGTTAAGGATGAGATCGGCGGACTGGCGATGGATATCGCCGGCAAGGTCGTTGAGAAAGAGATCAACGAGGCCGACCACAAGAAGCTCATTGATGAGTTCATTAAAAATGTAGGAGAGGCATCATGACGACAGCGACAAGTCTGTACGGGCAGAGCCTGTATGATCTTGCGGCGGAAGAGGGTCTCTCTGAGGAAATCCTGAAACAGATGGAGGCAGTGGACGCGATCTTCAAGGAGAATCCGGATTATGTCACGCTTCTTCTTGAACCTTCCATTCCCAGAAGGGAGCGGCTCGGTCTCGTGGAAGAGGCCTTTAAGGATCAGGTCCACCCGTATCTGCTCAATTTCCTGATGATCCTGCTGGAGAACAGTTTGCTCAGGAGCTTTGGTTCCTGCTGCCGTACCTACCGCAGTTCCTATTACAAGGACAACGGTATTGAGGAGGCAGTGGTGACCAGCGCGGTCGGTCTGACAGACGACCAGGCAAAGACTCTGAAAGCAAAGCTGGAAAAGATAAGCGGCAAGAGCATTATTCTCAAACAGAAAGTCGACAGCGGCGTACTCGGCGGTCTCAAGGTCGAGATTGGAGGAAAGCTTCTGGACGGCACCGTCATGGGCAGGCTTGCCGACCTTCGCAAAAAGGTCAATGAAACAGTATTGTAAAGGAAAAAACCAATGGAATTAAAACCAGAGAAGATATCCCAGGTGATCCGCAGTCAGATCAAGAACTATCAGAATGCGATCATACAGAATGAGACCGGAACGGTCCTTACCGTCGGCGACGGTATCTCCAGGGTTAGCGGCCTGGTGAACTGCATGGCGGGTGAGCTTCTTGAGTTCGAGAACGGAACCTTCGGCATGGCACAGAACCTTGAGGAGACAAGTGTTTCTGTAGTCCTTTTCGGCGAAGATAAGGGAATCAACGAAGGCCAGACGGTCAAGAGGACCGGCCGCGTTGTTTCGGTTCCCGTCGGAGAAGCTATGATCGGCCGCGTTGTAAACGCAATCGGACAGCCGATCGACGGCGCAGGCCCCATTGACACCACAGAGTTCAGACCCGTGGAGTCCCCTGCGCACGGTATTATTGAAAGACAGCCGGTTAAAGAACCGCTTCAGACCGGAATTAAGGCGATCGACTCCATGATCCCAATCGGCAGAGGCCAGCGTGAGCTGATCATCGGCGACCGCCAGACCGGTAAGACCACCATCGCGATCGACACCATCCTCAACCAGAAGGGCAAGGATGTCATCTGCATCTATGTTGCGATTGGTCAGAAACGCTCCACAGTTGCGGGTATTGTGAACGAGCTGCAGATCGGCGGCGCGATGGATTATTCCATCGTCGTTGCCGCGACGGCTTCCGAGCCGTCACCGCTGCAGTACATCGCGCCTTATTCGGGCTGCGCGATGGGCGAATATTTCATGAACAAGGGCAAACACGTGCTGATCATCTACGATGATCTCTCCAAGCACGCGGTGGCGTACCGTGCCTTGTCCCTGCTGATTCGTCGTCCCCCGGGACGTGAGGCGTATCCCGGCGACGTTTTCTATCTGCACTCAAGACTTCTCGAGAGAGCGGCGAAGCTCTCCGACGAGCTGGGCGGCGGTTCCCTCACGGCGCTTCCCATCATCGAGACGCAGGCAGGCGACGTATCCGCATACATCCCTACGAACGTCATCTCGATCACGGATGGTCAGATCTTCCTTGAGACGGAGCTTTTCCACTCCGGTATCATGCCGGCCGTCAACCCCGGTATCTCGGTATCCCGAGTCGGCGGCAACGCGCAGATCAAAGCAATGAAGAAGGTCGCAGGCACACTGAAGCTGATCTATTCCCAGTACCGCGAACTGCAGAGCTTTGCTCAGTTCGGTTCCGACCTCGACGCTGACACCAAGGCACGTCTGGCACAGGGCGAGAGAATCGTGGAGGTTCTCAAGCAGGATAAATCCCAGCCGGTGCCCGTAGAGAAGCAGGTCGCGATCCTCTACGCGGTCGTCAGGGGAATCCTCACAGACGTTGAAGTCACCGACATCGCCGAATACGAGCAGGGACTCTACAGACGTCTGGACGACGATCCGGACGGCGCAGCAGCCATGAGAAGGATCCGCGAGACCGGCGCCCTCGATGAGGAAGCTGAAAACGCACTGAAGGCAGCTCTTACTGCCTACACGCAGGAGTTTATAAAGAACAGAACCAAATAAGATAACGGAGGGACATAAATATGGCAGCTGGTAATATGAAAGCTGTAAAACTCCGGATCAAAAGCGTTCAGAACACGATGCAGATCACCAAGGCCATGCAGCTGGTCGCAGCCTCCAAGCTCCGCAAGGCGAAGGAGAAAGCGGACAACAGCAAGCCCTATTTCAAGATCATGAGAGAGACGCTCATCGATATAGCCAAGGGAAATACCGATTTTCAGTCTCCTTATACCAAACAGGTCGAGAATGACAAGTGGCTGTACATCGTGATCGCAGGTGACAGAGGACTGGCCGGCGGCTACAACTCCAACCTGTTCAAGTTTATGGAGAGTGAGACCAAGGGCCGTGACTATATGGTCCTTCCCGTAGGTAAGAAATCCGTTGAGTATTTCCAGCACCGCGGGGTCGAAATCTTCACCGATGATTTTGCGGAAGTTGCTTCCATCAGCATCTCCGAGTGCTTCGGCATCGCAAAACTTATCTGTAACGCTTATTCCAAGGGAAAATTCGGACACGTTCTTCTGTGCTATACGGAGTTTGTTTCCATGATGACACAGACGCCCCGCTCCACATCGCTTCTTCCGCTCGCCGATTTTGAGGCGGAAGCAGAGGCGGCAGGAGAGGAGAAAAAGCCTGTGCGCGATCTGATTCTTTATGAACCGGACAGCGAAACTGTCTTTAACGCGATTGTTCCCGAGTATCTTGCGGGACTCTTGTACACCGCCATTAACGTATCGGTGGCAAGTGAACTGGCAGCAAGACGTACCGCCATGGAGGCGGCAACCGACAATGCCGGTGAGATGATCGAGAAGCTGAGCCTGTACTACAACAGAGCAAGGCAGGCGAGCATCACGCAGGAGATCACGGAGATCGTGGCTGGCGCAGAAGGGAATTGATACTAAAGGAGTACATATACATGAGTGAGAAACATACGGGAAAGATCATACAGGTCACAGGCCCGGTTCTTGATATTCGATTCGGGGAGGGCGAACTGCCGCAGCTGCTCAATGCGATTGAAATCACAGTCGGCGACCGCAAGCTGATCGCCGAAGTTGCTCAGCAGATCGGTGATGACGTCGTAAGGTGCGTCGCCATGAGCTCTACGGACGGACTTGTCCGCGGAACAGAGGCGGTTGACCTTGGCGGTCCCATCACCGTACCGGTCGGCGAAGAGTGCCTCGGACGAATCTTCAACCTGCTCGGCGAGCCGGTTGATAATCAGCCCGCACCGGAAGTCAAGGAGCGCTGGCCGATCCATCGTCCTGCTCCCACTTTCGAGGAACAGACCCCCGCGACCGAGATCTTTGAGACCGGTATCAAGGTAGTTGACTTGATCTGCCCTTACGCAAAGGGCGGTAAGATCGGTCTGTTCGGCGGCGCAGGCGTCGGCAAGACAGTTCTGATCATGGAGCTGATCAACAACGTCGCCAAGGCGCACGGCGGTATTTCCGTCTTCACAGGCGTAGGAGAGAGAACCCGTGAAGGTAACGACCTTTACGGCGAGATGAAGGAGAGCGGCGTTCTTAACAAGACCGCACTGGTCTACGGACAGATGAACGAGCCGCCGGGAGCAAGAATGAGAGTAGGACTTTCCGGTCTGACAATGGCGGAGTACTTCCGCGATGTCAAGAACCAGGACGTGCTGCTGTTCATCGACAATATTTTCCGTTTCACACAGGCCGGTTCCGAAGTATCGGCACTGCTTGGCCGTATGCCTTCCGCAGTAGGTTATCAGCCTACACTGGCTACGGAAATGGGCGCTCTGCAGGAGAGAATCACATCCACAAAGCGCGGTTCCATTACTTCCGTACAGGCCGTCTACGTCCCTGCGGATGACTTGACGGACCCTGCACCGGCAACAACATTCACCCACCTGGATGCCACCACGGTTCTTTCCCGTGATATCGCATCCCAGGGTATCTATCCCGCAGTGGATCCGCTGGATTCCACAAGCCGTATCCTCTCTCCCGAAGTCGTAGGCCAGGAGCACTACGATATCGCAAGAGGCGTGCAGCAGGTTCTTCAGCGCTACAAAGAGCTGCAGGATATCATCGCGATCATGGGTATGGATGAACTTTCCGACCAGGATAAGCTCAGCGTTTACAGAGCAAGAAAGATCCAGAACTTCCTGTCTCAGAGTTTCTCTGTCGCAGAGCAGTTCACAGGTATGCCCGGTAAGTACGTTCCGCTTAAGGAGACTCTCCGCGGCTTCCGCATGATCCTCGACGGCGAGTGCGACGATCTTCCCGAGAGCGCATTCCTGTTCGCCGGAACCATCGACGATGTCTTTGAAAAGGCCAAATAACACAGGCTTGAACGACTACAAACGTAAAGAAGGGAGGAAGACGCTATGGCAACCTTCCGGTTACAGGTCGTCTCCATGGATGGCCTTGAATATGACGGAGAAGTGCAGCAGATCAAACTGCGCACTATACACGGTGATCTGGCCATTTTAGCCAGGCACATGAATTATGTGACTGCCATTGGAATGGGCACTGCCAAAGTAGTGATGGCGGATGGCACAGAGCGCCAGGCTGCCTGTATCGGCGGCATGCTCTCTATGATGGACAATCATTGCCGCGTCATTCCCACGACATGGGAGTGGGGAGAAGACATCGACGTGGCGAGAGCTATGGACGCCAAGAAGAGAGCGGAAGAGAAGCTTGCGCAGTCCAATTTGGACAAGATCAGCAGGATCAAGGCGGAGGCGAGGCTCTATAGGGCGCTGGTCAGGATTAATAGTGCGAAGCATAGATGACCGGTAGAAATTGAAAAGAAGCCGTCACCCTAAGAATGTTCTTATGGTGGCGGCCTTTTTGATGGGCCCATCCATCTGTGTCCATGTAAAAAGGACCGCTGCATGAAGTCTTGCAGCGGTCCTTAATAATTAAGTTATTTTATCATGGCGTGCCACTCCTGCAGCGAACGGATCTCACTGTCTCCGTGCTTCTTGACGTAGCGGATACCCTCAGCCGCCGCGCGGGCCGCGTCGATCGTGGTGATGTAGGGGACACGAGCCTTAATGGCGTTCTTTCTGAGGTAACTGTCGTCATGGATGCTGTCCTTGCCGACAGGAGAGTTGACGATCAGCTGGATCTTGCCGTTAGTGATCAGGTCAATGATGTTGGGACGTCCCTCGTAGAGCTTCTTGACGCGCTCCGCGGGGATTCCGGCCTCTTGGATCAGGTCGCAGGTGCCGCCGGTCGCGAGGATCTTGAATCCGCATTCTGCGAAGATCTTGGCGACTTCCGCAACTTCCGGCTTATCCTTTTTGTTGACGGAGATCAGTACTGTTCCCTCGGTAGGAAGGGTAGCGTTGGCGCCTTCCTGAGCCTTGAAGTAAGCTTCGCCGGTCTTGGAGGCGATGCCCAGAACTTCGCCGGTGGAACGCATCTCGGGTCCGAGCAGCGGGTCGACTTCCTGGAACATGTTGAAGGGGAAGACCGCTTCTTTGACGCCGTAGTAAGGGATGGTGCGCTCGCCGAGGCTTGCTACGGGCGAAGGCCTGCCGGTGATCTCGGATGTAATGATATCCGTAGCGATCGGAACCATACGGATGCCGCACACCTTGGATACAAGCGGAACGGTACGGGATGCTCTCGGATTTGCCTCCAGCACATAGACCTTGCCGTTCTCGATGGCGTACTGCATGTTCATGAGGCCGACAACGTGCATTTCTTCCGCGATCTTGCGGGTGTATTCCTTGATCGTCTCCAGATTGTCCTGAGGGATGTGTCTGGAAGGAATGATGCAGGCGGAGTCACCGGAGTGGATACCTGCCAGCTCGATGTGCTCCATGACAGCGGGAACATAAGCGTGCGCGCCGTCGCTGATCGCGTCTGCCTCGCACTCCATAGCGTGGTTAAGGAAACGGTCGATCAGAATCGGACGGTCGGGCGTTACGCCGACAGCTGCCAGCATATAGTCTTTCATGGCCTCGTCGTCGTAGACAACTTCCATGCCGCGTCCGCCAAGGACGTAGGAAGGGCGAACCATGACGGGATAGCCGATGGAGTTGGCGATCTCGGTCGCTTCTTCCACAGTTGTGGCCATTCCGGACTCGGGCATGGGAATGCCGAGCTTGTCCATCATAGCGCGGAAATGGTCGCGGTCCTCAGCCAGGTCGATGACTTCGGGCTGAGTGCCGAGAATGCGGACGCCGTTGGCCTTGAGGTCTGCCGCCAGGTTCAGAGGCGTCTGGCCGCCGAACTGCGCGATGACGCCGACGGGCTTTTCCTTGTAGTAAATGGACAGAACATCTTCCAGTGTAAGGGGCTCAAAATAGAGCTTGTCGGAAGTATCGTAGTCGGTAGAAACTGTCTCGGGGTTGCAGTTGACGATGATGGTCTCGAAGCCGAGATCGCGCAGCGACTTGGCCGCGTGGACGCAGCAGTAGTCGAACTCGATACCCTGGCCGATTCTGTTGGGGCCGCCGCCCAGGATCATGATCTTGGGACGGTCGGTGGAAACGGGATCGTTGTCCGGCGCGTTGTAAGTGGAGTAGTAGTAGGCGCTATCCTGTGTGCCGCTGACATGGACGGCGTCCCAGGTCTCGACTACGCCGAGCTCCTCGCGTTTATGACGGATCTCGTCCTCTGTAATATTCAGGATCTGGCTCAGGTACTTGTCGGAGAAACCGTCTTTTTTGGCCTGCGTGAGGGCCTCTGCCGTGAGAGGACCGCGCAGAAGCGCTTCTTCTTCCTCCACGAGTTCCTTCATCTGGTTGATAAAATAGTGCTTGACGCTTGTGAGCGCAAAGATCTCGTCGGCTGTGGCGCCCTTACGAAGCGCTTCGTACATGATAAAATAGCGCTCGCTGTTGGGAATGACCAGGAGCTTGAGGAGTTTTTCCTTGCTCAGCTCGTTATAGTTCTTGACATATCCGAGGCCGTAGCGGTCTTTTTCAAGGGAGCGAATCGCCTTCTGGAAAGCTTCCTTGTAATTCTTGCCGATGCTCATGACTTCACCGACCGCGCGCATCTGCGTGCCGAGGTGGTCATTTACGCCCTTAAATTTCTCGAAAGCCCAGCGGGCGAATTTAACGACTACATAGTCGCCGTCCGGTACATATTTGTCCAGAGTTCCGTACTTGCCGCAGGGAAGCTCACTGAGCGTGAGACCGGTAGCCAGCTTGGCGGATACAAGGGCGATCGGGAAACCGGTGGCCTTGGATGCCAGAGCGGAAGAGCGGGAAGTTCTGGGGTTGATCTCAATGACGACGACACGGCCGCTCTTGGGATCGTGGGCAAACTGTACGTTTGTGCCGCCGATGACTCCGATGTGTTCTACGATCTTGTAGGACTGCTCCTGGAGCTTCTTCTGCAGATTTTCGTCGATCGTGAGCATAGGAGCCGTGCAGAAGGAATCGCCTGTGTGCACGCCGACCGGGTCGACGTTCTCGATGAAGCAGACGGTGATCATGTTGTTGTCCTTGTCGCGGACAACTTCCAGCTCGAGCTCTTCCCAGCCGAGGATGGATTCTTCAACCAGAACCTGGTGGATCAGGCTGGCCTGAAGGCCGCGCGCGCAGACCGTGCGCAGTTCTTCTTTGTTGTAAACAAGGCCGCCGCCGGCGCCGCCCATGGTATAAGCGGGGCGAAGGACAACGGGATAGCCGAGCTGATCGGCGATTGCCAGGGCTTCTTCAACAGAATAAGCGACTTCACTGCGGGCCATCTCGATTCCCAGCTTATTCATTGTTTCCTTAAATTCAATTCGGTCTTCTCCGCGCTCAATAGCATCGACCTGAACGCCGATGACTTTTACGCCATATTTATCGAGAATTCCCGCTTTGTAAAGTTCGGAACATAAATTGAGGCCGGACTGACCTCCGAGATTAGGAAGTAGAGCGTCGGGACGTTCCTTAGCAATGATCTGCTCCATACGTCTGACGTTAAGAGGTTCAATATAAGTAATATCAGCCATTTCCGGATCTGTCATGATAGTAGCCGGATTGGAATTAACCAGGACGATCTCGTAACCGAGGCTTCTGAGTGCCTTACAGGCCTGTGTGCCTGAATAGTCAAACTCACACGCCTGACCGATGACGATGGGACCTGAACCGATGATCAGTATTTTGTGGATATCAGTACGCTGTGCCATAAGTCCTCTCTTTCTTTAGTTATGCTAAACCCTTAATCTCATAAATTGTAATGGAATGACACGAGAATTTCTACTATTAATTTTGTTAATATTCATGAAAAATAAATTAAATCTATTATGGAATAAAGAAATAATATTTACAATTTTGTTACGAAATAGTAAAATATAGTATCATATCATTATTTTCATTTGAGGTAAGTTGTTCAAATACAGAGGATTTGGAAATGAATACTATACGAAGGATCATCAGTATCATCGCTGTACTTCTGATTCTTGTATCGACGGCAGGACAGAGAACTTACGCGGCAGAGGCCGATAAGGAAAATACAGCGGCGGAAATGATCAGGCAGGAGGCCGGGTCTCTCATTGTAGAGGCGGAATCTGCGGACTATTTCAAATATGATAACGGCCGCCTTTACGTCTATGGCGGGACCGTATCTGTAAAGACGCGCAGCGATGCGGAGTACAGCACGGAAAGAATCGAAGTCTCCGGATATTCGGTAGTAGTCCTTACCGGCGTCAGAATCAAGGCAAAAGACGGAGCGGCCATCCGGATTCTCCCCGGGACGGACGCGGAGATCCGTCTGGGCGGGAGTAAAGAAGATAATAAAGAAGATAATTTACAGGCGGTGGAAAACTATGTTGAGGGTGCACCGGGCTTTGCTGCCATAGAGGCGGGAACACTTCCCCGCGGAGACGGCAGCCAGGCGCTTTTGTCGAGCCTCAGAGTGACCGGCGGCGGGAAGCTTACAGCCGTCGGCGGAGAGGGAGCCGCCGCAATCGGAGGAAGCCGGGGGCAGAGCGCCTGCGGCATTATTGGCATTGAAAACGGAAATGTCAAGGCTATCGCGGGAAAAGGGGCAGACGGAATCGGATGCGCCGAAGGAAGCGCGCAGGATCCGCTCTACGCACCGAACGTCTCCGGACAGGTCAGTTCGCTGACAGTCCTGTCAGACGGAAAAGGCAGGCCGATCGCGCCGGCTGCGGTAAGCAGTGAAGCGGATTCTGTATCTGTTTCGAAGGCAGCGCTGCTTTCCGCGACTTTTGCTGAACCCGGCGACGGGAGCCTCGCGGGTCTGGCGGGCGTCAGAATCCGGGATATAAACAGCGATTTCGAGGTCTCCTTCGATATGCCAGAGGGGTACAGGAGCTTTGCGGTCAAGGTGAAGCCGGACTCCGATCTTATGATCGAGCAGGGCGGGCGCTCTTTTGCCGACGCAGGAGAAGAAGCTTTCTCGGGCGAAGTCGAAGTGAGCGATGAGAAGGACCTTCTGTTTCGCGGAAGCATGGATTATAATCCCGGACGCATTTTCCTTTCGCCTGTTATGAAGGAGCCTGTCATCGACGTGGAAGTCACAGGACAGTGGGAAGATGAGGACAACAAGGATGGCACAAGGCCCGGGAGCGTCATGGTTACGCTCTATGCCAACGGCGGCGAGACAGGCCGAACGATCACTCTCAGTGAAGAGAATGACTGGACGGGCACTTTCGATGAGCTTCCGGTCTACCAGGACGGCGTCAGACAGTCCTATCAGGTAGTAGAGAGCAGGCTGAAAGGCTATACCGGCCTGATCAGCGGTTCGGACCGGGAAGGGTACATGATCACAAATGAGCACACACCACTGCCTGAGGGGAGAAGCTCGGAGGAAGAGATTGCCCTGAGGAGCCAGCCGGTCCAGGAGGGCGTTATAGTGGCGCAGGTGCTGACGACGAAGGTCTCCAGGTCAATGCCGGTCAGGACGAGCACTACGATCAAGAAGACGAAGTCCGCCAAGACGGCCGACGCGTCGGGCTCGACGAAGGTATGGGGAGTCATGCTTCTGGGAGCCGCGGCAGCGCTCTACGTCTGGATGAAGATCGAACAGAGGAAAGAAGACTGACCGAAATAGTCACAAAAAGTTCATGGTTTGTTTAGAAAATAACCCGCAAGTTAAATTGACTTGCGGGTTATTCTGGTGTAAAACTGAATATCTCGAAAGAATAATCGTTTTTTGGAAGGAGATAAGAGTGATCAGGGAATTGATTGAAAAAATACGCTATTTTTTCCCGGTGCTGTTTTCGGAAGAGGACCGATTTATTTTTATGATCGTATTGATGATGATCGTCATGCTGCCTGTGCTTCTGTGTGTACTGAGGCACAAGCCTCTCGTGAGAGGCACGGCGCTGATCATATTTGCCGTTTATATTCTGGGAAACCTGAGTTTTACCATTCTCGGCAGAGAGGTGTTCTATCCGGACAGGGTACCGACCTTTGAGAATTACCGGCGGGCTTTCAGTCTGGACTACGGAATCAAGGAGATTCTTCAGATGCTGCCGCATGGACCTCTTCAGGCGCTGCAGTATATTCATATCAGAAATTATACGGCGGCCAGGGAGGTGTTTCTGAACATCCTGCTGTATATCCCCCTGGGGTATCTGCTGCCCTTCATCATTAAGCCGATGCGGTACAGCATACTGGCCTGCACAGCGGTCGGCTTTTTGTGCAGCTGTGCCACCGAATACGCGCAGCTCCGGTACGGGCTGGGATATTTCCAGATCGACGATATCATGAACAATACATTTGGATGCCTGATCGGTGCGATCCTCGGGTGCTTTCTCGCAAGGCTGTGGCGAACGCAGTGACAGATGCTGGAAGCTTCGATATGGATAAAACAGGGAATATTCGCAAAATACACAAAATCAATATTATTTTCAATCTGTTTGTGGTAAAATATTACCAGTAAATGTTGTGTTTTATTCGCAAAACAGGAGGTAATGAAATGGCTGATATTTATGCAAATATGGGTAAGAACCTTATCGGAACTAAGACATTCGACAACCTGATGGAAGCGTTTGCCGGCGAGTCCCAGGCGCGCAACAAGTACACCTATTTTGCTTCTAAGGCAAAGAAGGACGGCTATGTACAGATCGCCAAGATCTTCGAGGAGACAGCAGCCAATGAGAAAGAGCACGCCAAGATCTGGTACAAGATCCTTGAAGGCGTACATGACACGAAGGACAACCTTGAGATCGCTGCGGACGGCGAACAGTACGAGTGGCAGGAGATGTATCCCTCTTTTGCCAAAACAGCGAGAGAAGAGGGGTTCGCGGATATCGCCAATCTCTTTGAGATGGTAGCCGCGATCGAGAAGGAGCACGAAGCCAGATATCGCAAGCTGATCGCCAATATCGAAGGCGGACTTGTCTTCTCCAAGGACGGCGACCGCGTATGGGAATGCGGCAACTGCGGCCACATCGTGATCGGCCCCGCGGCTCCCGACGTATGTCCCGTGTGCGATCACCCGCAGGCTTATTTTGAACTTCGGGCAGAAAACTATTAAGATTCGATTGACCATGTAACATGGTCGGCGGTTTCCAGCCGCATACAGAGCGTGAAACTACGGAGGATTATCCACAGGATAATCCTCCTCTGCCGTTGAAATGGGGAATTTTCGAAAAATTATTAAAACATCTATGAATGAAGCAAAAATTTATGGAGGCGCTCGATGGAGAGCAACGAATATATAATACACAGCAGCTATTTAAACCAGGATATGCACGTTCTTCGATACGGCAGTGCAGGAGTTCCTTTTCTGGGATTTCCCACGCAGTGCGCTCCGTGCACCAATTATGAAGATTTCGGCGTGATCCGGACCCTGAAGCCCTGCTTGGAGGACGGAAGGATGCAGCTGTTCTGTGCCCAGACAGTTGATTGTGAGAGCTGGTATTGTGAAGATGGGATCAACACCTGGCGAAGCGCCAGGCAGGAGAGTTATCATCGATTTGTGGTCGATGAGCTGGTCCCCTTTATCCGAATCCATTCCTCATCAGAAGTGCGCCCGGTCGTAATGGGAATCGACATGGGAGCTACGCAAGCCTCAATTGCTTTTTTCAGAAGACCCGAACTGTTCAGCGGGGTGATTGCCCTGTCCGGTATTTACGATTCTTCTTACTATTACCATGGCTGGATGGACAGCACGCTCTATGACAATTCCGTGGAATGCTTCCTGGCCAATATGCCGGAGGATCATCCGTGGATCAAAAAGTACAACAGCGCTTTAATTCTCATGTGCTGCGGGAGGGGCCCCTGGGAAGATGAGTGCCTGAGGACCCTGAGCAATCTGGACAAGATCCTGCATCGCAAGAGGATCCGGGCGATCATCAACTACTGGGGAGATGATGTGAGCCACGACTGGCCGTGGTGGCGTCATCAGCTTGAATATTATGTTCCTATTGTAATTAAAAGTCTGCCGCTGCTGACAGATTGACAGAATATCGGCTGACAGGGCCATTTTTGACATGTACGGACAAGTGCATGATTGACGAATATCTTTCCGACAAGTATACTGCATATTGTGGATCCATAGGCTGTGAAGAGATTTCACAGCCTATTTTTTGGAGCACAAAGACCGTCCCGGAAGAACCTCCGGAGCGAGTCTTTAAAATCAAATAGGTAATTGCGAAACTCGCTCCACGAGTTCGTAAACCTGAACAAAGTAAGACCGAGATCCGGCTATGTCGGATTTCATTGATCAAAACTGGTGGGCAATGCCACACTTTTGTG
>Ga0256404_1003750_pt1 | contig 30145 bp, 19 predicted proteins | sample RumenRJG_01DNA_FD_185990 | JGI IMG/M metagenome (GOLD analysis project Ga0256404, IMG submission 185990) | Bovine rumen microbial communities from Lethbridge, Alberta, Canada - RJG_01 | ecosystem: Host-associated > Mammals > Digestive system > Stomach > Rumen | place: Canada: Alberta | collected...
TCAGCATTGCGTGGGTGCGTTGTCAAGGGTGGCAGCACCTCTTGAAACCATCATGATTTACTTTTCAAGGTTCGTTTGGAGCCTTTTTCTTCTGACTCCGAGTTTTCATACGTCACTTGACACTACCAACATTATACCATCTCGCACCACCCCGCGCCCGAAAAAAGGCCGGCGGTTTCTCTCCGCCGGAGTTTGTTGTATAATCTATGCAGGGAGGTAGCATCATGGAAATGAAAATCACACCGCGCATATTGACGGGCACAATCGAAGCCATGCCTTCCAAATCGCACGCCCACAGACTCCTCCTTGCCAGAAAACTGGCGGAGATGCAGGGGAACCTTTGTGAGGGCGGCGTTGCGATCCCGGCGTTCTCCGATGATATCGAAGCGACAATCGCGTGCCTTTCCCAGCTGGATAAGAACACCCCTTATCTTCAGTGCGGAGAAAGCAGCGCCACTTTGCGGTTTTTGCTTCCTGTCGTCATGGCCCTCAAAGACAGCGCGACCTTCCTGGGTACCGGGCGTCTGCCGGACCGTCCCCTCTCGCCTCTGAAAGAGGAGATGGAACGTCACGGCTGCCGGTTCCGCATGGGCAGTCCGAAGAACACGGACCGCTTCAAAGAGATCTGCTCCGTCAACGGCAGGCTCGAGGCCGGCGACTACGTGATGGCCGGAAATGTCAGTTCCCAGTTCCTCACGGGGCTTCTGTTCGCGCTGCCGCTTCTCGAAGGGGACAGCGTGCTGACGCTCACTACCGAGCTTGAATCAGCCGGCTATGTAGACATGACCTTAGAGGTTTTGCATGATTTCGGTATTGAAATCGAAGTGTCCCGCACGGACGGCGGATTTCTGAAATACAAAATCCCCGGCGGGCAGGTTTACCGCGAGCGGCCGGGGATCTGTCTTGACGGCGACTGGTCCAACGCGGCGTTCTGGCTTGCCGCGGGCTGTCTGTCCGGCGATATCACCATTACCGGGCTCCGTCTGGAGTCCTGCCAGCGGGAAAAGGAAATTCTGAACATCCTGGCGCAGATGGGCGCCGACCTGGACTTCGCGCCGCAGGTGGACGGCAGCGTTTCGATCCACTCCCGGGCGTCTATCCTGAAAGGGACGGAAGCCGATGTCGCGGAGATTTCGGATCTCGCGCCGATCCTTGCCGTGCTGATGTCCTTCGCGGAGGGCACCTCCATGATCACCCACGCCCGCCAGCTGCAGTTCAGAGAATCCAACCGCCTGAAGGCGATTTACTCTATGCTGTACAATCTTGACGCGGATGTTTCCTACGGAGGGGACTGGCTCTCATTTACGGGAAAAGCGTTCCTGGAGGGCGGGACCGTGGACAGCTTCGGAGACCACCGGGTGGCCATGTCCGCTGCGATCGCGTCCTGCCTGTGCCGCGAGCCCATCTATCTGACGAATCCGATCGCCGTGACCAGATCCTATCCGGATTTCTATAAAGATTTCGCCGCACTGGGCGGCGAAATAGAGTACTGATCAACAGTGTATTGATTTAATTATGCGGTTCCGATTATACGGTTCCAAACCTAGAACTGATCGGTGTACGCGGACGTGATCTCACGGGTGTATTCCGTGTATTTTTCGGTCATCTTCGAGAAGTATTTCTCATAGGCCTCATCGTCATCCTCCGTGCTCTTCAGCATGGTATCGACCATGGTATCCTTTCCCTTGTCATAAATCTTTTCAAGGTCTTTGATCCTGTCCTGGGTTTCATCATACAGCTCGCTCTTTGAAACCGAATCTGCCTTGTCCTGCAGCTCGCCGACATATTTCTCGGTGGCTTCTTTCATCTCCTTGTTGCAGTCCTTGTAGATTTTTTTGTACGGTGACTTGTCATCCTTGTTGGATTTTTTCTTGTCGCCGTCTTTGTTGTCATCTTTATCCCCATCATTGTTCTGGGGGCTCCACATGGTCTCGGTCTCGTCGGAGTCCTCCTCGTCGGAAGCCTCCTCATCGGACGCATTCTCCTCATCCGAGTCGTCCGTGTCCTTTTCGCTGTCCGCGGCCGGCGCGGCGTCTTCCGCGGGCGTCGTGATCTCTACCGTTTCCTCGACCGCTCCGCTATTTCCGCACGCGCACATGCAAAAGCACATCAGCAGGCTGATGAAAATCGCTGTTATCTTTTTCGCTGTATTGATTGATATCATAACTGTGTACCCTATATTTTCCTTATATCCAGTCCAGGTCGCGCCTGGCCGGGAATCCGTACGCCCCCTCGGCGCTTTCTACCGCCCGGATGATCGCCTCGCTCATGACCTCTGCAGCAAGGGTCCCTGCCACATCCTGATCGACCGCTTCGCGTCCTACCGAGACTGCGTAGATGCTGTCTCCGTCCGCGGATGTGTGGAGCGGCCGGATGGACCGGGCGTATCCGTTGTGCGTCATGCTCGCGATCTTGCAAAGCTGTGTTTTGTTGAATGCCGCGTTCGTGATCACGACGCCGATCGTCGTGTTTCCCGTGAACTTGTTCTCGACTACGTCCAGGCTCTGCGACAGAAGTTCCACCGTGTCACGGAAGCCTTTGCCGTCCTCCGTCAGGAGCCCTGCGATTTTCTCTCCGCTCTTCCAGTCGTAGATGTCGCCCAGGGCGTTCACCGCTACCAGCGCGCCGATCCGGAAGGAGCCGATCTCGATCGCGTAACTTCCGATGCCGGTCTTCATGCAGCATTCCATGCCGGCCAGCTTTCCTACTGTCGCGCCGCAGCCGGCGCCGTAATTTCCGTCCCGGTAATTGGGGTCTTCGCAGGCGCGTCTGGCCGCTTCATAGCCCATGGCGGGCTGGGGCCGGACATCGCTTCTTCCCACCGTCAGATCGAACAGATCCGACTGGGCCACAAGGGGCACCTTCGTGACGCCCACATCGAAGCCAATGTCGTGCTCTTCCAGATACTTCATCACGCCGCTCGCGGCGCCAAGGCCAAACGCGCTTCCGCCGCCCAGCAGGATCGCGTGTATCGTCTGCGCGGCCGTCAGCGGATCCAGCAGATGCGTATCCCGGGACGCCGGTCCGCCGCCCCGGACGTCAAGTCCCGCGGCCATTCCTTCCTTAGATATGAGCACGGTGCAGCCGGTGGCTGCACTGCGGTCTTCTGTCTGTCCTATGTGGATCCCGCCGATCTCCTGGATCGGGATTTCTTTTCGGACCATCGCCATGTTCCTGTTCTCCTCTCAGCGTGATCAGTCGGATGAGGTTGGGATGTACTTGGCGATCTGCTGCGCCACATTCGGCAGCGGCAGCGTCTGCAGCCAGATATTGCCCGGACCCTCTACGATCGTATTGAAAAGTCCTTCTCCGCCGAACATGATATTCTTCGCACCCTTGATGCGCTCAATGCGGAAGCTCACGCTGCTTCCCATGATCGCCAGATGCGGTCCGTCGATGACCTTCACCTGTCCCGCGGCCAGCTCGTATTTCTCGAGCGCGCCGTCGATCTCCAGGAAGACCATTCCCGGCCCTGTGAATCTCTGCATGATGAATCCCATGCCGCCGAACAGTCCACCGCCGACCTTTTCATGGACGTGGACCGCTACGTCAACGGATTCCTCGCACGCCAGAAACGCATTCTTCTGAGCGATGATCGTCTGCCCTGCCTGCAGCTGGATCGGGATGATGCATCCGGGGAAGGATGAAGAGAACACGATCTCCCCCTGATCCGCATTGCACGTAAACCTGTTGAAGAAGATCTTCTCTCCGGAAAGGGCTCTGCCCAGCGCTCTGCCGAGACCGCCGCCTCCTTCTGTGGACATCTCCAGTCCTCTGTCCATCCAGCTCATGGAGCCGCCTTCACACTTCATGGCTTCGCCCCTCTGCAGCATGCATTTCACTGCCGGGAAAGCTCCTCCGATGATTTCATAATTCATAGATGCACCTCCGTTACATATATAAGCCTGCATATATCAGCCTGCGGCCATTCCGCAGCCATGCCTTTTTTTACGACTATATTTTATCATCGCTTTGTGATGAAAACATGATTCTTAACAATATTGCAGAATTATAACACCTGTCCGACGCGGCGTCACGTGTTTTCTGTTTGTGACATCGGACTGTCGTAGTTTTTCTCCTTAAACCGGACAAGAACTACGACTCTCCCTAATTATCTTCTGCCCTGAAGGTCTTCCGCACGAAGCTCATGCCGATTCCGAGATCGATAGTCGTAGTTTTTATTGCATATTGGTCTTAAAACTATGACCTGCCCCGTCTCCTCGCTTCAGAATTCTCATGCAAAATCAAAAAGTCGTAGTTTTGATCTCCTTTTCGAGTGTAAACTACGACAATCCGAAATCTGATGTGCCTGGTTTCTTTCTATTCCAGCGTAAACTCCCAGGCGCAGCATCCCTCCCGTTCGCTTTCTGTGATGTCCGGGTAGCAGCTGATGCATTTGCAGGTAATGCGGTCATCGATCACCTTCGCGAACTCCGCGTATTCGATTTCCCCGATCGCCTTGCAAGGGTGCCATTCCATGCCTTTGCGGCTGCGCGCCCGCTGGACGCGGCAGTTGAGCGTTCTGTAGATCATCTTGTTTCCTTCGATGATGTACTCTTCATCATTCAGATTGGCGTACAGCCGGAACCGCATGGCCTGTTCCAGACCTTCGAGGCCGGCTCTGTCCGGCAGCCCCAGGAAAGCCTTGATCCGCTTCGCTTCTGTCACGGTAAAGGCTCTCCAGATCTCTTTATCGCAGTCCATGGCGCCATCCATCCCGTGCCGCCGTTCAACCGCCTGAAACCAAAGGCCGTCGCAGGCGAGCCAGTTCTTGGAATAGATCTCCGCCAGTTCTATAAGCTGTTCCTTACTCAGTTTCTTCAGTTCTTCGTTCATTGTCTATCTCCTCAAGTTTACGCATTGCAGCTTTCTTTCTGATTGCTTCGATGATCTCTATGACCAGCACGATAGCGACGATGGCAAGACACCAGGCGGCCAGGACATCCGTCGGATAATGAACGCCAAGGTAGATCCGCGTCGGTCCGATCAGAATCATCGGGATCGCCAGAAGGATCGTCAGAACCCTCCGCACAACCGGATTCTTCACATGCCGCCAGACCAGCCAGATGGCTAAACCGTAAAAGAACAGGCTGGTGATGGAATGCCCGCTCGGAAAGGAATGCCCGTGTTCTGTCACAAGGTGCAGCACGTCCGGACGCGCGCGCTGCACGAGGTGTTTGATGGTGGAGTTCACGATCGTCACACTCAGCGCACCGGCAGACAGCGGGACCCCGAACCGCATGCGGGTATGCGGAATGATCAGCAACAGGATGCAGATGCCTATGATGAATCTCTTATCTGCCATCATTGTGATCGCAATAGCGATCTCGGTGAGCCACTCTGCGCGGAGACCATAAAAGAACTCCCTGACCGGATCGTCGAACCCGGTGGTGTGTTCTGTCAGGACACCGATGAGAATCACAACAAAGCATGCCATTGCGGCTACACCCGCGATCCTGCGAATTATCATGTATTTCTTTGTGTCGTTTCTTTCGTTCATTTCCTTCATATCAACTATGTCATTATACTCACGAACCAGCCCCACTGCAAGGAGTGAGACCTGAGAAGCAATCTGGTGATTTACTTTGCTGAGCCGCTGCACTACAATCAAAGAGAGACGGTGATTATGATGAAACAGCAGATCCGAGAATTGATCAAAACTTACATTTCTAACTACCAGCAGCGGGAGGAGATCGCCACCTGTTACGGTGAGCCCCTTGTCGGTTTTGCTGACGCATGGCATCCCTATATCCAGAGTCTGCCGCAGGTCGTCAGCCCTACCCATGAACTGCCGCAGAACATCCTTCCCGATGTGAGGACCATCATCGCGTACTACGTGCCCTTCACGAAGGATCTGGCGAAAACGAACCGCATCGGCGGGATCACTGCCTCCCCTGAGTGGGCTCGGGCTTATGAGGAAACCAATGCGCTCTTTGTGGAATTGAACGAAGAAATCATCCGCTTCATTCATGCAAAGGCAGGACATGCCGGCATCACGCCAAAGGCTGTGACCTTCTACCAGGACCGGCTCATCAGCGACTGGTCCCAGAGGCACATTGCCTACGCGGCAGGGCTTGGCACCTTTGGTCTGAATAACATGCTGCTGACGCGGCAGGGCTGCTGCGGCCGCTTCAGCACCGTTCTCACAAATCTGGATCTGGAGGCGGATCAGCCTCTGACAGAAGAATACTGTCTGTATAAGAAAAACGGCACCTGCGGTGCCTGTGTGAAGCATTGCCCGACCGGCGCTCTGACCTATGATGGATACGACCGTTTCAAATGCTACGCTGTCTGTCAGGAAAACGCGAAGATCTACACGCAGTTCGGCAGTTCCTATACGAATGAAGACGGCAGCGGCGCAAACAGCGTCGGCAGCGAAGTCTGCGGCAAGTGCATCACCGGCTCGCCCTGCGCATTTTGGAATCTCCCACACGGGAAAAAATAAAAAAGCCTAAGATGCTTCCATCTCAAGCTTTCCGTCTCAGTCTTTGTGGGTTTTGCACCCGATTGATTATTCGTCCTCTTCCCAGGTTCCGCCGCTGAGATAGATGCAGTGCGCCCAACAATCCCGCATGATCTTCTGCACATAGTCGCGATCCTGTTTGGGCGGTTCCGCATAGAGCTCATAATCGCCTGTGTTCTGCAGGCAGGTAAAGGTGAGCGTCATGGTGCTGCACGCACCGCAGCTAACACATTTGGTTCTGTCTATTACGATCATTTTCTTTATATTCCTCTCAAGATAATCTCAAAGACACGATTCTGCTTCAATCGCTCTACTTATTGACGATTATACCCTAAAGGAACAAGCGCCCGCAAGTCTGCTTCTGTGCAGTTTTACATTTCTGCGTCTTTCAGTGCGGTAGACATTGGGATCTTCCGGATTTTGCGCAGCAGGATCGTGCTGACGAGGCCGTAGCAGAGCAGCCCTGTGCCCATCAGCAGCGGGATGCCCCACGGGGCAGCGTAGAATGTCATCCATCCGCTGAATGACTGCATCATGATTTGATAGATCCACCGGATCAATTCCAGGCCGAGGGTCCCGGACAGGATCAAAGATATCACAACGACGATCCCGGTGGAGGTCTGGTAAAGGCCGCCCGCCTCACGGTTGGTGTACCCCAGGATCTTCAGCATGGAAATCGCGTAGGCGTTCCGCTCCGTCACCAGTTTCGCCAGGAGAAAGACCATCAGAATGAACATGATGATCGAAAAAAGCAAGAACATCCTGAACGCAGTCCCCATGGAATCCTCCAGCTGGTTGGAGGTCGTCAGGAGGTCTTCTTCGGTAATGATGGTCGCGATCTTTGTCTCCGGAATATCCGTCAGTTCTTCGTTGCTGAAATACCCGGAATAGTAGTCGTTATCCACATCAAAGAGTTCTCGGAACTGATCGATGTTCATGAACACGCAAAGGCTGGCCGGGTAATCGAATGCCCCGTCGGAAACAACCGTGTATTTCTTCGTCGTGAACTCCTCTTTCAGCGTGACCGCATCACCGTCTTTCATCCGGTACTTCTCGTAATAACCGTTTGAAAACAGAACATGGTTACCACTCAGTTTCTTTAGCTTTTGCGCATCGATATATATAGAATCACTTTGCACGCCGTATACGGTCAGTTTCTCGCCCCGCTCGTTTTCCAGCGTTTCCATTGCATACTGTTCCGCTCCCTCGATTTCCGTTTTCACTGGCTCTTTCAGTATGTATTGGTAGCTGCAGAATTCAGACTCCAATATCTGCGACTTGAACTGATCCAGCAGTGGCAGGAAGAGCGATCCAAACAGGAATATGATGCTCGAAAGAAAGATCCCCGCGAACATCAGCAGATAGGTCGACTTGTTCTGGAGCATCACGCGAAGGTAAAAGCGCAGCTTGAAGCTGATCTGCGGAAGTTTCACCGCTCTTGTCTGTTTCCTTCTCTTCAGGTCCCGCCTGAGGAATTTCAGAGGCGGAAGCGACAGGGATCTTCCGATCATCAGGAATTCAACGAGGGTGACCAGCACGCACGGGATCAGCGTCGTTTTCACAAAAGCTTCCGCGCTCCAGATTGTGACATACGTCGGCAGCGAATAAGAGTTGTAGTACATATCCGCCATCGTTTGTTTCAGCACGGTGTATCCCAGAATGTTTCCGACCAGCGCGGCGACCAGCGTCACAGACGCCGGGAGCATGATATAGTGGATGAGCAGTTCTTTCCTGGTATAGCCGGATGCCGCCAGCGTCCCGATTGCCTTTGCCTCCTGTTCGATCGTGCTCCGCGTCGTAATGGCAAATGCAAAAGCAAGAACCACGGTGACGATATACAGGAACCACTCGAACATAATCTTGTCGCTTCCCATATCATCCCCGGTGAACTGTATCGCCTGGTTGTCCTGGCGGGAAACATATTCCTTCAAAGGCGTTTCCACATCGACGGAGTGGTCTTCGCCGTCGTCAAAGGCATCCGCCGACAGCAACGTGTTCCACAGCATCGAAGTCCATGGCGTCTCTGCGCCGAGCATGGCGTTCTCATACACCACTTCCATCAGATCCTCCGAACGGTCCTGCTGCTGTTCGTCTGTCATGCTCTGGTCGTTGTAGCGCCAGGCGTAGCAGTACACCAGCCCGGCGTTTCCAAACGCGCTGAACTGTTCCTCTGTGACGATCGCGACGGTAAAAGCCGTGGCGTTGAACATCATGTCGTAATTGTTCTTGAACAGCGCGCTGTAATCCCCGAACGCGACAAACCCAGTCACCGTCAGCTCCTGTCCATCGATGTTCAAACGGTCCCCGACTTCGATTCCGTTGTTGACCGCAAACAGTCGGTCGATGACGATCTCACCGGTCTTCTTTGGCATACGGCCTTCCATCATGTCGACCAGATTCACTTCGGTCCTCGGCGTGTAGAGTCGGATCACTTTCTGGTCCCCATCCCACTCCGCTGTCTTATCCTTGTAAAACAGTTCGAATAGTTTTACGTCCTCATCTTCTATATTCCTGACCGCACGTTTCGTCAGTTTCAGGTCGCAGGTGAAGTGTCCGTTTTCGATCTTGAATTTGTCGAAGCTGTCATTATAGGCGTGGATCATGCTCCCGTCTGCTACGATGAATCCGGATACAAATCCGATCATCATTGCCATGAACAAAAACAGCGCAATATATTTCCCCAGGTCCTTCCGGAGTTCCCGGGGAATGCGCTTCATCAGCGGGTTCTTTTTCTGTGCTGCCTTGCCTTTGCTCATGTCTGCCTTCTCTGTCGTTCCGGAATTACCACTCCAGATCTGCCGCAGGTGTTTTGTTTGTATTTTCGTATGCTTCACGGACCTGTCCATCCTTGAGGAGAATCACCTGATCCGCCATCTCACGGATCGCCTCATTGTGCGTGACCAGAACGACAGTGCTTCCGTACCTCTGATTGACCCTTTCAATAAGAGCGAGGATGTCTTTGGAGGTTTTGTAATCGAGCGCACCCGTTGGCTCATCGCAAAGCAGGATGTCCGGGTTCTTGATGATGGCGCGGCCGATCGCGGTTCTCTGCTGCTGCCCTCCTGAGATCTGATTTGGGATTTTATCCTGATGCTCCCGCAGTCCCAATGTCTGTATGATGTCATGCAAAGGCAGCGGATCCTCAGACAGATACGCTCCTACTTCTATGTTCTCCCGAACAGTCAGATTAGGGATGAGGTTATAAGACTGGAAGACGTACCCCAAATGATCGCGGCGATACTTCGACAGTTTTTTCTCCTTTGAATAATCCATCGTCTCCCCGCCAATCGTCACGCTGCCGCTGTCCGGGGTCTCGATTCCGCCGATGATGTTCAGCAGTGTGGATTTGCCGGAACCGGACGGGCCCAGCAGAACGCAGATCTTCCCGCGTTCCAGTTCGAAACTGATGCCTTTCAGAACCTCCGTGCGGTTGCCGCTTTCACCATACGATTTTTTCACATCCTGCAATTGTAAGTACATAGGGTTTCCTCTGTCTGATATGCCTGCTTTGGCTGTCGATTGGAAGTTAGTTTTTGCTAACCTCATTATACACCCATTGGTTAGCGTTGTCTAACCCTATTTGCAGACAAAAAAAATGTGCCAAAGGGACGGTTCTTTTGACACATTTTTGAACAAGGATAAAAAATATGTTTATTCGTCTTCCAGTTCTTCGATCAACTCGAACAATGCTTCCGCGCTGTTGAAATACTGCGGCTTCAGTTTTGAGACCGGGATCTTAACGCCGTATTCTCTCCTGACCATATCTACGATGCAGATGACATCAAAGGACTTGATGATGCGGTCGTCGATCAGTGTTTTGCAGTTTTCGAAGTCAACGTCACTTCGTATTTCCTTTAGCTTTTCGATAAACTCTTTCATTTGATTCCCCCTGCTTCCTTTCCTTATTTGTTATATCCTCTTTTTACTTTCTCTATGGTTTCCTGATTGTCGGCTAACTTCATTTTGTCTCCTGCCTTGATAGCAGCATCGGCGTAGTCGTAATATTTATCGTAGAACTTGGCGCTCTCTTTCCACTCCTGATCGTCGTCCGGGGTCTTGTGTTTTCCTTTCACCGGAACACCGTATTTCTCTTTCAGTATCTCGCAGATTGCTGCTGTAAGTTTCCGTTGACCGTAGATGTTCATGTGCCCGGAGTCAGAGAAATCACCTTGGGTAATGCCCATTTCACCGGTCATCCCCTGGAGATTGATAAAGTCGAATCCATTCTCTTCAGCGATTTTTCCGACCATCATCGCCTTTGTATGGCCCCTGTATTTGAAAGAGCCTTCTTCTTTCGCCAGTACCGGGAAGTGAATAAACACGATCTTTGTGTCGTCGATGGTCTTACAATACTCTATAAACTCGCGCAGATTCTTCTCCTCTGTTTCGGCAAGTTCATGCACCTCATCGACGGTCGAAAGATCGATCAGTTTTTTCTTATGGCACTTCGCTGTCTTCGTCAGGATCCCTTTGAGCGGAGAGGTCTTTGTTTTATGGAGATACAGCTGATTTTTGAAGTTCTCGACATAGTCTCCGTAGCGGCCGTGATATTTTATGAACGGCACAAAGAAACTCAGCGCGTCGGAATTGTCGATGTATTTTGCTATTTTTATGGAATACTTCAGCTTCGAAGGCGTTGTCGGGAAAGTGTCCAAAAGCTTATATGCTGACGCCTCAATGGTTTCATTGTGCTTCTCAAAGTGCATCTCCGGATAGGTCGCCCCATACGTTTCAATCAGTATGACGTCCGGCGACTGCGTCCGCAGGATATCTTCGACCATCGCCTCCCAAAGCAGACAGGTCTCCCCGTCTACTGTGTAGGGATATGATTTTATGCCGTCTTGTTTATATGCCAGCGCTGATGAAAAACCCGAATGCGCGTCACTCGAACCAACGATCACCATATCCATTGAATCAGCTGGCTCATTGTGGAACATTCTGATTCTGTTTCCGTCATCAAAGGTCATGGAACAGAACCATGTCTGGAATACCAAAACCGAAACTGCAATTGCCGTAATCAGCGATCCGATCAGTAATATTCTGCGTATTATCATTCGTGATTTTCCTGTCGTTTCCATAGTTGTTCTTTTAGATCAGTTGTTCTTTCAAATCTGTAATGATCTTAAAACTGCATATATACAAAGTCCTGAGGATCGTATCCCGGTCCGTATAGCCCGAGAACCAAAAGCGTCATGATGAATATGAATAACAATATCCACTGAAACAAGGCGCTTCTCTGTCCGATCCTCTCTCTGAGCGGGACATCCGGCCGGCGTTCTCTCAATACGCCGACGACAAACATCAGCACCGCCATAATACACAGCAGACCGATATCCAGCATCTGATAATGCGTCAGCCCGGCGATCGTTGTGATTGCCTGTGAGAGATCCTGCGCCGTGAATGTCTGCCGCAAATACAGGAACGCCTGCGTCGCCGTATCCGAAACATCAAAATAGTATCCGATGCACACCAGGATGAATGTCCTGATGATCCTGAACACCCTGTGTCTGAACGACTGCGGATCTATGTGCAGCGCGACGTTCAGTTTATCCAGAAGCGGCGCGGTCAGGATCGCCGCCATAATCACGACACCGTTCCAGATTCCGAACCAGATATATTTCCACTCAGCGCCATGCCAGATCCCGATGATCAGAAAGACGACCAGAGACGCCAGGGCTCCCGGCAAAACGGTTGCAATATGTTTCCCGGCTTTGCTCTTTCCAAAAGCGGAATCTCCGATCTTTCCCGTAATTGCACCCGCTGCGTCAGACAGCGCCAGCGGATAAAAGACATAGTTTCTCATCCACGCGCCCAAGCTGATATGCCACCGGTTCCAGTAATCGGTAAGACTGATCGAAAAATACGGCTGGCGGAAATTCTGGATTATGTCGATGCCGAGGAGCTGCGCGACGCCTCTCGCGATATCGATACCGGCCGAAAAATCCGCATAGATCTGTAATGAGAACAGCAGGATCACGATCGTGACTGTCGTTCCGTTTGGCGCAGCCGGATCCATCCCTTCTCTTAACACTGCGATGACCGCCGTTGCCCTGTCGGCAATGACCAGTTTCTTGAACAGGCCCCAGAGAATGAGCTCCAGTCCAAACTTGAACCTCTTATACTCAGCCTTATGGGGTTCATAAAGCTGATGCGCCAGCTGATCATAGGGGCTGATCGGGCCTTGCAGGATCTGCGGAAAAAATGATACGAAAAGTGCGAACCTCGCAACATTCGATTCCGCTTCAACATCCCCCCTGTATACATCGATCAGGTATCCCATCGACTGGAATGTATAGAAACTGATCCCCAGGGGAAGAATAAACTTAAAGACCGGAAGCCCTCCGCCGTCAAGCAGTCCATTGACGCTGACCGCAAGAAAACCATAGTACTTCAGCATAAACAGTATGCCGAAATTGAACAGGAGCGCTGCGACCATGATCCTGCGGCCATACTTTTTACGCTTCTCGCGGAATGCTTTTTTCTCTTTCCTGCTCCATGCCTCCTTATGTTCACGTATGATTGCTTTCGTTTTGAGATTCCTGCCCTCGATCAGCCTTGCCGCGCCATAGGTGGTCAATGTGGTCGACACCATGAACAGTGCGATTTTGATCCCTGCAAAAAAATAAAACACATAACTGCCGATCAGGAGGATCACCCACTGATACTTTCGAATTGGCAGCGCGAAATATAATATGGTCAGTATTGAAGTAAAACAAAAGAATGCCAGTGTTGTAAATGCCATATATGATTTCCCTATTTGCTCAGGCTTTCCCTGAGCTGCTTCCTGTCGATTTTCCCATTGATGTTAAGCGGGAGCACGTTAAGCTTTATTACATTGTTAGGCACCATATAATCAGGTACCAGCTGTCTGATCGCTGCAATGATTTCCTCTTCATTTGCCGTGCCGGTGCAGAACAGCACGATCATTTTCTGCGCGTCATCGTAAACGCACGCGCAGCTGTCTATCCCTTCAACAGAACCTGCTGCCGTTTCGATCTCTCCAAGTTCGATGCGGTGTCCCATGTGCTTGATCTGATTGTCCTTCCGCGTTATGAAAACAAGTTCGCCTCGTTCGTTCTGTTTCACAATATCGCCGCTTCTGTATATCTTCTCTTCATATGCAGATACCAGCGGGTTTTGTACAAAGGCCTCCGCCGTCCGCTGCGGATCTCTGTAATATCCATAGGCGACCGATGGCCCCCGTCCGCAGAGTTCTCCCTCTTCTCCGGGCGCTGCCTCTTCACCCTGTTCGTTTAATATCAGGAGGTCCATATGGCCGGCTGCTTTTCCGATCGGCAGTCGCTCCGTTTCCTCAAATCGTCTGTCAACAATGTAATACGCGCATATGTCCGCCATTTCCGTCGGGCCGTATTCGTTGACAAATACCGCCTCCGGAAACGTGTCCATCCACATATTCAGCTGTTTGACCGGCATGACCTCTCCGGAAGACATGATCAGTCTGAGATTGGGGAGATTTTCCTCATCCAGGGCTCCCATGTTGGCAAGCATGCAGAGCAGCGTCGGCACCCAGTAGATCGTGTTGACGTTGTGCTCCGCCATATACTCCAGGAGCATCCCGGGAAACGCGAACGCCATCCTGGATGGGATACATGTCGTGCACCCATTCAGGATGGTCTGAAAGACTTCAAGTGTCGACATGACAAAGTAAAACGGGGCCTGATTTGCGAAGATCGTATCCTCATCGATCTGAACCGTTGTGGGAAGCCACTCGGCCTCTGCCATCATTGCTCCATGCGATTGGATCACGCCCTTTGGTATCCCCGTTGAACCGGAAGTGAAGAGAACAAACAATGCGTCAGTGCGGATGACCCGCGACTTAACGGTATCCACCCGTGTTTCCATTTCGCCGGTCAATGCGTCTGACTGCACATCCTCATATACCAGAACGATCGTCTGATCCAGCCCCGCAGCGTGCAGCATCTGCGCTGCCTGAGAAGCATTGTCCCTATCCGTTATGACCGCTGCCGGCTCAAATATCTCCAGTATTTTAGCTATCCGCGCCTGGGGCATATCGACATCGAGAACGGTATAGTAGTTCCCTGAATATGCTGTTCCCATCATCGAAGGAACCACATCAACACACTGCTCAAAAAAAAGACCAATCGGTTGTTTAAACAGATTCACCGCGGCGAGAGCATTCGCAATACGATAAGCTTCGTCACGCATCTGCTGAAACGTGATTTCTCTATGGTCATCAAGATAAGCCAACTTATCCGGCAGCCTTGTGACTGTGTTGTCAAGATAATCTGTGATTCTGCTAAAAAGCACCGTTCTAAACCTCTGTTGTCGGACCATTTACATGTTGGTCTTTGTTCTATTGTTTCATAGGCCACTCTTGATTGTCAAGGCATATGGTAGGAATAATGCGGTTCTTTACTTCCTTCCTCGCAGCAGTCTGCAATCTGCTCCATACCATCAGGGTAGTCTTTCAAGCCTTTTGTGAGGCAGTCCGGGTTTGTTCCATCTCCCAAAAACACCGCAACGGAAATGCGTGACGCATTTCCGTTGTTGGTTACAAGTATTCGTGTTGCTTTTCAGCAAGGCTCTAGAACAGCGGCTTTTCGTTCTCTGCCAGGGCTTTGTAGGTCTCGTACTTCTGACGGGCGTCTTCCTCCACCTGGTCGAAGAGTTTGTCTGCAATGGACGGGAACTCCTTCGCCAGAGATGAATACCGGATCTGTCCCATGATGAAGTCCTTGAAGGAAGCGGTCGGCTCTGCGGAATCCAGAATGAACGGATTCTTTCCTTCATCTTTTCTCTCCGGATTGTAACGGTACAGATGCCAGTATCCGGATTCGACTGCGTCCTTGATGTTCTCCTGGGACTTGCCCATTCCCTTCTTGATGCCGTGATTGATGCACGGTGCGTAGCAGATGATCAGGGACGGACCGTCGTAGCTCTCAGCTTCCAGCAGTGCCTTCATGAGCTGGTTCTTGTCGGCGCCCATGCCGACCTGCGCTACATAAACATATCCGTAGGACATGGCCATGAGACCGAGGTCTTTCTTCTTGATGCGCTTGCCGGACGCCGCAAACTTGGCGATGGCTGCAGCCGGCGTTGCTTTGGACGCCTGCCCGCCGGTGTTGGAATAGACCTCTGTATCGAATACAAGAATGTTGATGTTCTCGCCGGACGCCAGCACGTGGTCCAGTCCGCCGTAACCGATATCGTAGGCCCACCCGTCGCCGCCGACGGCCCACATGGATTTCTTGACCAGGTAGTCTTTGGCCTCCATGATCCTGTCGCAAAGACCGATCACTACGTTGTCGTTCGTATCGAGATTAGCGATCGCCTCCAGAACCTTCTCGCTCTTTTCACGTGTTTCCTTCCGGTCATCCTTGAACTCCAGCCACTCCTCGAGTGCCACCTTCAGTGCCTCGTCAACATCCAGCTCCAGAAGGGCTTTCATATTGCGCTCGATCTTCTCGCGCATCTGTTTGACTGCCATGACCATGCCGTAACCGAACTCGGCGTTGTCCTCGAACAGGGAGTTTGCCCAGGCCGGTCCTCTGCCGTCTTCATCCTTGCAGTACGGCATGGACGGCGCTGAAGCGCCCCAAATGGAGGAGCATCCTGTCGCGTTCGCGATGATCATCCTGTCGCCGAAAAGCTGCGTAACGAGCTTGATATACGGGGTTTCTCCGCAGCCTGCGCATGCGCCGGAAAATTCTATATACGGTTTCTTGAACTGACTGCCTTTGACGGTGTCCGGATTATAAATACTGTCTCTCTTCGGCAGCTTGATTCCGAAATCCCAGTTCTCCGCTTCATGAACGACTTCGCGGTAGGGCTTCATCACCAATGCCTTCTCCTTCGCCGGACAGATGTCGGCGCAGTTGCCGCAGCCCATGCAATCCATGGCGGATACCTGGATCCTGTAGTTGAGTCCGCCCACATCCTTGCCGAAGGCCTTGATCGTTTCGAACCCCGCCGGCGCCTGCTGCATCTCCTCATCGCTTGCGAGCATCGGGCGAATCGCCGCGTGCGGGCATACGAAGGAACACTGGTTGCACTGCAGGCAGGTGTCCTTGCTCCACTGAGGCAGGTAAACTGCTACGCCGCGCTTCTCATACGCCGCTGTTCCCGACGGGAAGGATCCGTCGGCAGCTACTGCAAAAGCACTAACCGGCAAATCGTCACCTTCTTTGGAGTTCATCGGAATCTGAACATGTTCGACGAATTCGGGAAGTTCCAGAAGCGGGTCGCGTCCGTCTTCTGCCTCTGCCCATTCGTCCGGAATTTCGATTTTACGAATATAGCGGATTCCGGCGTCGACTGCCCGGCAGTTCATATCCACGATGTCCTGGCCTTTGCGCTTATAGGTCTTCTCGACGCCCTCCTTCAGATATTCGACGGCTTTATCGATCGGGATGACGCCGGTCAGCTGGAAGAACGCCGCCTGCATGATCATGTTGATCCGGCTTCCCAGGCCGATCTCCTCCGCGATCTTCCAAGCGTTGATGACATAGAAGTTGATCTCCTTTTTCGCCAGATCCCGCTTCACCTTTGGGGGCAGGTTCTTCTCCACTTCCTCCGGCGTCTCCCAAAGGCAATTGAGCAGGAATGTGCCTCCCTTGTTCAGCTCCTTGAGCATATCGTACTGCCGGATGTAGGCCTGGTTGTGGCAGGCGACGAAGTCCGCCCGGTTGATCAGGTATGTGGACTGGATCGGCTGCTCGCCGAACCGCAGGTGGGATACGGTCAGACCGCCGGATTTCTTCGAGTCGTAGTCAAAATACCCCTGCGCGTAGAGATTCGTCTTGTCACCGATGATCTTGATCGCGGTCTTGTTGGCGCCGACCGTGCCGTCAGAACCGAGCCCCCAGAATTTGCACTTGATGGTACCCTTCGGTTCTCTGGCGATCCCTTCCGTGTACGGCAGGGACCGACCGGTCACGTCGTCCTCGATCCCGACCGTGAAATTGTTCTTCGGGACTTTGTGGTACAGGTTGTCGTAGATGGAGTGGATCATGCCCGGCGTGGTGTCTTTGGATCCGATGCCGTAACGGCCGCCGTACACCTCCGGCGCGTTGCGCATGCCGTAGAGCGCCGTCTTCACATCCTGATACAAAGGCTCCCCGAGCGCGCCCGGTTCCTTCGTTCTGTCCAGCACGGCGATCCGCTCGACGGTCTTCGGAAGCACGTTCATGAAGTATTCTTTGACGAAGGGTCGGTAGAGCCTGACTTTGATCAGACCGACGCGGTGGCCGTCCTCCACCATCTTGTTCATGGTCTCTTCAATCGTTTCGCAGATGGATCCCATGGCCACGATGACGTTCTCCGCGTCCGGTGCGCCGACGTAATCGAAAGGCTTATAGCTTCTGCCGGTCAGCTCGCTAATCTTGTCCATGTAGTCCGCGACGATCCCCGGGATCTCTTCGTAATATTTGTTCGCGGCTTCCCTGCCCTGGAAATAGACGTCCGGGTTCTGCGCCGTACCGCGGATGACCGGATGCTCGGAGTTCAGCGCGCGGGCGCGGAACTGCTCGATGGCGTCCCAGTCCACCAGCTTGCGGAAATCGTCGTGGTTGAACACATCGATCTTCTGGATCTCATGGGATGTCCGGAATCCATCGAAGAAGTGGAGGAACGGAACTCTCCCCTTGATCGCGGACAGGTGTGCGATCCCGCCCAGATCCATGACCTCCTGCACGGAGCTGGAGCAAAGCATCGCGTATCCGGTCTGGCGGCAGGCCATGACGTCCGAATGGTCGCCGAAGATGCAGAGGGCGTGGGTCGAAACGCTTCTTGCCGCAACGTGGATGACGCTCGGCAAAAGCTCGCCCGCCATCTTGTACATATTCGGGATCATCAGCAAAAGCCCCTGAGACGATGTGTATGTTGTCGCCAGCGCCCCTGCCTGCAGGGATCCGTGCACGGCTCCCGCCGCGCCGCCTTCGGACTGCATTTCCGCAATCTTGACCGGCTGGCCGAAGATGTTCTTCTTCCCATAGGCCGCCCACTCATCTACGGTCTCCGCCATCGGGGATGACGGGGTGATCGGGTAAATGGCTGCTACATCGGTGAACGCATAGGATACATGTGCTGCGGCAGTATTGCCGTCCATTGTTAACATACGATTCTGTCTCACGAATACTCCTCCTTTACTGTTATCTTCACTTCTATCTTTCCTCTTGTACTGATTTTGATACATTTGCTCTGTACTTTACCGCACTGCATCGCGACTGTCAATAATGTATTTATATTAATACAGTATACATGGATCGTCTTCCCTGAAGTCCTGAAAACGTTGAATTTTCAATGTTTTCAGCTGATAATTAATTAACGATTCAAGGGCTGATTCGGGGCTGTTTTCGGGGCTGAGTTTGTGAATGATTTGTCATTGGCATAGAAAAAAGTCGTAGTTATGATCTTTATTTTGAATCATAACTACGACATTCTGAAGTCTGCTCCGCGAAACTTGCAGGTGCTTATGCTGCGAATAATCTGCTATTCCAGCGCTGTGATCTCTTCTACAGTAAGGCCTGTATACGTTGCAATGTCCTGTACACTGACTCCGTTCTCGCGCATTTTCGCTGCAATCGCCTTTTTCTCTTCGATTTTACCCTGCTGTAAACCTTGTTCTCTGCCTTGCTGTAAACCTTGTTCTCTGCCCTGCTGCAATCCCTCTTCTAGACCAGCAGCGCGTCCTTCCTCGCGAACAAGGGCTTCGTGCGCTGCTGCATCGTATTCAGTGATTACCATTTCCATCACCTCACTTTTATGACTTCGCAATATCTTCGCTAACACATCTTCTTCAATGCATTCGTTCACTGCCTCTTCGACCGCGTCTCCGGCTGCCATGCCGTTTTGAATCCCGGTTCTTACCTTCCCGACAAATATCGAATATTCGTTCAGCAACCTGCATTTTATCAGCAACTCATCTCTGGTTTCCGCATTGATATTGATCATCGTCGCTGTCACCTGAAGATCACTGCTTGCCCTGCTCTCTTCCGGAAAGGAATCTGTCAATTTCAGTTCCATCCGATCAAAGCTTTTGTCCTGCCCATTATAGAGTACCACATAATTCGGAGTTGGCAGTGATAGAAGCTTCGTGCCATAAACATTCAGATTGTTCATCTCAATGAACTTATCATAGAGCTTCGCGAAATACATCAATCCTCGCACCGGCATGTTGGGATTGTATGTACTCTGCTGTTCGTACAAGCTCATGACATCGTTGATGATGAAGGAAACATCGTTCTTCATCCCCAGATAGATAATGTCCTCAATGGTTGTGATCTCCAGATCATCAGGGTTTTTATAATCCGTTCCGTTCAGCGCATTGTACAGATCGAGCGTGTTCTCCTTCCATTCGGCATTTCCGAAGATAAAGCGAAATAGTCTGTCTTTGTAATGTGTGTTTACTGTTTTTCTTTTCTGATTCATGGTATCTCCCGTCCTTTCATTATTCTCCGTAATAACATCCTCTTGCCCCTTAGTTGTATTCTATCATCGCAGCGAAACGATTGCTATAGCCACTTGAATGAAATCTGCCCGCGCGTTCTTCGCGTAACAACAGAACGCTGCCGAGACTTCGGACTGTAGTAGTTTTAAATCGAAAACAAGACAAAAACTATGACTTCCAACGATTTCCCACTGACTGCATGGCGTTTCCTGGAGATGTCAGGGCATGTTGCGGCTGCCCGTTCGCAGTTTTTGTCACTTATTTTCCTCAAATCTGTGAACTGCCCTGTCCCCGTGCCTTCAGATTCGTATGCAAAATCAAAAAAGTCGTAGTTATGATCCTTTTTTGAATCAAAACTACGACATTCCGAAATCTGTACTGGTTATTAATCCTCTTCCCAGGTGTCACCGCTCAGATATATGCAGTGGGCCCAGCATTCCCGCATGATCCTCTGCACATAGTCGCGGTCCTGTTTCGGGGGCTCCGCGTAGAGTTCGTAATCGCCTGTGCTCTGCAGGCAGGTGAAGGTAAGCGTCATGGTGGCGCACGCGCCGCAGCTCACACATTTTGTTCTGTCTATTACGATCATGTTTTTATCATTCCTCTCAAGTTTGTTAGGTAGATTATAACCGACCTGCAAAGAGACTGCCACACTATTTTTAGCGCGGCAGTCTCTTTAGGACTGTTTTATGCGGTGGCTTCAGTGTTTGCTTCGTCACCCTCTTCTTCGTCTTTTTTCTTCTTGGCGAAGAATGCTACGATGATTTGGATGATCAGGATCACTACCATGAGGAGGGTCCACTTATCGACCAGCTGCATCGGCAGGGTCATATCCTCCGTCAGGATGAATATGATGATTGCCGCGATCGCCGGGATCAGGCTCAGGAGTCTGATCAGGCCCTTTCTCTTGATTTCTGTTTCCTCACCGGTCTCTTCATCTTCTTCGCGTCTCTTGCCGAAGTATCTGATCAGCATGATCAGGCAAAGAATCGCGGTGATGATCGCACAGATCAGGTTGATCAGTGCCCAGAAGCCTGTGTTGGCCAATGGGGCCGGATCATCGATGACCGTCGTCGGTGTCGGGTTGTCCGTGATAACTGCCGGAGGCGTAGCCGCCGGTGTTGCCGGGGTAGCCGGAGCAGCCGCTACAGGATTGCCCGCGCCTCTATTGGCAGGATTACCACCGCCACCAGGATTGTCACCATCATCAGGTGTTGGTGTCGGATCCGGGGCTGCCGGCTGTGTTATGGTCAGCGTTCCCGGGATATAAGTGATGATGTAGTTGCCCTGTTCTTTATCACCGGTCACATAGATCTTGTACTTGCCGACACTTTCACCCTTTTGACGACTGAATTTGACCTTGAATGGTGTAACACTCATTGCCCTCAGTTGTCCGTTGCTGGCTGATATCAGCTTATCCAATTCACCGCTTACGGCTCCGGTTACCGTAGCCGTCCACGTCGGATCAGCTGTTCCGTAAACTTTGCTCTTGTTGTCCGCGTTGATCGTAATCGCCTTCGGATTAACCGTAATCGTTCCTTCGGCTGTTACGTCCTCATAGTTCGGGTTCTCAGCTCTTACTATGTATGTCAGGCTTCCGACATTTGTCAGAGATGGCGCTTCTGAAGTCCATGTCTTTCCTCCGTCTGTGCTATAGGAAATCTCTGTGCCTTCTGGAACATCGCCTGTGTAACCACCTGCGTGCGCTTTACCATCATAGGTGCCTTCGTACGATACTGCAGTAATTGCAAAGGCCTCCTTCTTGGTGATAGTAAATGTTCCTGTCTCATACTTCACAGTATAGTTTCCCTGCGTTTCAGCACCGCTTGGCGTGATCGTGTATGTTCCGACGTTCTCGCCAGGCTCTCTGCTCAGCGTGTACTTGATCACGGATTCTGAATCACCGCCCTTAAGGCCGGTGACTGTAGCCGTCAGTTTCGGGTCGCTGCCGCCGTAAACCTTACCACTGTTGTTCGCTTTCACCGTAACCGTTGCCGGCTTGATCGTCAGCGTTGCTTCGCTCGATTCAATCGGATCATAATTCGAATTGGTTGCTCTGGCCTTATAGGTCAGTGTGCCAACATTTGTAATGGATGGCGCCTTAGTTGTCCATTCACTCCAAGTGCCGTCTGCACCCTTAACGCTGTATTCGATCTTTGTACCGTCAACATCGGGCTGAACGGTGACCGTGCTGTAGAGCGGTGAGCCGTCGAATTCCTTGTCTAAGGTGTTGGCAGTGATGGTCATTGTTGCCGGTGTGATCGTCAGCTTGCCGTCTGTGATGTCGCCTTCTGTCAGGGCTTCGATCGTGTAGTTATCGTTGCCGGTCACGGTGAAGTCGGCAGGCTTCAGACCCATCGGGTAGTTACCTACGTCGGTTCCCTTGGCCTCTGCCTTGCTGCCGTTCTTCAGCGTTACGGTTACCTCGTCCTTTACAGACTTCTGGTTCTCGCCGGTGCCGATCGTTGCGGTGTAGCTGAAGCCTTCTACCTTCTGCTCCTCACCGTTGTAGACCTTCGTTGCGGTCTCGCCCTTGATCTTGATCGTTACCGTTGCCGGTGTGATCGTCAGCTTGCCTGCCTTAAACGACGGCGTGTCATAATTTGACGACACATCCTTACCGTTATGCTCTATTGTGTAAGATTCTGCAAATGATCCGGTATATTCTCCAACTGTCATCTCCTTAGCCGGTGTATACCCTATCGTTAAAATGTCATCTTTGCCGAGTCCCTCGATAATGTAGTCATCCGTTTCGATTGTTTCACCTGTGCCGGTTACATTGGCAACAAATGGGCGGCCTTCCTGCTCGGCGCCGTTATAGGTTTTTTCAATATCTTTAACTGTTACCTTAAGCTTAGCTCCTGTGACTTCCAGTGTGCCAAGGTCTTCTGTGATTTTGTAGTTCGAGGACTTTGCAGTTCCCCACTCGATGCTGTACGTGTTATCACTGGAATCGACTTCTGTCTGTGAACCTGTTACATTGAAAGTGATCTTATCTCCAGTTCCAAGAGTTACCTCTCCTGGTCCGGCAGTTTCAGCAGCAGTCCACGCTCCACCTATGTTTTTTGTCCAATAGCTGTGATCCAATGTTGCACCTTCCGACTTTGTCAGTGGTATGCCATCGTATTTCTTTGAGTCCGAAGGTGTTGTAATATTCAATGGCAATGGTTCAATCTTCAGGATACTGTCACGCGCATATAACGTAATTGAATAGTTTCGATCTGACATCATTGCCTGACCGTCAACGGTAATGCCTGCTAGCAGCGCTCTCTGCCGGCTTCCGGTAAACGTGTATGTACCTGCGTCCTTTTCAGAAATCAGGGCACCGTTATTTCCATACAAAGCATTCCAAATCGCATCGCCGTATTTTTCTTTGAACAGAGCACGCTGTCCGCTTGTGATGCTGACATACGCAGATCCCGAATTGTCATTAAAATGCTGTTTGTTCGGGTTTGTAAATCCAACATTAAAGGTCTGGCCTGTGTAATAGTTCGGTCCACCGGTGCTGCCGGAATGGGTATCCCACTGGTCAGCAGAAACGCTGATATACACGCTGGCCGGCTTAACGGTTAGTGAACCTGGAACATATACTATGCTGTAGTATTGTTCTGGGGATGTAAGACTAGCCGAACCTGCTGTTATCTGTGCATTCTTCGGCGTTGTAGCGCTTGTGCCAGCATCAGTCTGGCTTCCTGCAAACTCAATGGATGTCACAGTGTCACCACGTGTGTTGCCAGTGATTGTGTAATCACTCGCGTTTGCAAAATTACTTGACAATGCAGTGCCATCATATGTTTTTGACTTATTATTGGCAATGATTATCAGCTTCTTCTGATAATATACGTTGATGACCAAGTCGCCCTCATCGCCTGTGATCTGATACGTTGGCTGTGGTGCGGTTGTCGTTCCGTCTAAATACGCATGGTGGTATACGTAGCCATCAGGTGCCTTATTTTGTACCGTAAATGTATCACCTTTTTCAACGTAAGATATGTCGCTATCCTCGATCTTCTTTCCATCCATATCGAGATAGTTAACGGTTATCTTTGAAGTCGTATAAGGAATATACTCAAAGGTAATAACATTCCCGTCTAGTCCAAGCTGTATTTCCTCGGTTGTCTTGCTTGGTCGGTAATGCTTCCCTAAAATGTCAGCATCGTCTGTCTGAGTAGCCAAATAAGCCTTATCCACCTCCGTCGCCATTTCCATAGTGTTTGTGGTTGTTCCGGGAACTGTCACTGTTTTTGATGCTGCTACCTTAATGTTTGGATGATCCTTCAGCACATAATTTACTGTATATGACAGCTCACTAGGAATCGGCTCATAGTAGAATGTTATGGTGTTCTCATCTTTATCAAAAGAGAGTTCTTTCTTCTTAGAACCTTCATCCGCAACATATCCCGCGATAGAAATCGCGTTTTCAGTTATTGTCTCTCCCTCTGTGAACGCGGGGTCAGAAACGACCTTGTCATTTGCAAGCTTTGTCGTCGTATCTTTCACGTAATAATGAACCGTGTAACTAATCGTATCCTGCGTCCAGTGCGCATAGAGAGTCGTGTCTTCTGTTACAGGCTTGTTCCAGTCATAGGGGGATCCTGTCTCATCTGCTGCAGTGTACCATCCCTGGAAGGTATAGTGCTCCCTTGTAGGATCAGTCGGCTTTGTGGCATAGAAACCGTATTCTTTTGTCTCTGGCGCAACGGCTGTTCCCCCCTGAGAATTAAATGTTATTGTGCGAGTCGGGAATTGGAAATTTCCGTAGAGCACCAAGCCTGTGGGCATCTTTGTGTTTTGAGAATATGTATATGCATTCTCATGCTGTGCATCTGTAAACCATCCCTGCCAGGTAGCACCTTTCATTGGGGCAGACGGAATAGCTTCCTCGATTTTGTTGTAAATGTTTTCGTTTAAGGTAACCTGTGTTGTGCTGATCAGTGTTCCATCATAGTCGTAGAAAGTCAGCGGATACTGTTTAGCATTATAATAAAAGTCTGCCGTAAGCGTCCCCCAAGGTGTATCTGTTTCTAGGTACCAGGCACCATCTGATCTTACCCATCCGCCTTTGGTGTAACCGGCATAGTCCGGATAATCCGAATTATACAGATAATTGTAGTGAACCGTTACAGCCTTAAACAGACCATATGTATGGCCGTTATATGTTTTTGTCGTATCACTATCATAATTCTCAAACCAATAATTCAGAATTTGCGTCTTGTCTGTGGTATAGTACCAGTTGTAAACAGTTTTATTGCCGGACGGCATAATGTCCAGACTGGTGAACTTTTCATTGTTATTCCAATTACTAAAATTCCACGCCCAGTTTGGATGCGGCGTGTTGAACTTCGCCGTCCACTCGGTGCTGATATTTGCACCGTATTTCGCCGTCAGCGACGCATATCCCTGCCCCGTATGCCATCTTCCGCCATTTCTTGTATATCCTTCGCCGTTCCATGTAATGGTATAGACATTACGACTATACCTAACAACAACAGTAGTAGTACCGTCCGCTTTGACAGTTTCTGTTGTGGAGTCTTTGAATGTGAAGTTTGTTGTATCTAGATCACTTGGTCTTGTTCCATTTGCACCGGCGGTCTGTTCTGTCATCGTGATAGAACTGCCTGTTGGCGCAGTCTTTGTAACCGTTGCCAAATAGGAGTATCCGTTGTCATTCGCATTCTCGATCATGTACACGATTTTATAGCCGCTCTGCGCAGCATCCCACTTCGCATAGAGCGTCGTGTTTTCTTCGAGTAGAAACTGATTATACTCATCACTCGCAGGCTGTTCACACGCTTGATCTTTGTACCAACCAGCAAAGGTATAGCCGGCACGAGTTGCCGTCTGAGGAAGTGAAACAGAGGTTCCATATGGTGCTGTGACTGCACTGATATACTTCCCTTCACCTACATTATATGAAAGCGTGAAGTCTCTGCGTGTATAGAAGACATTCAATGACTAATTGGGCTCGCCCGTAATTTCTACGTTTTCATTTCGGCTTTCATATTCTGCGAAAGGATAGTTGTTGATGTCTGGCGTGACTTTAGAACCTTTTACGCCTACTTTGTCTTCGGACTCAATGAGCGTATGGCCATCTCCATCTGAATCTCTTAAATAATGGTTGACTTTGTATTCTGCATTCGCGGCAACGTACTCGCAGTCTATGGTATGTGTATATTTACCCGTTTCTTCATCAAGGGAAAAATCGCCTTTGTTTACTGTAATCGTTGGCTGGCTCGAATAATAAGTCGGATCATCAGTAATTTCGTAAGCAATCGTATATCCCGGTGTCGTGACTGTATAAACAGGGTTGTTGTTTCCTACAAAATCGCTTTCTACAAGGTCATAAACCTGACTTCCGACTTTTACTCTGGTGGATTCGTTCATGTAATAATAGTTCAACGTCAGTTCATAGGTGTCGATTTTTTTGAATACCGCCACTGCATTGAAACTTTCCGATACAGTTGTGCCAACCTTAACTGTTTCATGAGTTGTCTCATTTTCCCAATGGTCAAATACTTTACCTTCAACAAACGGATCATCAGGCAAAGTTGTGATTTTATCACCTACGGTGAGGTCAACAAAATACTGTGATTTTTCATCAATCACTTTTCCTTCATCATCTTTAACAAGAAATGATACCCTGACCTGGTTTGAGAAATAAGCATAAAGGGTAAGGTCCTCATTAACTGTTGATTCGGCAGTATACTTTGTGCCCTGCCCGTCAGGCTCTGTAAACCATCCCTCGAAATCCGCACCGGCTTTAATCGGATCTGACGGAAGAATAATTGTTGTGCCCGTTGCCGTAGTCATTTCTTCATACTGCGCGCCATCGACCATGAACTTAACACTAAAGATGTTTTGTTCGTAATATGCATCAACGGTAAGATCTTCTGAAACAACTGTACCTACTGTAAACTCATTGGTCGTTCCCGGATATACCCACTTGCCAACTTTATTGGTCTTGGGAGTTACTTCCGGGAGATCATTAATAGCAAATCCATTGTCTATACTCGCTGTTCTGGTCTCTTCTGTTCCATCCTCCTGAACAAAGGTAACTGTATACTTTATTTTTTCTTTGTCGACTACAGCTTTAAATGGCTCTGTTACCTCCGTCTCTGCTGTAACTTCAGTTGTGGTGCCATCTATTACCCATTTTGTCGTGTATCCTGGTACCTCAGGTACGGTTGGGAGCTGATCACCAATTGTCTGACCACTTTCCACTTCAATTGTTATAGGCTCTCTCTGCTCGTCGGGATCTGTTGTGGGGTCGAAAGTAACTGTGATCTTTTCTGCCCCTTCTTCGGCTGCTTCTCCCTCGCCTGCTGCTTTTGCAGTAATAATGAACGTTGAGAAGTGTGTCGCGGGAACACTGGCGGAACCGGACGCGCTGGCTTTTGCAATGGTTTCTGCTTTTCCTGCATCATCGATGTGCACGACTGCTTTCTCCGCGTCGGACTCCAGACCCGAGGCATTCAAATAGACCTGAACTTCTCTTTCAGGTTGAATCTCTTTGCCATCCTTCTTGAAGGTGATGTCTACTGCTTTATACTCTTTGACTTCTCCTTCAACCGCGCTGTCGACAGCTGCGTCGAGTTTCTTGGAGTGGCTGACGGAGGTAACGACCATTTCGGTTCCCTCCGGGAACGCGCCTTCGGGGGCAACCACCCTGACTGCGATTTCCGCGGAGTTGTCTGTAAAGGTTTTGGCGGGATACTTGACATCCTCATCCTTGGCATCCTTTTCTGGATCGTCTGCCTTCGCCTCATCTTCTTCAGGATTGTTGGCATCTGAATTGTCGGCATCAGAATTGGACTGATCTGCATCCGCGTCGGATTTGTCCGCATCTTCGTCCGGCTGTTCTGCCTTCTCGGAAGACTCTTTGCTCTCCGAGTCCTTTGCTTCTTCGGAAGCCTTCGGTGCTTCAGTAGCCTTTGTTGCTTCTGTTGCTTTCGTTGTTTCCTGCTTGTCCGAATCCTTGCTTTCCTCAGCTTGCTGCTCTTCTGCCTGTGTTGCGGCGGTGTTGCTTAATCCATAGGCATATAACGCCTGCGGACAGAAGCTGTACTGCACGAGTACCGCAAAGGCCAGAAACAGTGCTAACGTTACTTTCACTTTCCTATTCATGACAAGTTCCTTTCCTTACCCCTTTTCGCATAACATCTCTATTTGTTTCTGCGTTAACTTTTGTTTGTCTTAATAACTAGTGATTGTTTAGATAGTGCATTTAGATATATATAATGTAATAAACTACGGTTTATCCCATTCAGGGTACAATAAGACACTATACCATATGAATTTTATTTCATTTCCTTGTCAAATACAACGATTATTAATGAAAAATCACAAAGAATTCACTGAATATTCATTAATGTTCCATGCAGGCGCACGGATTCCCCCAACCTGTCATCCTAATAATACAGAGAAAAGCGTCAATGAATCCGTCACAACTTATAGCTTTACAGCGGCGATCCGCTCGCTGGGACGCGCAGCAGGTCAACGTTCGCCGAGACGCGCAGAGAAACGCGTGCATAGAAAAAAGCCTGAAGCGTTTCGGCTTCAGGCTTTCTGGCACCCCCACTCGGAATCGAACCAAGAACTAATCTTTTGCTCTCGAGCAAAAACGGAAAACCTTGGTATTACTGGGTTTCCGCGAAAATACGTTGAAATTCCAACGTTGTTAGTAAGTTATAGCTTCTGCTGACCATTGATCACTCGAGGCCACCGGTGGCAAAAAGTGTGGGAAAAATGTGGGAGTTAGCCCCTTTGCAGCAAGACAAAAATGAGCATTACCGAAAAACTTAGTAAGTAGGTCCAAAAGAGGAAGCTCTTTTGCGCTGATTTCGCATGTTTTGGACCGTTATATCCCCTGTATGTCATGGTCACCTGTGGGAAAAATGTGGGAGTACAGGAATTCCTCAACGTTACTTGAATGTTGCATAAAAAACAAATGCCTTATCGCAGCTTGACAGCATTTTTTTATCCTCCATAAGCGTCGAGATATCAACAACCTCGAGGTCATCATCGTTATCGCCAATCGTTGCATAGATATATATTTTTTTGTTCTTCTCAATGTTAACAGGACTTTCAAGCATACATTCAGAATAGGTGTTCATATCATCTAACGTCAGATGTTCATTCGAAAGCGGTTCTTTGCTTCCAAGTCCGTCTGCCTCAGCCGGTTTACCATCTTTATCATATACTTTACCATAAATGTTGATTACTATATCGTCATTATCTACGAACGTACAGATTTTTCCGTAGGAATCCTTTGAGCCGCTATCATATGTGAAAGGAAATTCACATTTTGCATCGTTTTCCTTGACCAGTTTTCCCTGCTCGTAATAATCATAACCTACACAAACTCTTTGATACGTTTCATCAACGGTAAACTGAGTAATCGCATCTTCTGCCCCTGGCGCCACAAGGCTAACCATCTCACTGTCTTCATCAGAAAGAGAATACGGCTGAATGGTGTTCATCGCAGCTTCATTTTGAACCAGCGAACTATCTCCGCATGCTGTCATAAGAAATCCCATAAATAATACAAGCCCTGTTATCAACAGTTTCTTATTCATTTCTGTCCATTCCTTTCCGTATCAGATGCTTTATCATTTTCCTCATAGTCATTTCCGTTGCCTGTTAATCTCCCTTGTCTCTTTCCCTTGATCATTTTATAGAAAAAGTCAGGAACGCTGTTCCAGGACTTATCCTTTCTTGCCAGATTGTTTGTACTGACTCCCCCTATAGTATTGATCGCTTCAATGCTGCTTTTTCCTTTCTCTTTTAACTCCCGATTAACTTCTTCGTGCAGCTTGCTGCTATTAACAATTTCACTGTCTGTTCTGGATGCATTTGTTCTGTTGAGGGCTCTATTGCCATCAACCAGAACAGATATGCCAATCCCCAACATTACGAGAAACAGCAAAACCAGTAATAATGGCGTGTCCAATCCCATGAAAGAAAATGCGCCGATACCAGCCAGTACCGCAACAGTTATTATTATGAATCCTTCAATCCGTTTCTTCATTTTTTCTCTTTTGTTTCCTCTGCACTTTCAATTGCCGCTTTTTGACTGCGATCCATATCCAGTATACTGCCATGAAAAGCACAGAAACAAATTGTAATGTGTTTGTGATTTTCAGTGCTGTCATATCAGACATATCCGCAAATATTCCAAGGAGATCCAAGGCTGCAGTAATGATCATGGTCACCAGAGCAACGATTGCCAGGCGCCTGAAGAGTTCCGGAATACG
>Ga0256404_1003751_pt1 | contig 30128 bp, 41 predicted proteins | sample RumenRJG_01DNA_FD_185990 | JGI IMG/M metagenome (GOLD analysis project Ga0256404, IMG submission 185990) | Bovine rumen microbial communities from Lethbridge, Alberta, Canada - RJG_01 | ecosystem: Host-associated > Mammals > Digestive system > Stomach > Rumen | place: Canada: Alberta | collected...
CACGCGTAGTGTCGCTCAGTACGTCGGCTTCTTCAAAGGTGGGGTAGAGGGTGGGCAGTACCACCAGTTGCGCTACTTTCTGCCCGGCTTCAAACACAAAGTCTGTGTCGTTTAGATTGTACATACATACAATCAGTTCCCCGCGGTACGGGGCATCCACCAGGCCGGCCATGGCTTTGATACCTTGGCTTTCTACCGAACTTTTACCCCAGATAATGCCGGAGGTGTTTTCGGGCAATTCCACCGCCACGCCGGTATGTACTTTGGTGATAGCGTGTGCGGGTAACACCGTGCGGGTAAGCGCAAACAAATCGGCCCCCGAATCGGTGGGGTGGGCACGCAACGGAAGTTTAGCACGCGGGTCTAATTTTTTTACTTTCATACATACCTACATCAGTTTTTCAATTTGTGTAAGCGCATTTTGTGCGAACAGTTGCTCGTCGGCAGAACCGTTGGTGGCCAGCGCGTTAATCTGCGGGATGAGCCCCTTTAATAAATGAATATCAAACGTGCGGTCCGACGTGTACGCAAACGCGTTGGGGTTGGCAAGCACGCCGGCCATATACGCACACGCGCGCAAGGCGTTGATGCGCTGGGTTTCTTTGCTGGAAAGCAGCACATCTTTAAGCGCGCTGACACTGCTGCCCGTCATAAATCCTAACGCCAAGGCATACGTGGCCGAGGTCGGTTTTTGGGGGGAAATGCTTAACCCTTTTAACGTTTCTTGCAGGGCGGCATCCGGGTTGGCGGCCAAGGCGGTAGCCAGTTGGGTTTGCACGGCGGAGTCGTCCTCTTTTTTAGCGCGTTTAAGCAGTTGGGCTAAGGCTTCGGGCGTGTGCAAGGAGCCTAGCCACGCAATCGCCGAGGCGCGCAGTTGCGGGTCGGCCGCGGCAGAGGCTTTTTTAAGGATTGTCAGTTTATCTTTGTCGGTTTTAGCCACTAAGTTTAAGGCGCGCTGGGCCAAGTTTTCATCAAATATATAAAGGCGTACTATATCTTGCGCGTGTGAGGCGTCTTCGGGGTGGATAAGCCCGTATGCGGCGGCTACATACGCGCGCAGGACCGGGTCTTGCGTGTGCAACGCATCTTTAAGCAAGGGGGAAAGTTCTTCGTACACGGACCCCATAGAAACTAAAATCACCGCCGCAAAGGCTGATTTAAGCGGGTTGTCTTCGCGCATGACTTGGCTGACCAAGGCCGGCTCGGACGATTTGGGGGGAACACTACGTACTAGGCTGGCTCCGGCCGCAAAGACGGTGTTCGGGTCTTGCGACGTGCGAAACAGCGTAAGCACTTGCTGGGTTTCTTCCGGCGTGCGGGTCGGTTTTTGGAAAAGGGGTAATAACTGCTGCAACGAGGTTTGTGCAGGAAGGGACGAAGCAAACAACGTCAGTAACATCACCAGGATATATTTTTTCATACCCATATTATAACACTTTCCAAGCAAATACCCCTACACTTTTTGGGTGCAGGGGTATGGGGAACAAAACAGTTACTTGGTCAGTGCTTCGGTTACACGCTCGGCAACAATCGTGCGCTGGTTTTTGCCGGCTTGATTGCTGTAGATGTGTAAGTCGTTTTCATCATTGAGCACGATCATTTTCGTATTGCCCAGTGACAATAAAAAACGTAAATGGGTAGAGGTTTTTGGCATACGTCAACTCCTTTGGGTAAAGTCCTTACATACATATCTTAACTTGTTTGCAAAGCCCGCGCAACAAAAATTAAGACCTGTTTGCCTCTAGGCCTTTTTTTCTGGGCCCTGGGGAAAACACAAGTTGTCCACATGGCCCCGGGGCCTGTAGGCCACCACGCATCCAACCCGGTAAAAGGGTAAAATTATCGTCGGGAACTGGGCGGAAAGGGCGGGCGCGTTAGCACGGGGGAAAGAGGAGTTATCCACAGCAAAATCCACTTATCCACAACCTGCGCCGGACCGGAGGATAAGTGCCCCCGGCTTTTGGAACCCGAAAAGTGCCTAAAACCTAGGGAAAAAGGGGAGTTGTCCACAACTTATGCACACCTGTTGATAAAACGGGGTTCGTCCTAATTGGGCGCATTTCGTTGTTGTTGACCGCACGATAAAACCCCTCGGCAAGGACCCCTTCTAAAAAATGCTAGGTATTTTTTGTTACTTTTGCTATAATACTGCTAGGAGGTAGTTATGAAATTAAGAACCCTTTTTTTACTAACCACGGCGCTTGTGTTGGGGGCGTGTGCCTCGCAACAAAAAGAAGACGAAGAAATCCCGCGTATGCCGGCGGAAGACCCCAACGTAGTAGCGTTAGACACCGCAAACTACAAACTCTACAATCAAACTCCGGCGCAGATGGCCCGCTCGCTTAAACTACCTTCTATCCATTTTGATTTTGATTCCATCCGCGTGCCCGAATACGCCTACCCGTTACTGGACAAAATTGCCCTGGTCATGCAAGAGCATGAACAACTGCACCTGATTATGCAAGGCAACTGCGATTCTCTCGGCTCGGATGAGTACAACTACTGGCTCTCCGGGGCACGGGCGGCGGCACTCAAATCGTATTTAGTCAGCCGCGGCGTAAATGCCGAGCGCATCCGCATACACGCTTATGGCGACACGCGCCCTATTACGCTGGACCAATCGGCCGCCGGGCGCCAAGCCAACCGCCGGGTAGATATGCAATTTACCACCCGTCAGTGGAAATCTATCTACTAATCACTGGGATCTGGTACGGAACATAGCATTATGTTCCGTATTTTTTGGGATGAATCATGCTGGATTTAATTAAAGCAAAGAAGGAAACCGTTTCTTTTAAGATTGTGCGTATGTTGCTGGCGGCCACGTTCTTGGTGGTGCCGCTTATCTTTTTTACCGACTTAACCGCCAACCCGTTTTTTGCCCAAAACGTGTTGTTGTATTTGCTGATTGCCGCCATCTACGGAACGATTGCGTTCCAGTTCTTGCGTACCCAGCACATGGAAGTAACCAAAACTTTTTTTGACTTGGCGTTTTTCCTCTACGTCATTTCGTGCGCGATGGGGTGGCTGGTGTCTGTTTCCAGCGCGCCGCAAGCCTTGCGCCAGACGTTATTTTACGGACTCTTGAACTACGGAACCTTGCTGCTGGTGGTGGCGGTAGGGGCGTATATGATTAGCAAAAACGTCGTCTTTTCCGGCACGATTGAAAGCAAAACCAATTACATTTTGCTCTTTTTTGTGTGGGGGGGACTATGGTACTTGGCCCCGCTACTTAAAACGACGCCCTCGTCGGAAACTTTCTTGGCACAACTGTGGGATTGGTACGCGGCGTTGTTGTGGGTGTTGGGGATTTGGCTGGGGATGCGGGTACTCAAAAAACTCACGCAGGAAAATATTTTTGTACTCATTTTTGTAGCGGTATTTTTGGCGTGTTGTTACGGGGTATTGCAGGCGTTGGGGTTGGATTTTTTGTGGCCGTTTGAAATCAACCAGTTCGCTACGCGCGCGTTCTCCACGTTTGGCAACCCGAACTTTTTATCTTCGGCGGTTGTAATGTTACTGCCGGCGCTATTCGTGTATTACATGCGTACCGACAGCAAAAAAGATGTGGTGGTGTACGGGTTGTTGGTGCTGGTGTATGTGTTGTATTTGTCGTTTGGGTTGGCCCGCTCGTGCTGGATTGGGGCCGTGTGCGGGCTTTTTATGATGTGGATGTTCGGCACGCTGCGCGCGCTGATTTGGCAACGCAAAGGGCGTGTGTTTTTGCTGGCGTTACTGGCGCTAGGCGTGGCGTACAGTTCCGTCTATATGCCCGGGCCCGGCAACGCCATTAGTCCCGTGAAAAACCGCGTGGCCGAAGTTAGCAACGTCCAGTTGGAAGATGTTACGCTGGGCGTCAAAAAAGAACGTATTTTCCAGTCGCTCCACCAGCGGTTACTGATGTGGGACGTATCCAAAGAAATGTTTTTAAGTAAACCCGTGCTGGGCAGCGGGGTGGGGAACTTCCAAATGGCCTTTGCCCAAAACCAACCGAAAACGCTGGTCAAATATCCCGAACTACGTAACCTCAAAACCATGACCAACGCCCCGCATAACGAAATTTTATTCCAACTCGGCCAAAGCGGGATGGTGGGCGTAGGGCTTTTCCTGTTTATGTTTATGGTGTTGTTTTTGGAAGTAAAAGATTTTGCCGCACACAAAAAAGAAGGCGATAAAAAACAACTGCTCCAGGCTATTTTTTGCGGTATTTTGGGGATGCTGGTAGACAATATGCTTAACATTTCGCTCCACGCGGTAGTACCGGCGTTTATATTTTGGTGGTTCGTCGGGGCGGAAGTTAGCGGTGTAGGGAAGGAAGAAAGCAAAATTTCCATCGCGGCTAACCCGGCTACCAAGGCAGTGGCCCTGACTATTTTGGCCGGGTGTGTGGCCGTGTTTGTGTGGCAAGGCGTGTGGTTTGCCAGCGAGTATGAAGCCTTTGCCGGGCAGAAAAAAATGGCCGCGCAAAATTACGACGGGGCCGTGCGCAATTTGACAACCGCCCTCACGCTTTACCCCGCCAATACCGAGGCCGGTTACCGCCTAGGACAAATCCTGTTGCGTGAGCGCGATTACAAACAAGCCTTAAGCGTGTTTGAAAAAACTTTGGCGGCCGCGTCCTATTACGAAGAAGTGTACTACCAAGCCGCGTTGGCGGCCCTGGGCACGGGCGACACTAAAAAAGCGTTGCATTATCTGATGGATAATTTGCGCTTGCACCCGTATCACTTGCAGGCGTACAAATTGCTGGCTACGCTGTTGCAAGAAAATATCATTTACGTAAACGAGGACGAACTGGCTATGCTGGAACGGGGACTCACGTTATTCCCGTACGATACGGCCCTGTGGTTGCAGACCGGGGAAATTTATCAAAAACAAAACGATTTGGAGTATGCCAAAAACATTTATTTGCGCGGACTAAACGTGGATACGCTTAGCAAAGAATTGCTCAGCCGGTTGGAAAAAATGTATCCCGCCTCGCAAGAACGCCCGGAACTGTTGGCGCAAGCACGCACGTTGCAAGGCTACAAAGAGAAAGCCGGTAAATTTAACAAAATGGGCGCAACGTATCAGCATAAACTGCGCGAAAATATAGAAGCCTACGTGGCCCAATATCCGCACGATATGAACGGACATATTTTGCTGGCGCAGGTGCTTTCGCTGGGGGGAAATGATTTGCGCTCTGAAGAACAACTGCAACAGGTGCTACGTCAACACCCGGATAATTTGTGGGCCAATTTGGCGCTGTCTAGTTTGTATTACAAAGCCGAGGATGAAGCCGGTGCCCGCCGAGCGTTGGAGAACGCGCTGTTCTACTATCCCGATTGCGCCCCCGCGCTGGCCCGACTGGAAAAGTTAAATAAAGCCCGTGAAAAATAACGGAAATTTTGATACAATTTTTTTAGTAGCAAACTAGTTGCAAAAAACGAAGAGCCGTAAAAGAAAAAAATGTCTTTACAATGTGCCCGAAATTGCTATAATAGCAATATCGGCGTACGATTGTAGAAACAATCCTAACGCAAGGAATGAGTACTCATGAGTAAAATAAAAAGACCGTTATTGTATGTGTTAGTACTGGTGGGCGGACTGCTTTTTGTCGGCGATATCGCCCGGGCTGCCACGTCGGCAGAAAAATCATTGGAAAAAGGGATTGAAGCCTATCGCAAAAACGATACAGACAAAGCCATGGATTATTTCGTGGATGTGTTGATGAACGGAACGGCCGCGCAACAGGCCCGTGCCAACAACTACATTGATGCCATCCACAACAAAATCGGCGGCATTGAAACCCCGGTAGAAGTGGACCTTACCTTCCCGGACCAACCCACCCAAACCGTAGTAGATCCGGTAACCAATATGGCCAACTACGGTACCGAACGTTTGAACACACTGGCTACCGAGGGCGAACAAGCCATCCAGGAAAGCGCCGAAGCCTTAAACCAAGTGCCGCAAACCTTGACCGAGCAAATTGAAGCGCGCCAATTAGCGGGTTACGCGTTGGATGAAAACGGGCAACCCACTGCCTTGGACGAATTTATGGCTCCTGTGCAAAATGCCCAACCGGTGCAAACGGTCGCGCCGGTACAAATGGGAACCCCGGTGCAAGATACGACGGCGGCTCAAACGCAACCGGCTCAAACGCAAGAGTATTTAATTCCTACGCAACAAGAACTTGATGAATTAAATGACCCGTTAGCGCCGCGGGAACATTTTATGACCACTACGTCGGCCGCGCCGGTCGTTTATACCCAGCAAACCACTCCGGTTGCCGCGGCACCTGCGCCGTATGTGCAAGCCGCTCCCGTGCAAACAACTTCTTCTACGTTTGCGGATTTAACCAGCGACGAAGCCATAAGAGCGCGCAACTTGTACACCGCGCAAAAATTGCAAAGCATGACGGATGAAGTAGTGGAAGCCTTAAAAAACACGCCCGGCGTGCATTTGTATATGCGTGACGACGGCCGCCCGGACGCCATTGATATAGACAAAGACAAATTATTCAACGGAAATTATTTCCGTGCCGATTCGTTGGATACGCTCAACTATGTGTATGAACTCTTAGCACTTACCCAAGGGGCAAGTTATACTATTTTGCCTGCAGGCTCTTATACGGATGATGTAACGTTGGCCGGTATTCGCCAAGCGATGGCCCTTAAATCGTATTTAGTAAAACGCGGTATTTCTCAAGGTAAACTTTCGTACAATATGGGACTGGTAGATGAAGAAGTCCCTGCCAAATTTTCCAATTTACAAGGTCTTTCTGTTGTATTTGATTATGATGCTAAATTGCCTACGCGTTTAATAGATAACGAAGAAAAATCAACTGATCCGTTACTGAGCATGGCCATTGTGCCTCCGTGCCGCGCCATTGACCGCGCCTTGGGCGAAGCGTTTGCGATTGACTTCTCCGTCTTAGAAACGGTTACTCCGTTAGATAACTGGATGTTGCAGGTTATCTTGCATGGGCGCGACGGTAAATATTATGTGGTGCGTCAGTTGGAAGGTTTCTCGCCGGTATATCATCAAATTTTATGGAACGGCCGCAAAGGGATTATCGGGCCGGAATTGCCGTGCGGTAAATACACGATTGTATTGACCGGGGTTGATTTGAAAGGTCAAAAACAAGTGTTGCGCCGCCGCGTAATTGTGAAATGTGTAGAAGAAAAACCCACCACCGGTTCTTGCCAAGAAGGCAAATGCCCGGTTGTAGCGGAAACTTCCAGCACCAAAACCATGGCAAAATCTACGGTATTAAATTATAAATCTTCCCGCTTGTGGAAGAAACCGGGCCGCATTATGCGCGACGGTACCGTAGAAGAAACGGCTGTAGTGAACGAGGACCATTCCGCCGAGGTAACTGCCTCTGCCGAAGAACATGGTTCTGCCCAAAGTACAGAGGATAGCACCTATACGCACACCAAAACCGTCCGCACGATTGTAACGACGGACAACACCCCTGCGGAAACGGTCAGTTCCTCCTACACCAGCGATGTTTCTAATTCGGTAGTTACCAACCCGTATGAAATGCCGTACGAAGAAGAGTATTCTTCCAGCACTACTTCTTCGGCTTATTGATAAAAAGTTAGAGGGGATTTGGGAATATGAATCTGTCGGAAATTTTAGTTGGAAACAATATGGGTGCCCATCCGGACTGCCTGGGTATTTATATTGGTATAGATGAAATTTATGTGGCACAAAGTTCCAAACGTGACGGGGGCGTTACGTTGGAGTCGTTAATTCGCGTGCCGGTAAATATTGCGGACAGAAGCCAACTAAAACCCCTGGATTTGAACGAATCCTACTTTACGATGGATCATTGGTTGGATGCGTTAGGCAAAGTAACCGCCAAAAAATCGTGGAATACGAATAAGGTAGTAGTCAGTCTGGCGCCCGAATTTTGTTTGCTGCGTCACTTTGTCATTTCGGTCCCGCTCAAACGCAAAGAGTGGGCAGAAGGCGTGCCGAACGAAGCGCGCAAATACATCCACTTCTCCTTTAATAAGGCTCTTTATGCGTACCACGTGTACGAATTTCAAACTGCCACTACCAAGCAAAACCGCTTGGGCGTGGTGTTTACCATGACAACCCAAACGATTGTGGAACGCCTGAAAAAAGGACTTAAATCGTTGGGGTTGGAATTAGTCTCTGTGGAACCCGACAGCCTTTCTTTGGGCCGCGTATTTAGCGACAATGATAAAGAGGCCGTAGGCAACGGCGGACGGATTTATTCCTTCTTTGGCAAAGAGCGCGCCAGTTTTGTATTTGTCAATAATATGGTACCGATTTTAGGGCGCGATGTGGAAATTGCCGGTGCCTTGCCTGCCGAAAGAAGACGTTTTGAAATTACCAACAGTACGGAATTTATTGCCAAACAATTAGAACGCGATCCCTTTGAAGAAGCCGTCATTATGGGGTACCGCACCGACCAGTGGCAAGCCGCCCTGGAAGCCGATGCCCATAAACCGGTGCGCCAGTGGGATTTGAAGGAAGTCGTAGGCATTGAAACCAAATCCGTCGGCGAAATTGCCGCGATTGGGGCCAGCGGTAAATTCTTCAACCAAAAAGTGCCGGATATTGATTTTACCAAGGGCAACCGCTTGAGCGCGTACGAATTTAACGCCAGCTGGACCATGTGGAAAATTGTAGCAGTAATCTTGGTGTTGTTCCTGTTGTTCTTGGGGAAAACCTATTTAGGCTTGCTGTCCAGTAACTTCCAGTTGAAGAAAAAGGAAGCCTCCGCCCAAAACACGTTGGAAGATTTTAGAGGGCTTTCCGCTACGGAACTGCGCAACAATTTATCTAACATTAAATCGCAAAACGAAACGCTGCTTAATGTATATACCAACACCCCGTTAGTAACGCCCATTTTGGTCAGTGTGGCCAACGCCATGCAACCCAATATGTGGCTGACGCGTATTTCTTATACCACCAATTTCCCGACCGCTACCCGCGGCACCGGCTCGTTGGAAGTAACCGGCTCTATTGCGTCTGGCAAAGAAAGTGGGGAAGATTTAATTATCGGCGGACGGTTCAAAGAGGCGCTAGCACAACAGCACGAATTAACCCGCTTGTGCCGCAACGCCAACATCCGTTACACGCAAGGCACTTCGGCCAACAAGCGCCAAGTAGGCGCCCCGGAAACCAAGTTCACCCTTACGTGTTCTGCCAAGGAGGAACGTTAATATGGCCTTTGATTTTAATCAGTTAAAGCAACGTTTTTCCAAACAGGGTGCCACGCAGGACCCGGCCGCTACGCAACAAGTGCAAACGGCTACTACCGCACCCAAACCGGCTAAAACTTCCCCCAAAGTGGAAGCGTTAAAGCGAGGGTTTTTGGATATTAAAGCGGTGTGTGAAGAAGGAAAAATTAAACTGTTTGCCAAACAAGTGGTGGTGGTGCTGTTGGCTTTCTTTGGGGTGCGTTATTTAGTGGGTAAAATTAACGCGCAAAAAGAGGTGGTTATGGACCGCATTTCTGCCATTGCCATCCAGCAAACCCACCAAGACGATTACGTGGCTAATAAAGATCGCTTGCTGCGTTTGGAGCCGCTCTTCCCGGATATTGCCAAGAAAAATGAGTGGCTGATTCAAAGCCTGATGAAAACATTTAGCGCACACCAAATTCAGGCTGACATTAACGGAAATGCCAACGAAAAAGCCGAAGGCAGTTATACCGTTATGTCGCAAGAAGTATCGTTCAAAGAAAGTTTTGCCAATGTGGGTAAGTTTGTGGCTGATGTAGAGAACGGGGATGATTTTTTGCGTCTTTCCAACATTACTATTAGTAAGGTAATGGATAGTGCCTCCTTAGGGCAAAACATGGTAACGATGCGTTTTGCTACCTTGTTCCCTAAAGAAAAATATGCTAAACGTTTATTTAAGGACTACGAACAACAAATGAAGAAGATAAACGCCCAAGCCGCCCCGGCGGCTAATACGTCCGCCCCGGCACCCAGCGAGCCGGCCGCACAGGGAGGCACTAATGCATTATAATATGAAGGCGTATTTTATTTTTATTTTTGCCGGACTGATGACGTTGACCAGCCTGGGTTTGCAGGCCCAAACGGGGGCTACCCGGCGGACGCGTTCGTCACGTACTGGGGCCCGTGCCGCCCAACCCAGTTCCAACCACGGGATTCAAAAAGTGCGGGTAAGTTTTAATCCCACCAACAAGCGCGACCCGATGCTCTCCGACGATGATATTTTGCTGTTGGAACACCGCGAAAAGCAACGCTTGGCCGCGCTGGAAGCGGAACGCAAACGCAAAGAAGAAGAAGAGCGCAAACGCCGCGAAGCCGAAGAACGCAAACGCCAGTGGGAACTGATGCTCTTAAAAGACCCGACAATTCTCGTGCGCGACAAAATAAAAATTGAAGGGATTATTGATAAAGAAGTCCTTATCGGGGGCAAACTCTACACCATCGGCAACACGTATTTAGGGGCCCGGATTGTGGAAGTCACCCCGGACGCGGTTACATTTTCGTACAAAGGGCACAAATTTGTAAAGAAGTTAAAACTGTAAATTGGTAGTTATTTGATTTAGGAAACTCACATAGGAGGAAGGATGACAAAACGTATAGTTGTATTATTCGCAAGCGTATTTGCCTTGGGGATTGCAAGCACGGCGTTGGCCCAACAAGAACGCCAAATTCTCCCCAGCGACGATACGATTGCCTTGGTAGGTAACGAGGGACGGTTAGGTACCGCGGCGGAAGACCTTTATAAAGAAGTAGAGTTACAATCTCCGCTGGACAGAATTGTCTCTATTCGGGTAGCCAATGTGCCGATATCGGCTTTCTTAAACAGCATTACTACTCAGGCCAAAATTAACTTTATCATGAGCGAAGAATTCGCCAACAAAAAAGTAACGGCCTCTTTAACGCGCGTAACCGTGCGCGAAGCCTTAGACACGTTGCTTCGGGTACATGGGCTCGCCTATCAACGTATCGGAAAGAGCGACAGTTACGTAGTAACCAAACGCTCCAATGATGCGCCCGATACGATTACTAAAATCTATACGCTTAGTTACATTTCTCTGCAGGGCATGGGTTCCGCGCAGAGCGAACTAAACAGCATTTCCACGCAGGATGTTTCCTTGGGTGGTTCCTCGTTCAATAACGGCGGAAACACGAATTCTTCGGGGGAGAGCGATTCCTATTCCAGCAATTCCACCATTACCAGCATTATCGGTAGCATGCTTTCCCCGGTGGGTAAAATTGCCGTAGACCCGCGCACCAACAAACTCATCATCACCGACGTGCCGGAAGTCTTTCCGCAAGTAGAAAACATCTTGGCGGAATTGGATATTAAACCGCCGCAGATTTTAATTGAAGCGCAAATCGTAGAAGTCAGCAAAACCAGCGGGCTTAGCGTAGGTTTTGAATATGGTGGCGGCGACGGGACGCTCGTCTCCGTAGAAGCGCCGCAACGTGCCTTGTATTCCGACCTGTTCCACGGCAGAGGGGTAGACGAGAAAAGATTGCACGGTTGGGATTGGATCTTCCCGAGCAAATCGGAAGTAGAAAAAGATAGAAATACAGACTCTACAACCAGCAGTTCCACAATCAGTGGTGATACGACTAATAGCAGCACTTCGTCCGCCGGCGATACGAAAGGCGGGGTACTTAACCTGTCTGCTTTCAACATTGTGCTTAAGGCGCTCTTAACCCGCGGGGAAGCCAAATACTTAGGCAAACCCAAAGTGGTCACCTTAAACAACAAAACCGCTATCATCAAAGCCGATACGGAAGCTACCGTAGGCCGCATTGTCAACCAAACCGGCGATACGGACTCTACCAGCATGACCACTACCTCTGCGGAACGTAAACGTGTAGGGTTGCAACTGCAAGTAACCCCGCAAGTCAACCGCGAAGGCTACGTAACCTTATATGTACAACCTTCTTATTCCGACGTGGTCAGCTCCGGGTTTGACTTCTCGTTAGATACCACCAACCGCTCCGCTTCTACGCTGGTGCGTGTGAAAAACGGGCAAACGGTAGTAATCGGGGGCTTGTTATCTTCCCGCGAAACCGACCAAACCCGCAAAGTACCGCTGTTGGGTGACATCCCGCTCTTGGGGTGGTTGTTCACCAGCCGTTCTAAATCTAAAACCACTACAGACTTAGTCATCTTTATTACGCCGACCATCTTGGCCGAGTAAATGTGAGTTTGTATACCTGCCCTCTTTTTAGGGGGCAGGTATACCGTTTGTAACAGATTTTGACGCATGAGGACTATGAAATGGCCAAACAGTTAGATGAAATTTTAGAAGATCAAGGGATTCTGTCTCCGGAGCAACGCAAGCAGGCTCAATTATTTGCTAAGCAAAATAATATGAGCATTTCGGAAGCCATCTTGCAATCCGGCTATGCGACGGAAGAACAGGTAACGGTAGCCCTATCTAAACATTTTGCCATTCCGTATGCTTCGCGCGAAAACGGGATTTTAGTTCCCGAGCGGGAACAAAATTTGCAGGAAATCATCCCTGAAAAATTTGCCCGTGAAAATATGGTCATCCCGTTGTTTGTGGAGGATGACTCCCTGGCAGTAGCATTACTGGACCCAACCAATTTATTTGTCATTGAAAACATCAAAATGATGTCCGGCAAGCAAGTACAGCCGTTCATCACCTCCAAATCGCAACTTTTAGCCGTATTGGACAGTTTCTATACCAATAAAAACCTGTTGGAAGAAGTGCTTAACGAAACCGTGCAGACTTCTACCAACGTGGCCGGCAATACGGATGATGAAGATATTGAAGTTACCGGCGTGCTGGATTTGGACCGCATGGCGCCTACATCCTCGCAATATGTCAAACAGGTAAACGCTATTTTACGTCAGGCCATTTCGGAAAGGACCAGTGATATTCACTTGGAAATGTTTGATGAACGCGTCAGTTTACGTTTCCGCATTGACGGTTCGTTGTATGAACGCCCTGCGCCTGCCAAAGACGCGGTAAACGCCATTATTTCACGTATTAAAATTTTGTCTAAACTGGATATTGCCGAAAAACGTCTGCCGCAGGACGGAAGTTTTACCATCCGCTATCAAAACCGTTCCATTGAAGTCCGTGTGTCAGTCTGTCCGGCGGTATTTGGGGAAAAGTTGGTGCTTCGTATTTTGGATAAAGGTACCGGCGAGATGAACATTGATAAACTGGGCTTTGAGCCGGCCCAAAAGAAAGCCTTCTTGGAAGCCGCCAATTTGCCGCACGGGTTAATCTTTTTGACCGGGCCTACCGGTTCGGGTAAATCTACCACGCTTAACGCGGTACTTACTACGATTCGTACCCCGGAACTGAACTTTATGACGTTGGAAGACCCGGTAGAATACAAACTGGCGGGTATTAGCCAAGTACAGGTAAAACCGGCTATCGGATTGACGTTTGCGGCGGGGTTACGCTCCTTCTTACGTCAGGACCCGGACGTCATCCTGGTGGGGGAAGTCCGCGATAACGAAACCGCCGAAGCCTGCTTGAAAGCGGCGTTAACCGGTCACTTGGTGCTTTCCACCTTGCACACCAACGACGCTTTGGGCGCAGTTCCCCGTTTAATTGATATGGGGATGGAACCGTTCTTGCTGGCCAACTCACTCGCCCTGGTAGCCGCCCAGCGTTTGGTACGCGTGCTTTGCCCGTACTGCAAAGTGCCGCATATCCCGGATGCCCCTACTATGGAGCGTATTATCAAAGAAGGGCACCTCAATCCGCGCGAACGCAATTCATGGACGTTCTTTAAGGCAGTGGGTTGCCCGCGTTGTTTCCAGACGGGCTACAGCGGCCGGCGCGCTATTTACGAAGTATACCGCATAACCGAAGAAATGCGTAACATCATTTACAAAACGCAAGATTTAATTGAACTGCGCCAAGCGGCGGTAAAGTCCGGCGCGCTCAATTTGCGTGCAAACGGGTGGCACAAAGTCATCCGGGGAATTACCACGGTAGATGAAATTTTGAGCATCACCACGTCGGATGAATAACAGATATTAGAGGGTTAAACTATGCCAAAATATACATATAGAGTAAGAGATGAACAAGGAAAGACCTTTACAGGGTCTTACACCACAGACAGTATAGACCGCTTGCGTGCGGCCTTGCAAAACAAAGGCTACTTGGTATTGGATATTTCCGAGGCCACCGGCGGTTTGTTCTCAGCTGCCAAAACCTCTACGCGCCGCAAAGGCGGTAAAGTGCCCGGCCACGTACTGGCGTTCTTTGCCGAACAGTTATCTACGTTAATTGCCGGGGGGGTTCCGCTGGTACGCGCGGTTGCCTTGCTGGGGCAATACTCTGCCAACCCGACGATGGGGATGGTGCTTAATCAAATTGCGCATGATATTTCGGGCGGGCGTTCGTTGCACGAAGCCATGGCCGAACACCCCAAAACCTTCAGCCACGTGTGGATTTCCTTGGTAGAAGCCGGGGAAGTGGGCGGTCAAATTGCAGAAACCCTCATGCAACTGGCCATCTACACCAAAACGCAAGAAGGCATGAAGAGCAAAATCATTACGGCCGTTACCTACCCGGCTATTTTGACGTTTGCCTCTGTAGGCGTGCTGATTTACTTTATCGTTGGGATTGTGCCTACCTTCGCGCAAATCTTTGCGGACTTTAACTTGACGCTCCCTGTGTTGACGATTGTGGTATTAAAGGTATCCAGCGTGTTTACCAACCATGTGGTGGCGTTGGTTTTGGGACTGTTGATTCTTATCTTTGGGTTCCGCTTTTATATTCACACGCCCAACGGGCGCAAACGCTGGCACTCGTTCCTGTTGACAATGCCTATTTTTGGGGGATTTATCCAAAACATCTATTATGACCGGATGTTGTCTACGCTGGCTACGTTACTGCGCAGCGGGGTAACAATTTTGAACGCCATTGGCGTATTGGAAGAATCGTTTGAAGGCAACGTCATTATTCAAAACGCGCTTAAACAAGTGCGTGCCGAGGTAGCCGCCGGGCGTTCTATTTCCGACTCGTTTGCGGCCACCGGGGTATTCCCCGGCCTGATGACCGAAATGATGAGAATGGGGGAAGAATCCGGTAAATTGCCCGGCATTATTCAAACCCTTTCTAAGTTCTATGCTGACCACGTAGATCAGTTCATTGCGCGTTTCTCTGCGGTCATTGACCCGATCTTAATTGTGGGCGTCGGGGTGCTGATTGGTATTATTGTGGCGTCTATTTTCTTGCCGATCTTTAAGTTGTCTCAAATCGGCAGTTAATACACGTTGCCCCCTTGACAAATACGTGTTTGTGCATCATACTTAAAGTAGACTGTGTAGGAGATGGCTATGTGGCGTAAAAAAGGTTTCACACTGGTAGAAGTTTTATTTGTGTTGGTGATTGCTTTGGGGATTGCAGCGTATGCGGTGCCCAATTACCGGCGTTCGCAAGAGCGGTCGCGCTATGAGGCGGCCCTGGGGTTGTTAACTACCTACGGTAACGCTATTAGCACCATGGAGCGGGATATGGAATCGGACGGATATAACTTTACGTTTCCGATGACGACAACTTACTTTCAAATTCCTCCTACTACGGTTAATACTACCGGCGTTCAAACAGGCAGTGTGGAACAATGGACAGATATTGTGGGCCTGAGAAATACAGGTAATAACGCTAACAAAGCGTTTATGTGGGCCATGCTTAAGTATAAGTACGCCGAAAAATTGCCTTCTACAGACTCCGGCTACTCTTTTTATGCGATCGGCACGAACACCGCTGGTATTTGCGGCGGAAATTGCAAGCAGAATCAAGCAGGCGGTTCGCCCGTCATGATGTGTATGTGTCAAAGCAACACAACGAACTCCACCGGGTGTTATTACGGGGCCCGGATGCTACGCAACGGACGCATTGAAAAATTTGTAAAGAGCGGTAGTAGTAGTCAGTGCTCTGCTAGTTAACAAGGGGCCTTTTATGAACAATAAAAACGGATTTACACTGTTGGAATTACTTATTGCAGCCGCTATTATTGGGGTGCTGGCTATTTTTGCGATCCAGTCCTTTCAGGTGGCCGCGGCAGATACCCGCGTGGAAGATGCCCGCGCCCGGGCTAAGATTGTAGCGGCGGCGGCACACCGTTTTATGCTGGAATATCCGTCCGTCAGCGCAAACAGTTATGTGGATGACGGCAATTCCGTCATTACCCCTGCCAATTCAGCCAACTGTGCGTTAAATATCATTTCCGTACAGAATTTAGTAAATTGTGGCTACTTGGAATACCGCCAGTATAATGCGGAAACGCGCGAAGGGGAGAACTATAAGCGCAATTTTACGATGACTTTTGAGCCCAAAACCGTTGGTGAGGACGTTGTCTTTACGGTATGTGTACAAGGGGCTACTACCAAAATCACCAAGCACGACAATACTAAATATTGTACGGACGGGGATAGATGGTATTGAGTTAAGTTGAGGATGCGTATGAATAGCAAAGGTTTTACGTTAATGGAAGTGTTGGCGGTACTGCTGATTTTGGCGGTGGTGGTTATGTTTGCTATGCCGGGGATTCGGTTCGTGCGTGATGAAGTGCGCTACGGGCAGGCTAAAAATGCGGCTGTTAAAATGGCGGATGCCATGCGTACCTTTTATCAAGACAGTAAAGGCTACCGCCCCGTAGGTGTGTTGAAGGGGAAATTAGAGCAAGACGATGCTGATTCCCTTTCGGTAGTTGCTGCAGCCCAAGGCGACTGTACCTACGCGGGGTATTCCGGGGTGCCGTCTGCTGACAATGGGGGCCTCGTAGACTTGGCACAACTTTTTGCGTGTGATTATTTATCTACGAAAGATTTTGCGGGGTTGCCTTATCAATTTGAGGCCAGTGATGAATTGTTTGGGGCGGACCCCAGCATTTTAGTACAAGCGATTGGCACTGCGGCTGCCGGCCGACATGGCGGGGATAGGTGGTGCGTGTATCGCGACTCCAGCGTGAGCGAATGTGAAGGGGAGTAAACCTATGAAACGATTGCTAACCAGTAAAGCCGGGGTAACGGTGTTGGAAGGAATTATTGCGCTGGGGTTGTTGGCTCTGGTGACGGGGGGCGCGTTTGCGGTGTTGCTATCGGCCTCGCGCCAGACTTCCCAGCCCGACGTGCAAGAAGAGATGTCCTGGGCCGTAGAAAAAGTCAATAAGTTACTGCGGATATATCCCATGTATTTATCGGAGGATGACGCAACACGGGCTATGCGCTCTTTGGTGCCACCCGATTTGGCCAATGGGCTTTGCGGTGGGGATTTGTCTCCCATGAGCACAGGGGAGCATGATGTGGCGTGTATGTTGCCGCCGCTTTGTGATAAAAATAACTCCTCTTTTACGTATACAGTGACTCAGGTAGACCATAGAGAACAGGTCCAGCAGTACCATGAAAACGCTGTTCCTTATGAAAGGTATACAATTACGTACGATATTACCTGTAATGGATATAAGTTATGACAAATAACAAAGGTTTTACATTGATGGAAATTTTATTGGCGGCCTTTATTGTGGGCATTATTGGGGTGGCCTTAGCGGCACTTACCACGGCGGCCGTGCGCGAAACGGGCGTAGCCCGCACCCGGACCATGCTGCGCCACCAACTCTCCGTGGCGTTGCGTCAATTGCGCCAGGATATTGAACAGGCAGATGGGGTACAGATCCGTTTTAACATGGGGACAGGCTCTGCCCCGCTAATTACCCGCAGAATGGTGTTGACAAGTAACGCCCAGCCCTTGGGGCCTGGTCAACGCGAGTCGTGGACTATAACATACACATTTACAGCAGGGAGTGCCCCGGGTGCCGGCGGCGGTACAACGGGTGGTACGATCACGCGCCGCGTGGAGGTGGGCGGATCAGTACGCACTAGTACTTGGTTAGAGAATGTCAAATCTATTCGTACAGAAAACTTTGCTTCCCCGCGCTTTGCGCAAGAGACTTGGGGCGTCAATACGACAGAAATCGATGCCCTTGCTTCCGCAATACGGGTGACCCTGATTGTGGAAGTGCCCGGCTCGCCGGTAGTTAATGAAACCGTAGACGAAACGTTTATGCTGCCGCACGGATTTGTTATAAATAATTAGTCTTAGTGGGTGGTGAGGAGAATTTATGCATTTGAACAAACGAGGGGTTGCCCTTCTTCAGGTTTTAATTGTAGCTGCGATATTAGCCGGTATGTCGGCACTTATTTTGCGGGTGGTGCTCTCGCGCACGTTGACAGCGCGCCAAAACCGCCACACGGTCAGCGCACAACTTCTTATAGACTCGTGCATGAACGAGTTAAATCAACTCTGGGCCTCCAAAGACCCTGAAACGTACGCCAGAGATTTGGAATATTGTTGTAACTATGGGGTGAATACTGCGTTTGACCCTGCTCAACCAGTTGGTGGAGAAAATCAGCGTTGTAAAGTAATGGAAAATATGGGTTCTACTAATGTCCCTGGCACTAGGTATAGATGCCATAGGGATAATGCCTTTGGAACAGGGACTACATATACAGTGAATATTGAGATGAGGCGGGACGAAAACAATCACTGCGTTGCCAGTCCGTGGATATATGACGGGGTTACAACCTTATAATAGCTGAGGTGCTATGAAAAAGTGGGTACTAGGGTTTTTGTTTGTGGGGGGAACCACCCTTGCGTGGGCGCAAGCAACGGGTAGCGTAGACCCCAATATTAAAGTGTCTAACGTTACGCAACAGGCACCGGCTTCCTCAGTAGATTTATTACAGCAATCCGTTCAAAAAGATGCGTCTGTGGCGTTTCCTTCCAGTACCAAGGCCCCCAAAGTGCCCCCGAAGCGTGCCGTAAAAACACAACCTAGCACAACGACCGTTTCTACCACTACCGCTACTGCTACGCCGGTTACGGGTGCCCGCACGTTGGATATGCCTTTGCCTATCGTCGGCTCTACCGCCACGGTGCAGACGGAAGTGGCCCCGGCCAAAATTAAACCTGCGCCGCGCCCCACTTCTACCGTTTCTACCGCTACCGTAACTACCCAACTTTCTACCGATACCGTTGCCGCAACTCCTGCGGAAAATACGGAAGAAGAAGATGCCGCCGATGCGGAACTGGAATATGCAGTAAAAATGTTGGAAAAATCTAAGGCAGAGTCCCAATCGGCTGAGCGCAAAATTCCGCCGTCTGCGTCTAAAAACCGTCCGGCCAAAGTGCCCGCCGCTAACAAGGCCTTTAACCCCAATGCTTTCCGCCCGGGGGTAGAGTGGAAACCTTCCAAGAGTACCCATTTTGATATTTACACCCAAAATCCTACCACGGCCGCGATGGGCACGGCCAATATGTCGCTTATCTTTGAAACCGCATACAATACGCTGCGGCGGTTTATCCCGTGGATGATGAGCGGTAAAGTGCGGGCGTTTGTGTATCAGGACCATAACTCCTACCTGCGTTACGAGCCGGACGCCCAAGCCTGGACGCGTGCCATGGCCTACCCCACACGGGGGGAAATTGTCGTCTATGACGAGCCGGGCCATACCAAAGAATTGCAAGAAGTTTTTTCGCATGAACTTACGCATATTTTTACCCAACAATTTTTTGATAAACATAAAACCGGGCGTTTGATGACCCCGTTGTGGCTGGACGAAGGGTTGGCGGTATATGTGGAAGACCAAATGTATGCCGGCCGACGTACGGGCGGCCCGTGGGATCGCGATTACCGCACGCTTCGCTTTGCGCGCGACCCGCAAACTATGCCGGCTTCGTTCGGTACCAAGTCTATGTTTGGGCGCTATGAGCCTAAAACCTTTACTCCGCCCACGTATCAGCGTAATGTCCGCTCGTTCAAACGTCACGGTAAGCCGGTGCGTTTACTACCGTTTGAGGAGTTCATGCAAGATAGTTCCCTAGACGCGGCCGAAGGACAAGGTAAAACGCAAACCTGGTATTTGCAGGCGTACCTCATGGTGCGCTTTTTACTCAATCCGGCCGGCGGGATAACCCCTTCCAACCGGATGCAATTTGAACAGTTTACCCGTCTGATTTCCCAAGGTGAATTAGTGCGCGACCCGTCCACCGGGTTCCCGGTGAAAGATTCCCGCGGCAAACAGGTTTACGAACCGTACTCCGTAGAGAAAGCGTTGGCAAAAGCGTACCGCTATAACAGCATTTCCGCATTTGAAGATGCGTTTTGGAAATGGCTTAATAAATAAATGATTTGCACCTCATAAAAAACCCCGCCGATCGGCGGGGTTTTAGCATGAAAGAAAACTATTTAACGTCCGGTACAATGCGCTCTTGCACTTGCTCGGTAAATGTAATGTGGTTGCGGTGAATAAACCCGGCGTGCGTAAGCACTTCTTTGCGAACAAAGTGCGTGGGCACCCACGTCCATTTCCCGTCTACTTGTTTGAGCAAGTGTACCGTTTTGATGGGGTAAAAGTCCGGCGTGAATAACGCCAAGTACGCCGCCAACCCGCCGCCCTTCATATAGGGGACTTTATCGGCATAGGATACGCGCGATTGCGGATAGATGGTAGCGCGCAGGTGGGGAATATCGTGCAGGGCTTTTTCCGCGCGTTCTACGGTTAAGGCGTCACGTGAAATGTCTAACCCATCCCCTACCATAGAACTGGCGCGTACGCGGTCAATATCCGGCTTTTTAAGGTCTTTTACGTAGGATACTTTGTCCAGCGTTACTACGCGCGGTTGTAGCGTTTCCATGTCAAACGTAACTACACGCACGTTGTCAAACACCACCGGTTCAAAACGCGAGACGACCGACGTCCCGTCATAACCGGCTTTCACCGGCCCCATGTAACCCCCGTCGCCAAAAGACATTTGGCACACACCGCCTACTTTGTCAAAATTATTGACGCGTATGGTAGTGCAAGACGGTGTTTGTGCTTTTAAGCCTAAGAGCAAATCGTTTTGGGCGGAGACGGCCCCCTGTTCTACCGCTTGGGCGTGTGATTCCCCAAAGGTTTCTCTGTAAAGTTGGGTCATCAAGGCGCCAAACTGGTCTAAGGTGAGGTACTTATCCGGCGTGCGTAAAATGAGGCGTTCCTGCAAACGGTTAAACGCACTGGCATCGGTGGCCGAGAACGGATAGTCCGTAGCAATTAAGTTGCGCCGTTCGTTTTCCAACGCAACCCATTTGGGACTGTTCAAATAAAATTCCGGCATGGCTTTCTCAAAGAAGGCGGTGCGCCGCACTTGAGAAAAATACTGTTGTAAACTAACCGTTTTGCCGCCCGGCAGTTTGACGGGTTTGGTCCAAATTCGGTTCAAACGGGCCCGGTTGGAGCGGAGCATATTGGGTTTGCGGATTTCCGCCATGAGTTGTTCCCAATTTTTACGCAGCCCGTTGGTCAGTTCGGTAGAGTTTTCAAACGTGAAACCTTGTTTGAAAGTATAGTCCTTCATGGTACTGATGAGTTCTTTTAATTGGTCGTTGTGGGTAAGGATAGACCCGTCTTGCTCGGCCAGTTGGATAAACTGCGTAATGTTTTGATTGAATTTATTTTTGTAATAACCCGAGGGTAAACGCCGCGTACCGGGGATGAGCGTTTTGGCGTACATAAAGTCGGGCAGGCGGCCGGTTTCGCGCAGCGGGTTTAAGATGATGGCTTGCGCTTCTTCCAGCGGTAAATAGTACAGGTATTCAATGATGTTATTCATTTGCTTGGGAGACATCCCTTCAATGGCTTCTACCTGATCGCGCGGGGTGAAGTGCCCGTTTTTGAAAAATTCCAACCAGTCGCGGATGAGTTGTTCTTCTTCCAACAAGCCGGAAGGATAACGTCCGTGAAATAAATTGCGTTGTGGCGTGCGGCCTTTGCCTACAATGCTCAGGTTCTCGCCCGCGGTGGCCGGTTGGGTTCGGGTAAAGCGTGCGTTGACCCGGGCAATAGCACGTTCAATCGGTAGTGTCATACGGGCCATTTCAGTAGTAGAAAGCGGATTGATGCGCGCACGAACCGGGGCCGCGTGAGGCGGCGTGTGGGGTGTAGGCGTAGTCACTTTAGGACGGCGTTGAAAAAAACGGGAAAGATTCATCCGTGCGTTTTTCGCAAGTCTTCCCAGTCCGTTAGCGGACAGCGGAAGTGTGATACTTAACAAGCAGATAAGCAAGATACGTTTTTTCATACTTTCTATTATGCCCCATTGTTTAGCAGGCGCACAAGGGCCTTTGGGCCCACCCACTCCTGGGCCTTTAAGGGGAGTTAAGTCATTGGCGGGCAGATAGCAAGTTTGATATAATAACTATAGATACTTGCGCCCGCCACTCGGCAACAGTATAATTGGAGAGGTGTGTGAGTGGTTGAAACAGCAGGTCTCGAAAACCTGTAAACCGCAAGGTTTCGAGGGTTCAAATCCCTCCCTCTCCGCCATCGTCTAAGAACTTATCCCCCGCCGAAAGCGGGGGTTTTTGTTTCGTTTCTCGTCGTAAAATATAGTAAATTGTAGTAAAGAGAATTAAAGAGAATTAAGAAAAAACAAACCTAAAACTGGGTACAAATGCTGGGTACAGTGGCCTCAAAAACGACCTGGGTACACTCGGCTAAAAACTGGGTACACTATTTTTGCACCATTTTGGGTAACATGGAAACAAACTTTTTCATACGCGCTAAGTGTTCCAAACGCGCCTTTGCGTCTGCTTTACGGAGCATTTCTTTATCTATGTAATGCCGCTCCGTGGTTTTTACTTCCGCGTGCGATACATACTTTGAAACGTCCTCTTTGGCCGCCCCGGCTTGTAGCATATACGTAGTGTGCGTTTTACGTAGCGACTTATATGTACATACTATTTTGTGGCCGTCCGGCTCTTTGCGTAAAATCATTTCATTTACACGTTTGAGGTTTTTGTTCCAATGTTTGGAAAAAGTCATATCGTCCAACGGCTTGCCGTGCTCATTAACAAGTAAGTAGGTTTTGGCGTTTAGAGAAAGAATATCTTTTATGGTGCCTGGCGTGAAATATACCGGGCGTTCTTTATCTCGCTTTACCGTCCAAAAACGAATACCGCGCTTTTTATCCTCGTCGTTATGGGTGATCCAACCGATACCCGTTTTGGGGTCTATCTTTTCTATGAGAAAATTATACATTTCCTCCGGCCGCAAATTGCCCTCTAAGCCCATGCGCGTGGCCACTCTCATTTGTGGGGAACTATACTTAAATAACATAGACAACTCCCACGGCGTTAGCACGCGCACGATAGGTGCGCTTGTCTTTTTGGGTGTGTTGCGTACCGGGGTGAGATCTATGTACGGAATATATCCCTCTACCATCCCCCAGTCAAACGCGCGCAAAACGCAACCCATGTCTTTATTTACGCCGTAGTTATCATCCCCTTTGCTTTGCGCCTCCTCTACGCGGGTACGCCGGAACAAGGCCACGTGTTCAAAAGTTAAATCTTTTACAAAATGAGGGTGTACGATTTTTTCAAAGTGTGCAAGAGCGTAGCCGTACTCGGCCACGGTGCGCGATCGCCACACGGGCCGCCCGGTCTTTGCGTCTTTTTCCGCGCGCATACTGCGCAAAAAAGCACTAACGAAATACGCCCACGTTTTTGACCCGTCAAACTTGCGGGAGCGGTTTTGTTGTTCTAACTGCTCCACCCATAATTTATAATCGTGCTCGCGCTGTTCTTTGTTGCCGTGAAAATACTTATCATATACGCGGCCGTTTATTTGTTTGCGGTAACGAAATCCGTTGCGCCCGGCTTGTTTGAAACTGGAAATTTTATCAGCCATTTATGTACGGCTCCATATCCGCGCGCATTTCTTTTACGCGCTTACTATCAAAGTATTTTTCCTCTACCAGTTTATTGAGTAGAAATTCCCACAAGTGAATAAGTTTTTTTGAGGGAGCCAAAACGTCGTTGCCTGTTTTGATTTGCGCCGTAACCTGGCCCAATAAAAAAGCGTAAGTGATCGCGCGTTGCGTTTTGTTTATTTGTTGCGACATTATCCTTATTGCGCCGGACTGGTGTACGTTTTCTATCCATAAAAAAACAAGATTGAAATACTCGGCCAATTCCGGGAACGTCGCCAGTAATTCTTTTTCAACTTCCTGTATCATTGTTTCCCCTCCTTGACGGCAAGTCCTCCACGCGTAAAGGAGGCACGCTTTGTGCTTGTTTCGGCGCGCCGTATGATGTTGCGCGTTGTTGTATGCCGCGCATGTGCCGCTTGTTACTCATAGCACCTTTGATGGCGAGAAATGAAAAAATAATAATTGCGTACAAAAGAAAAGTAAGAACAGTTCTTATCCGCGACTTCATAAATTATTTTCCTTTTTTGAGTAAATTATATTTCAATTCTAGGTTTTCTATTTTGCTTTCTAACGCCTGGATTTTGGCCATAATCAAAGCAATATCTTTTTCTACGGCCGGATTTACGGAGGCCCCGTTACCGACGGCGTTGCCGTTTCCTTTCACTTCGGCAAAAAAATAATTTACGGGTTTGTTAAGCACGTCGGCCACGCGCGTGATCGTGTCAATGCCGGGAGTTCCTTTGCCCTTAAACCACGCGCTCACGGCCGCCTGTGTAAGACCTAACTTTTTGGCTAAGTCCGTTTGCGTTGTGCCACTTTCGGCCATGGCAATTTTAATTTTTTTGAGTAGTTTTTCTTTTTCCTTTTTCGTCATAAAATCTATATTTCCCAAAAAAATCACTTGACTTTTACAAATTTAGTTTGTAAATTATAAATGTGATTTGTATTTCACCTCCATAAAGTGGAGTTTTTGGTTACAATAAAACGCGAAAACAATTTGAGTAACATTTGCAACAAAAGGGAACGCGCCCTTTTGTAACCAAAAACCGTACAAACTTTGCCAGAGGTGTGTACGGTTTTATTTTAGCATATATAACCCCCAAAAGGGGGTGTAGCGCAAAGATTTATAGGTGGGTTATGAATAACGATAAATGTGTGTATAAAAAATTAGACGTGCGGATGTTCAAAAATACGTCTAAGGTAAAAGAAGTTATCACCGACTTGGCGGGCAATACGTTTTTGACCCGGCAAGCCGTGGCCCGGTTGTTTGGGTGTTCTTTGCCAACACTGGCCACCACCTATAAACGCAAAGGGCTTTTGCAACTTGATCGCTACGTACAAGGGTATAAGGTCTATTTGCTGGACGACGTGGAAAAGTTTTACAACCGCCGCTCCGCTTATTAAAACTACAAAGGAAAGGGATTATGTTAGAGGGAAATTACAACAAACAAAAAGTATATGTGCACAAAGAGGCACTGCTCAGCCGCCTGGTATTTGCCGGATGGCCCGCCTATATTTGGGGCGACGAAATACCCGTAGAGGTTTGCTCGTCAAAGGAGGACTGCGGGTATTGGTACTATCACGTGTGGCTACCTATCCCGGCCGAAATGCGCGGCCCCGGCGACGTACTGGGCCGCTTACTGTTAGAATTGCCCGGGTGGGTTATGTTTGAAACCGCGGCCGATGCTATTGCGGATCGCTTAACCGATAAGCAACGCCGGGAAATTTACAAGTACGCTCAATGCTTTCACTGCAACAAAGGCAAAATGCCCCGCTTTCTTGGCCGCCGCAACCCCGGCAAGTGGTGGGCTGATTTATTAAAGGGATTTTATTTACACAATTTCCTGGCCAAAACTGACCAGGCGGGCCCGTCTAATCCCGCGGGCGACGACAGCAAACAGGGCGGGGCCCAAAACCTCCCCGCCCTCAATTCTACCGGGAGGGCTTTATGAAACAATTTTCTATCAAAATAACTTTTGAGGAAAACGGCCAACATATTGCCGAGATAGATTTTAGCGGCAAAGAGGGTGAATTGCTAGGAGCCCCGGTTTTGGATGTGAACTTAAAACGCAAACGCGTGGAGTGTTTGGCCGCCGTGATAGCCACCCGGCTATTTAATACGCTGACTAACGAAACGCGTATTGCTTTGAAAAACTCGGCCACGCCGGATGCGCGGGCGTAAGGAGTAAAGTTATGAGCGACTTTTGCCCGCACTGTAAAAAGTTATTAAAGCCCGGACTGGAAACGCACCTCGGTATATGCCGCAAGTGCCGGGATGTACAAAACCAAAAGGAGCAAGGTAAATGACACAAGACGAACAAGTACCAACCGCGGCCGTACTGTTAGATATGGACGGCGTTTTGTGTGAGAACACTTTTCGCCGGGAATATGGGGATGACCGGGATTATGCACTTTTTGGCCGCCGCTGTGGAAACGCGGCCCCGAATATGGATTTTATTTGTTTTGCCCGTTCGTTAAAACTTGACAACATTGTCCTGTTCGTCCTAACGGCCCGTAGCGAAAAACTACGGACTATTACAATGACCTGGCTAAACCATTACGGCGTAAGTGTAGAGGAACTGCACATGCGCCCCCTGGGTAACCGTTTGCCGGATCACTTGTTAAAACAAAAAATGCTCGCGGCGATAAAGCGCAAACACGCGCTTGGCCGGGAGGGCGGCTTGTTACCGCTCTTGGCGGTGGACGATGACGAAAACGTAGTACGGATGTACAAAGACGAAAACATACCCGCTTGCCTACCTGGCAACGTGCCGGAGGTAATGATATGAGCCCTAGAAAGGTAAAACCAACCCAGGAAATTGACACGTACGCCATCGGCCCGTCGGTTTGTAAGCATTTTACAAACAAAGACCTGTGCCACTATTGCGTAGCAAAGGGATTATATAGCACTTCTATTTGCTTTGTGCGGCCCACCGGGAGCATTAACACGGTGAAAGACGATGAGCAAAAAGCGCGAACACTTGCCGAAGTTATCGGCGGAGGAACTCCGTAAGCGGCAACGGGAATACTGGCGGCGGTGGAAAGAAAAACACGCGCCTAAAAGTATTTCCCACTTAGGATGGCACGCTGATTTTACACGTGCCTGGAACGGGTGGTATTGGAAAGCCCGGAAAGATACAAACGGGGCGGTATTGGAAAATGGCCCTTTTGAAAGTATCACAAAAGCAAAACAGGATTTTTTGGAGGCAATAGAGTGAAAAAGCAAACAGTATTAAAACAAGGGGATTTAGTTTATTTTTGCGCACTGGACGAAACAGCGCGCTGGCGCGTGTACGGATCTACCATTATGGGTACGCACCGCTTACAGGGGCAACCGGGATATGTGGTAAAAGCAAAACCCGTTAATTTATTCCGCCGCCGGGAAAACCTCTACTTGTCCGTAGAGGCCGCAAAGGCCGCTTGTGCCTTTTTGAACAGGGGGTAAGCAGATGCGGATAAATGTATTTAACGAGGTTATACAAGCCGTAAAGCACGCTGAGGAAAAGCACCCGTTCTTTGCCGAGAACTGCCACCACGTTGTTAGTTTAGCCACGGAGGAACTGGGCGAAATGGCAACGGCCGTCAATGACGGCGACTTAGAACAGGCGCGCGCTGAGGCCTTAGACACCATAGCCGTACTGGTACGTTTTATTTATTTATTAGACGACTTGCGGGATTAAGGGAGGACGAAATGACCTATGCCGTTACAGAGAGAGAGAGAGAGAGAGAGAGCACGGCAAAAAAGTATCAAATTATCTACGCCGATCCGCCATGGAGTTATAAGGACGCGGGTTGCCGCGGTGCCGCGGCCGCACAATATAACACTATGACAACGAAAGATATTTGCGCACTGCCTATAAAAGAGTTAGCCGATAAAAATTGCGTGCTCTTTATGTGGGCGACATACCCAAACTTACAAGCGGCGTTAGACGTAATAAAGGCCTGGGGTTTTGAGTATAAGACGATCGCCTTTCAATGGGTAAAGACGTACAAAAGCGGATTTGGTGAGTTTTTGGGCCTGGGCCGCTGGACGCGCGGAAACACGGAGCCGTGTTTGTTAGCCACCAAAGGGAGCCCGCGCCGGATAAACGCCGGGATTAGCCAACTGATTTTTAGCCCTCTGCGTAAGCATAGCCAAAAGCCACCGGAGGCACGGGTAAAGATTAAAAAGTTAATGGGCGAATTGCCCGCTATTGAACTGTTTGCCCGCGAAAAAACGCCCGGCTGGGATGTGTGGGGCAACGAAGTAGAAAGCGATATTGTGATTAAGGAGGCAGTAAATGACGGAAGTACATTTGAAACAGGACGGTAGTACAAATTATATTATTCCGGCCGGATATATGAACAGGGCCGCAAGGCGCAAATGGAAAAAGATTATGCGGAGGAAAAAATGAACGAACGAAAAATAACTATCACGTTAGAGCAAGACGGGAAAAAGGCAATAATAACCTTAACCCCCGGCGAAAACGGCGGCACAAATGTAAAAACCGAGTGGGTGCCATCTATGGAAAAAGAATATCCACAAGGAAAAGATATATTAACCTTTCAAATTTTAGAGATGTTAAAGGGGGCCAAATGATAACCACTCAACAATTATCAAAATGGAAAGCCGATATAACATGCACCATGCAAAACGCCGCTATTGAGGCCAATTACTGGAAAAGCAACGCCGTATTACACGCGTATTATGCTCACGTTTTACAAACGGCCGATGCGCAACTTGCGCTTATTCAACGGTTACTTATTGAAAGCGAGGCCGGGGAGGTATCAAAATGAAATGTGATTTTTGTGGCCGGGAAAATATACGGCTTATTTTTGAGGGCGTAAATACGGACGTACAAATTTATCAGTGCGCTTGCGGCCACAAAAAGACCGTGCGCGGTGAGGTGGAAAAATGAAAGTACCGAACATAGATGAGGTAGAGGGATTATGAGCGTAAAAGAAATGTGTAGTTTGGTATTGGAGTGTAACTGCCCGGAGTGCCAGGGCGGGTATGAGCATGGGCCGCTTTTGGCAAGGTTTGACGGTGAAACGTCGGCGGCTTGTTACTGCCTGGCCGTTAAAAATGGGTGGCGTTTTACCCGCGCCGCAAACGGAAAACTTTTAACTTTCCATATTGACTGTCTTTTGAGTGAGGATTAAACACTATGAAACAGCGGATTTATATTTTTACACAAAAGCAAGTGTGCAAACTTTGTAAAGATAATTGCGCGGAGTTTGACGGCCTCACGCCGGACTGCTCCGTTTGTTCCTATAAGGAATTGCCGCACGTTTCGGCCGAAAAGGCCTCACGGATCATGGCCGATGCTATGCTCTTGCGCGGGAAACAGTGTAGTTTTTCTTTCCAAACGCTTGCTGATTACGCCTTGCGCGCGCTGGTGGAGGCAAAGAAATGACAGTAAAAATTGAAATGGATATGCCGGAAATGTGTAGCAACTGCCCGATGTTTGAAAAATCATCATCTACGGAAAATGTTTTTTACTTCATGGGCGAGCCGTTAAATGGAAAATGCAAGGCACTTCCAATAAAAGATTACGGCGGCCGGGTTGTGAATTATCAAACCGTAAGCACTCGTAGCGAAATAGAAAGCCACTGCCGTAGTAGATTTTGCCCGTTAAAGGAGTGTGAAAAATGACGGTAAAAATTGAAATGGATATGCCGAAAGGGTGTGCAACTTGCCCCCTATGCGAACTGGTATCTTACAAACAACTTCCTATGGTTATTATTTGCCCGATAACGCAAAAGAAAGTGAATTTGGATATTTATGAAAAAAAACGGCGCAAGGACTGCCCGTTAAAGGAGTGTGAATAGTATGGCGGAAAATTGGAAGTTTACGGTATATTGCGATAAATGCCACGCGGGCCAACATTTTGAAGGAAGTAGCCCGGCAGACTGCGCTTACAAGGCCCAACACGAAGGGTGGACCGACTATAACGGAAAAACATTATGCGAGCGATGTCAACCAAAATGTGAACTTGTAGTAGGATTAAAACCTACCGAAGAACAAATAAACGAAATAATCTCAAAAATGCCAGGAGAATACGCGGACTTTTATTATTGGGGCACATCAAACGAAATTACACGGTTTATTATTTTGGAGTGGGAAAGAATAAGAGGGGCAAAGAAATGAAAAGTTTTTTGTATGGATTTTGCAACGTAATGGGTACACGTTTGGAACTGCCTTACTTGGGCGAGAGCGGCAAGTATTTACTTGGCGGCTTTGTGGCCGCGTGCACCACTGCGGCTGTAATTTCGTTTGCTTTCTTTTCCGTAAGCAAACTGATCGCGGATTTACTGCTTGGAAAATTTGCGATGTAACTAAGTAAAACGAGAGGTAAAACTATGAGTAACGAAGTAAAAGAAACACACGACGTATTGCAAGATATGCGCGCGCCGGATGAAAACAAAACCGATATGCGCGTAGGTG
>Ga0256404_1003752_pt1 | contig 30121 bp, 20 predicted proteins | sample RumenRJG_01DNA_FD_185990 | JGI IMG/M metagenome (GOLD analysis project Ga0256404, IMG submission 185990) | Bovine rumen microbial communities from Lethbridge, Alberta, Canada - RJG_01 | ecosystem: Host-associated > Mammals > Digestive system > Stomach > Rumen | place: Canada: Alberta | collected...
AGAGTCCACTCTGGAGAAGGCTGCAATGGTTCTCAGTTCTGCTACCTTCCGAAGTTTTATCAATAAGCAACATGGTTTCTATCTGGCGGGTATGCAGATGGGACTAAAAGTATTACGCGAAAAGACTGATGACTGCAAGCGGCTGATGGGTGTGACTGAAGCGGAACTGCAGCAGTTCGGCTATAATTAGGATGCACATCGTTCCTGTCCCCTCTATGTTGCAAACCAAATAATTGGTTCATATTTTAACATTGTTTAATTGCTTTATTATCGTTTTCACTTTAATTTACTAATATTCTGTCAAGGAATCCCCTTCCAGGCACATTCCTTTTGCGTCTGGAGAATTGCATAAGCAACAGGAATGCCGGATCAAACTTCTATCAGATGTAGTGAGCCGTAGCCACTCATCAGATTACTTCTTCAGATCTTGGAGTATAATGCCACAACCTATGACTAGATGTAGTCTGAGTAGTCGCGGGGACAGGCATGAAGTGAACCCCATGTGCTTTCATTTTTTTTTCTAAAAGAAAAAAGTTTTTGGGGAAAAAAGTGATTCCACAAGGCTTGCAGACAATCAATTCATCCATTAAGACAATTTGCAGGCATGTTAACATTTAACAATTTAACAATTTAACAATTGGTGTTTGAGTAAATGGAGTAAGAAATAAGTAATATTATATATATATTATAATATATATATAATATTAATATATAATTATAATATATTATTGATGTTTGTTGTTCATTTTCGAAAAAGGCAATTGTTAAATTGTTAATTGTTAAGTTTCTAAGAATATGTAAAAGTTTAAGATTGCTATTTGAATACGGAACTATTTGCGCAAAACTCTTTATTTTATTATAGTTTTCCTTGCATATTTTAAAAATTATTAGTATCTTTGCAGTTGAATAATTTTACTAAAATATGAACCAATGACACACACAAATTTCGCTATTCGCACTTACGGCAAGTCGGAATTCGCCTTGCTGATGTTTCCAACGATCGACGATCCGAAGGTGGCGCAGGCCAAACTGCTGCGCTGGATCAAGAAGGACAAGCAGTTTCACCAGAGTCTCGTGGGGATGGGTCTCTCTTCGCACGACAAGGACTATAGCCCGGAACAGGTGAGGGCGATGGTGGAGAAGTTCGGCGCGCCGGGGGAGTATGAGGTTTGAGGTTTGAGATTTGAGATTTGAGATTTGAGGTTTTAGATTTGAGATTTGAGGAGGTTTTTTTTCGAGGAGTGAGGAGTGAGGAGTGTGGAGTGAGATTACTCTGGTGGCGGAGGGAGGTAACTTCTTCCCCTCCTGAGTTAGGAGGGGAGCCCGTCAGGGCGGGGTGGTCTGAAGAGGCGCTATAACTGCCCACAGATATTGCATTTGCCCTTGTTCTTGCGTCCCGATGGTAGCAAGCGGCAAAGCCGAGCGCAGACCACCCCTAACCCCTCCTGACTCAGGAGGGGAAGAAGTTACTAAAGGACGGCAGTTAAGGGCGTAAGGGATGCCTGGAATGGGTGTAAAGGATAGGGTGTTATATAGATAAAGTCCTATCCTTTATAAGGTTAGGAGGCATCGGTAACGGAGTAAACAGGCAGGGTTTACGGAGTCAAGTGGCAGGGGTAATGGCACACAGATTACACAGATTTTTAAGTCCCGCAGAAATGAAAGAAATAAAGGAAAGTGCCTCCGGCACAGGCTGCGCACAGAGTATGTAGGGCACACAGAAATCACGGAAATCACAGAAAGTGCCTCCGGCACAGGCTACGCATAGAGAGCGAAGCGATAAATTTCATTTATTTCTTTCATTTCTGCGGGACAATTAAAAAGTCCGGAGGACGAATATTTCTGTGATTTCTGTGAATATCTGTGTGAGATTAGGATTAGTTTGGATGATTATGGATGAATTGGGATGAGTTAAGATGAATTGGGATGAAGTGAGTTAGAAAAAGGTTATAATTTTGTAGGCGGAAAGGGACAGAAGCCGAGGGAGAGGAATGAAAAGGCAAAATGAAAAGGCGCCAATCATTAAGCCGTTTTTCAGACCACCCGGGGGGGAATGAAAAGCGTGCGTTCAGACCACCCGGGGGATTGACAAGAGCGATTGATCAGACCAGATAAGAGGATTGACAAAAGCCGTTGTTCAGACCACCCCGCCCATACGGGCACCCCTCCTGACTCAGGAGGGGAAGAGGTTACTCCAAAGGCGGAGGGAACGGACCAAAGAGAGAAAAATAAAACAGTCTATTAACTTTTTAAAAAATGTAAGAAATGAGTCAGAAATTTAAGAAAATTCAGAACAAGAACGACGAGAGTACTGCTTACGGCAAGTGGTTTGCTACTGCGGTGTACGACCAGCACTTCATCGAGACGGAGCAACTGGCGGACTTCATCCAGACGCAGGCGAGCGTGAAGAAGAGTGACATCAAGGCGGTGCTTGATGAACTGGGAAGCGCCATGAAGCACTTCTTCGAACTGGGACAGAAGGTGAGACTGGACGGCATCGGGATCTTCAAGGTGGGCTTCTCCAGCATCGGCACCACGGAGAAGGAGGACTGCGGCGCGGCTACCATCACGACCCGAAGGGTGCTGTTCCAGCCTGAGAGCCAGCGCGTGGTCGTGGGTCAGACCGTGAATAAGCAGGGCAAGATCACCCAGAAGTTCGTCATTGCCAAGACGCTGGTGAAGGACGTGGTGTTTGAGGAGACCTACGACACCTCCATGCAGCCCGAGGCTTCCGGCGGCGAAGGCGGCGAAGGCGGAAACGGATAAGTTTTCGAGGAGTGAGGAGTGTGGAGTGAGATTACTCTAAGTGCGGAGTTTTCTGCCGAAAGAGTAATCTCTTCCCCTCCTGAGTTCTTGCGTCCCTTTGGTAGCAAGCGAGCAAAGCTCGAGCGAGGGGGGGTAAGGGGTGGTCTGAACAAGGGAATAGTTAAGCGAATGATGCGGCGGTTCAGACCACCCCGCCCTGACGGGCTCCCCTCCTAACTTAGGAGGGGAAGAAGTTACTCTAAGGGCAGAGGATTCCGCAGCAGAGTAATCTCGCGCCTTCAGCCTCATAAGAGGCTGTCCCCCGCACCACCGCACCACCAAAAAAAAAACGAAAAATCGTATGAAGAAGCAAAAGATCATCGAGTTAGCGGTGAAGGTGATAGTAGCCGCGCTCACGGCCTTCCTGACGGCGATCAGCACGACGAGTTGTATGGGCTACGGGCCATTTTAAAACGCAGATTGCCGAATTACACCAAGGAGCGACCTTCGCAGAGAGGTCGTTCCTCTTTTCTTTTAACACCCCTTTGCCCATCCATTTGATGGGGCAAAAAAAAGCGGGCCTCGCGGCTCGCTTTCTTTGTGTGAGAGGAATTATCTGTTTACTTTTATATCTTCAATTTTCATGTATTCTTCTTTTGTAAAAGTCTTCATCTTCTCTATTGCCATGCGCTTCATTGTCTGGAAGTCTGCATCGTTGCTCTTGGGAGCGCGGCTATACTTCTTTGTAAATTCATCACGCACGTTCTTGAAGATGGCTTCTGACTGATCACTTAGTTCTACTAACATCACACACCCTGCCCATTTACCATCATCAGGGAACTCGATTTTGAAAGAGCGCAAGTACTGTTTTGCAGATTGCTTTATCTGGGAGTCTTTATTCAACTTATCAAACAGCTGTTCCCAATCTTTGTTTTCAATCAGCTTCTGGGCGTTCTTGTTAATCTCATCCACATTCTTCTTCACCTCGTCGCTGGCGTTGTCACTGGGGTACTTGAAGAGGTTCCAGTTCAGGCCGAAGTCCAGGGGAACGCTCCACTCAGCGATGTCCCATTTCCAAATCTTCAGCTTGCCGCCTACCTCACCTGTGATTCCGAAATCTACGGATGCCTCAAAATTCAAGGGATCCTTCTCAAATGGGGCAATGGTCAGACCAGCAGAGGCTGTGAGCTCAGGACCTACTGCAAGCTCAGGACCTGCCAACTTGTCGATGATCATCTCGCATCCGAACATCAGACCGATACCTGCACTTGCATTGAACTCGGCAGTAGGTGTGAGGAAGCTGATCTTGCTCTTGGTCACCTTGCTCTCGCTAATACCTGAGGTACTGCCATCGTACCTAACACCACCCTTGAACCAGGAGTCGAACTCGTACTTGACACCCACCGTGGCCTTGCCTTCTAACTCAGCCTTGAGTTTCAGGTAAAGTGAAGGGTTGAAATCTATTGTGAAAGGAACATAACCGATGTTAAAGACCACTGTGATGCCTTCGAACTCTACAAGATCTATTTTCTGCTTGTCCTCAGGCAGTTCCCACTTGCCGTCGAATCCGATACGAATCTCTGGCTCGAAGTTGAAACGTCCGTCAACGCTGGCCTCGAACTGCTGCAGATTGGGCTTTTCAACACACGATCCCTCAGCCTGCAAAATGATGTTATAGTTGAGGTTGAACTTCACGGGAGCATTCACATATACATTGACGGTATCATCCATTTCTTTACCACAACTGATGGGAATCTTCATATCCAACTTGGAGTCAATGTTGACAATGGAATTCTTCTCCTTCCAGTTGATGGCATAGTTAGTATTATCCTTCAGCCACTTCTCAAATTCCTTAGCCTTGGCCTTGAACCATTCTACACTATACTTTGCGTAATCCTTAATTCCAATAAACTCACAGAAATCGTCCACAATGTTTCGTGTTGCGGGGTCGTCCTGGATTCCCAGGAGCTGCTCGGGCAGATAGGTGCCGTAAATGTTGTCTTCAGCAGCAGAGTTGCGTGTCAGGGCACTCTGGTCGCCCTCAGCACGTCTGAAAGTGATGGCCATCGGGTGGATCACATTGTTCTCGTCGATGTAGCGGGCTGCATACTCCGGCGTGTTGTTCTCGGCAGCACGGGTGCGGGTCGATTCAGGGTCGGTGTTGACGTAGACCTCAGTACTCAGCTTATATTCCTTGTCATTTCCATTCAGCACCTCAGCGATGGAAGACTGGGTAACCTGGAGGATGTAGCGGTCGCCTTCGATCTTCTCACTGGTGGCGCGGCGCAGATAGGCGCGGTGCTCGGGATTGTCCCAAATACCCATCGGGTGACCAACGAACGACGCGATGCCCAGCTTGTCGGCCAGTGCCTTGCTAACAGATATCTGTGTTGTGTCGGCGTTGAGGATCGTCACGTCATCGCCTGACAGGAAGTCATAGAAGGATAGTCCGTAGGGTTCCTGTAGCGGCCCGTTGTAATCCTGCTCATGCGCCGTTTCGACGCCCAAACCGTTATCTACCAACTCATCATCGCTGCAAGAAGCGAGACTGAATGAGAAACTGAAAATACCTGCGGTAACGATGCTCATGAGCACCTGCTTTACCAATACTGAATTTTTCTTCATAATCTTTATTTTTTTTAATTGTTTATACTTATTTGTTTTTTAATTTTGTTTTTGACATAAGAACTTTTTTTGTTTTTAGACATAAGAACATAAGTACATAAGTTTTTTATTCTTTTATTTATATTATGTTCTTTTGTTCTTCTGTCTAAAAAAAGTTATTATGTTCTTGCGTCCCTTCGGTAGCAAGCGAGCAGAGCTCGAGCGACTCTGTCTTTAAACAGTTACTCTGTCTGGGTCGCCCGTGTTGGGGTTCAGTCGGGGCGGAGACTGATGTGTTAAGCGCTCAAGGCGCTGAGTGTCAAATCTTTATATTCTGTCTGTGTCAGTAAGTCAAAGAGCGATATCATTTCTGATTTCTGATGCAAAGTTACGGCGGCTTTCGGCTCATTCCAACTTTTTTCGCGTTTTTCGTCCGAGGTTGTTGCGACACAAGGGGGTATATTGTAACAACGGGCCGGAAACGTGACACAGTTGTCGCATGAAGAGGATTTCAGACGAAAGTTTTTTGTTTATTTCTTGCAACATCCAATAATAAGTTGTACCTTTGTACCGAAATGAAGAAGTTATATATAGAAACATACGGCTGCCAGATGAATGTGGCAGACTCGGAGGTGGTGGCCAGCGTGATGCGCATGGCCGGGTATGAGACGACGGAAGAACTGAGTGAGGCTGATGCCGTGTTTTTAAATACCTGTAGTGTGAGGGATAATGCGGAGCAGAAGATCTATCACCGTCTGGAGGCGCTGGAGGCTGAGAGAAGGCAAAGGATTAAGCGAGATAAACGGATTGAGAAGGCGGATCAGACGCTCGTTCAGACCACCCCTACCCCTCCTCGCTCGGCTTTGCCGCTTTGCTCTGCAAAGAACTTAGGAGGGGAAGAAGTTACCAAAAATCCATTGATTATCGGCGTGCTGGGATGCATGGCGGAAAGGGTGAAAGAGGAACTGATGGAGAAATACCATTGTGACCTAGTGGCCGGACCTGATGCATACCTGAGTCTGCCAGACCTGATCGCCCAGGCAGAATTGGGGCATCGGGCCATGAATATTGAACTCTCCACCACGGAAACCTACCGTGACGTGGTGCCCCAAAGGATCGGGCTGGGCCATAAGATCGGGGGGTTCGTCAGTATCATGAGAGGATGCAACAACTTCTGCCACTACTGCATCGTGCCCTATACCAGAGGCAGGGAGAGAAGCCGCGACGTGGAGAGCATACTGACGGAGGTGCGCGACCTGAGGGACAGAGGCTTCAAGGAGGTGACACTGCTGGGGCAAAACGTCAACTCGTATTTGTGGAATGTAGAGGCGGATCAGACCCACGTTCAGACCACCCCTACCCCTCCTAACTCAGGAGGGGAAAAGATTACCTTTGCCGAGTTGCTGAGAATGGTGGCAGAGGAAGCGGGAGAGATGAGAGTGAGGTTCACGACGAGCCACCCGAAGGACATGAGCGACGAGACGCTGCAGGTGATTGCCGAGGTGCCGAACGTGTGCAAGCATATCCATCTGCCCGTGCAGAGCGGCAGCAACCGCATCCTGGGACTCATGAACAGGAAGTACACCCGCGAGTGGTATCTGGACCGCGTGGCTGCCATCAGGCGGATCATCCCCGACTGCGGGCTGTCGACGGATATCTTCGTGGGCTATCACTCCGAGACGGAGGAGGACCACCAGATGAGTCTGTCGCTGATGCGCGAGGTGGGATACGACTCGGCCTTCATGTTCAAGTACTCGGAGCGCCCCGGGACGTATGCTGCAAAGCACCTGCCCGACGATGTGGCTGAGGAGGTGAAGATCAGGCGGCTGAACGAACTGATCGCGCTCCAGACGGAGATCTCGGCCCAACAGAACAAGAAAGACGAGGGGAAGACGTTTGAGGTGCTGGTGGAGGGGTTCTCGAAGAGATCCAGGGAACAACTCTGCGGCAGGACGGAACAGAACAAGATGGTGGTATTCCCTAAGGAAGGGCATCACATCGGAGAGAGAGTGATGGTGAAAATCACAGGCAGCACAAGCGCCACGCTCTTGGGAGAGATTGTCTAAGGAATATAGGAATATAGGAATCATTTCCAGGTTCCCAGATTCCTTAGAATAAAATTATAAGAATATGAAAGAATTCCTGAACATACTGAGGCGGTTCGTGCCGCCATACAAGAAATACCTGGTGCTGTCGGTGGTGTTCAATATCCTGTCGGCCGTGCTGAACATCTTCTCCTTCGCAGCCCTGATACCCATCCTGCAGATCCTGTTCCAGACGAGCGACGCAGAGACCGCCACCAGCCTGATGGCATGGGACTGGGGTAACGTGCAGGAGGTGCTGATGAACAACATGAACTACTACGTGAACGGCCTCATCGCCGAATGGGGCCAGACGACGACGCTGCTGCTGATCGGCCTGTTCCTGGCTGCCACCACCTTCCTGAAGACGGGCGTCTACTACCTGGCAGCGGTAAGCATCCTGCCCATCCGGACAGGCGTGGTGCGCGACATGCGCAACCAACTCTACCGCAAGATCACATCGCTGCCCATGGGCTTCTTCAGCGAGGAGCGCAAGGGTGACATCATCGCCCGCATGAGCGGCGACGTAGACGAGGTGGAGCACTCCATCATGGCCAGCCTGGAGATGATGTTCAAGAACCCCATCCTCATCATCAGTTACTTCGCCGCCCTGCTCTTCATATCCTGGCAACTGACACTCTTCACGCTGACCATCGTCCCCATCATGGGATGGTTCATGGGCTTCGTGGGCCGTAAACTGAAGCAGGACTCCATCAAGGCCCAGGCCCTCTGGAGCGACACGATGAGCCAGGTGGAGGAGACGCTGGGGGGACTGCGCATCATCAAGGCCTTCATCGCCGAGGAGAAGATGAACCGCCGCTTCGACAACGTGAACACGGCCTACCGCACGAACCTGATGCGGGTGCTGTCGAGACAGGTGCTCGCCCACCCCATGAGCGAGTTCCTGGGCACCATCATGATCGTGATCGTGCTGTGGTTCGGCGGCGTGCTCGTGCTGAACAACCACACCCTCTCGGGGCCTATCTTCATCTACTACATGGTGATGCTCTACTCCATCATCAACCCCCTGAAGGACTTCTCGAAGGCAGGCTACAGCATCCCCAAGGGTCTGGCCTCGATGGAGCGTATCGACAAGATCCTGAAGGCGGAGAACACGATCAAAGAGCCTGCCAAGCCGAGACACATCACAAGTTTCGAGCACGAGATAGAATTCAGGCATGTGAGTTTCGCATACCATGAGAACGGGGATACGGAGGTATGGGTGCTGAAGGACATCAACCTCATCATACCGAAAGGGAAGACGCTGGCGATAGTAGGACAGTCGGGGTCCGGCAAGTCGACACTGGTGGACCTGATACCCAGATACTACGACGTGCAGGAGGGCGAGGTGCTCATCGACGGCATCAACGTGAAGGACCTGGGCATCAACGACCTGCGCCAACTGATAGGCAATGTCAACCAGGAGGCCATCCTGTTCAACGATACGTTCCGCAACAACATCTCGTTCGGCGTGGACAATGCCACTGACGAACAGATCGCCGAAGCCGCCAGGATAGCCAATGCCTACGACTTCATCATGCAGTCGGAACACGGCTTCGACACTAACATCGGAGACCGTGGCGGACGCCTCTCGGGAGGCCAGCGCCAGCGCGTCTCCATCGCCCGTGCCATCCTGAAGAACCCACCCATCCTCATCCTCGACGAGGCCACCTCGGCCCTCGACACGGAGAGCGAGCGACTGGTGCAGGACGCCCTGGAGCGGCTGATGAAGACAAGGACCACCGTGGCAATAGCCCACAGACTGAGCACGATTAAGCACGCTGACGAGATCTGCGTGCTGCATGAGGGTCAGATCGTGGAGCGAGGCAGTCATGAGGAACTGCTGGCCAAGGGCGGATACTACAAGAAATTGCACGATATGCAGAAGTAGAATGAAGGAGAGACTGATATATTTGACGAAAGTGTACCTTATCACGGTTTGCATATTCGTGATAGCGAAGGTGGTGTTCATGGTGGCAAACTATGAAGGGCACGCATTTGGCGCGAGAGACGTATGGGAGGTGGTGAGGCATGGTCTTACCTTAGACCTGTCGACGGCTATCTATATCATAAGCATACCGTTTCTATTGTTGATAGTGAGCGTGTGGCGGATGCCAAAGGGGATATGGACGGTCTTCAAAATATATTACGGCATTATTTCATTTGCGATGATGCTGGCGTTTACGGCTGATACGAGCCTGTATCCGTTTTGGGGGTTTAAGTTGGATGCGAGTTGTCTGCAGTATCTGGCTTCTCCGGCAGAGGCAAAGGCCAGTGTGTCAGGGGGGTATATGGCAGTGAGGATTGTGGTGGTCGTTGCGGGAACATGGATTTTGTATAAGATCTATAAAGGAGTACGGGGGTTCGGAGGTACAAGGGTACGAGAATACTCTGTGGCGAGGAAAGCGAGGAGTTCGATATTCTATCTCATCTGTATACCGCTGATGGTGATTGGAATCAGGGGAGGACTGGATGAGTCGACCACGAACATCGGGCAGGTATATTTCTCGCAAGACCAGTTCCTGAACCATTCTGCGGTAAACCCGGTGTTCAGTTTCTTCGCCTCGCTGGAGAGCACTTCCAGTGACAACACCGTATATGACTTCTATACCCCTGCAGAACTGAAGACTCTCACTGACGGGCTCTATCATTCAGAGAGTGTTGCGGGAGACACACTCCTGAGAACACAACGCCCGGATGTGGTGGTTATCCTGTTGGAGAGTTGCGGGAGCATGTTCCTGAATGTGATGCCGAACCTGCGCCATGCTGCTCAGGAAGGTATTGATTTCACCAACTGCTATGGCAACAGTTATCGTACAGACCGAGGTACTGTGTGTGCCTTGAGCGGATATCTCTCCTTCCCCACGATGTCTGTGATGAAGATGTCGAACAAGGTAAGTCATCTGCCCAGCATTGCGAGAAGTCTGCAGAAGGTGGGCTATAGCACCGATTACCTGTATGGCGGGGACATCAACTTCACGAAGATGAAAGGCTACCTGATCAGTACGGGATTTGAACGGCTCCACTGGAAACAGGACTATACCCAGGAAGAGCAAGCGACCTCTAAATGGGGTGTGCGTGATGATATCACCTTCAAGACCTTAAGCGAGATCATCAGGAAGAGAGGGGGAGAAGGAAAGCGGTTCCTCATCGGCTACTCGACACTGAGCAGTCATGAGCCTTGGGATGTCCCTGTGAACAAATATAAAGAAAAACAGTACAACGGGTTTTCTTATGTCGATGACTGCATAGGCACCTTCATCCGGGAGATGAAGCAATCGAAGCAATGGGACAACCTGCTGATTGTGTTTATGCCTGACCATAGCAGTGACTTCAAGGAATATACCGAACAGCATCCTGACCGTAACAGAATCCCTATGATCTGGACGGGCGGAGCCATCAAACAAGCCAGGAAACTGGATATGATCTGTAATCAGAGCGACTTTGCCGCTACGCTCTTAGGGCAGATGGGTATCAGCCATCAGGACTTTGATTTCAGCAGGGATGTGACAAGCGAGAGTTATCGTTATCCCTTCGCTATCCATATGTTCAATAACGGAATATCCATGACGGACAGCACAGGCTACATGCTTTACGACCTGACTGCTGACCGTCTCACCGTTCAGACCTCTCCTGACGCAGAACGCATGGCACGTACCGCCAAGGCCATCCTGCAAATGGCGACAGAGGATCTGAGGAAAAAGTGAAAAGGTGAAAAGGTGAAAAAGTGAAAAGGTGAAAAAATGAAGATAGAAAAAGACTGTGTATTAGGTTATCTTTCTCCCATAGGAACTGTGGCATGGAACCTGGGGATGGCCTATATCGTGTATTTCATCGCGCGACTGGTGTTCCTCGTGGCGAACTATTCCTTCTATGAAGGGCACCTGGCATTCCCCCATCTGATGGAGATGCTGGGCGGCGGCCTGGTATTCGACACGGCAGCCATCCTGGTGACCAACAGCCTCTACATCGTCATCCTGCTGCTGACGCCCTGGCGCAGACTGGCCCAATGGGTCTATGTCGTCATCAATGCCGTGGCCCTGGCAGTCAATCTGGCAGACTGCGTCTACTTCCGTTTCACCATGCGCCGCACCACGACGACGGTCTTCAACGAGTTCCAGAACGAGAACAACCTGGCGGGGGTCATAGGCACGGAGATGGTGAACCACTGGTATCTGGTGCTGCTGTTCATCATCCTGGTGTATGCCATGTGGAAATTGTACAGGTCGCCAGGCAAGGCCGTCCCCGTAGGCAAGTGGTGGGTGTGGTATCCGTCGCAGGTGTTGCTGCTGGCGGTCTGCGCACCCTTCGTGGTGGCAGGTATCAGAGGTGGTTTCGCCACGGCCGTCAGACCCATCACCATCTCGAATGCCAACCAGTATGTGGACCGTCCCATCGAAGCGGCCCTGGTGCTCAACACCCCCTTCTCGATCTACCGCACCATTGGCAAGGATGTCTTCGTGGTGCCCAATTATTTTAGTGACGAAAAAACATTGGCGTCTATATATACTCCCATCCATACTCCTAACGACAGTTTGGCGGGAGCAAATCCTTCACTCTACACGCTTCACTCTTCACTTAAAAAGAATGTAGTGGTGCTGATCGTGGAGAGTTTCGGGCGCGAGTATATCGGAGCCCTGAACGAGACCCTGGAGAACGGCCAGTACAAGGGCTATACCCCTCATGTCGATTCGCTCGTCAGCCATAGCACCACCTTCCGCTATAGTTTCTGTAATGGCCGTAAGAGCATCGACGGCATGCCCAGCATCCTGTCGAGCATCCCCATGTTCGTAGAACCCTTCTTCCTGACGCCCGCCTCCATGAACCAGGTGAGCGGCATCGCCTCGCTGCTGGCTGGCGAGGGCTATGAGACGGCCTTCTTCCATGGCGCCCAGCGCGGTTCGATGGGCTTTATGGCCTTTGCCAGAAGCACAGGCTTCCAGCAATACTACGGGCGCGAGGACTATAATGACGACCCGCGCTTTGGCGGTGACGACGACTTCGACGGCATGTGGGCGATCTGGGACGAGCCCTTCCTGCAATACTACGCCACGAAGATGTCGGAGATGAAAGAGCCCTTCATGACGGCCGTCTTCACGGCCAGCAGCCATCACCCCTACCACGTGCCAGAGCAATACAAGGACGTGTATCCCGAGGAGGGCATTGAGATCCACAAGTGCATCCGCTACACGGATATGGCCATTGGGAAGTTCTTCGAGAAGGCGAGCCACGAGCCGTGGTTCAAGAACACCATCTTCGTACTGACCAGCGACCATACCAACCTGAGCGACCATCCCTTCTACCAGACGGACATAGGCGGATTCTGCTCGCCGATCATCATCTACGACCCCAGCCAGCCTGTGGGAGAGATGCAGGACAAGATCGCCCAGCAGATAGACATCCTGCCCACCGTCATGGGAATGCTGCACTACCAGAAGCCCTATTTCGGCTTCGGCATCGACCTGCTGAACACGCCTGCGGAAGATACCTGGGCGGTGAACTACCTGAACGGCATCTACCAGTATGTGAAGCATGGACACGTGCTGCAGTTCGACGGCCAGCAGACCAAGGGCATGTATGCCCTGGACGACTCGCTGATGCAGCACAACCTGGTGGGGAAGGTGCCTCAGCAACCACAGATGGAACTCGAACTGAAGGCCATCATCCAACAGTATATGGAACGTATGACACAAGACGGGTTAAAGGTGGAAAGGTGAAAAGGTGGAAAGGTGAATGAGTGAAAAGGTGAAAGGTGATACGATGACAACGGTATTAGTGATTCACGCCAAGCATCTGACAGACAGGCTGGCACACATGGAACGTCAACTGCAGGACTGGCCAGGCGACGTGACGTATATTCTCGATGACGACAAGAATGAACTCACAGACGAGATCATCAACAAGTATTTCGTTCCTGGCTGCGAACTGTACAACAAGTCGGGTGCCACCAGTTGTGCTGTCAAGCACCTGAAGGCCTGCGAGTATATCGTCAGCCATCAGTTGGAAGGAGCGCTGGTGCTGGAAGACGACATCGTGCTCCGTCCACGGTTCAGGGAAGATTTCGAAAAGACCATCGAGGAGTATCGACAGCATGACGCAGGCCAGCCCATCCTCATCTCCTATGAAGACTCGTCGCTGCTGTTCATCCCCCGTTCACGCAGGAAGGCAGGGCAGTGGCTCTATGAGGCGCCTCACGGACGGGTGAGATTCAATGGTGCCTTGTATATCAACCAGCAGGCGGCACGCGCCATCGTCGAGGACGTGAGAGCCCACAGATGCGACGCTGCTGTCGACCATTACTATATGCACCTGTACGACAAGGGGCTTGTCCAGTTCCTCTGGTGTGAGCCCTGCCTGGCCACACAGGGCAGTTTCAGCGGCACGTTCGTCTCGTCCATGGGACAGATACGGTCGCTGGAGGGCTTACGCTGGAGACTGAAATACGTCTACAAACGGCTCATCTACTGGTTCAGGTAGGTGTGATCAGAGGATGTGCTGGAACAGTTCGTCGAAGTGTCCGAACGACGATTCCGTCAGTGGTGCTTCGCCATCCTTGATCCAATAGAGGGGCGTATCGTGATACATGGACGCCGTCAGCGAGAACGTGCTGGGAGGGCCTATCAGGTAGTTACACTCTGAGAGCACATACAGGTCTTCCGCCGCATTTCCCTTAGGGAATATCACACGGGTGCCCTTCAGTTCCTGCTCATAACGCTCCTTATCGAGCGAGGCATCGTTGCCACAGATGAAGACAGACGTGCCAGGATGCAGGGCGACAAACTCCTTGATAAGTCTCAGGAACACCTCATCAGAAAACAAATACTTCCCGTCATACCACGTCGCATAGTCCCCGCGACGGACATGTACGCCCAGGCGACAAGAGTCCTTAGAGACTGACGACAGCACGGGCTCACAGGCCTTGACCACAAAGTCCTTGAAGGCAAACAGGTCGATGATCTCCTGCTTGTATTTCAGGAAGAGGTCATACCAGCGTGCTTCCCATCCTACGACGGCGATATCCTTGTACTTCAGCATCTTCTCTTCCTCCTCGCTGATGTCGGCACCCACCTCGTTGAACTCCAGCGTGGGGATAAAGCCCCACTTGGCTGCATATTTGGCGATGGTATAGCGCAGGAAACTGTGGTTGGGCGTGTCGCAGATGTGAAAATACTGGAACTTGTAGGCGAAGCGCATCGACATGGTCTTCCGTCCATGCTCCCTGCCCCAGGCATAGAAGTGTCCGTACTGAAGGATGTTGTTGCACATCCATCCCGAGCCTTTTACATATATCATAGACTATAATCTTTAACGGTAATCATCTATAAATTGTATACAGTAATCATCTGTAAACCGTAAACTGTAAACAAAACCTACTCGCACCCCTCCCTAGGCACCACTTTCCCGTTGACAACCTGGAAACGCTCATTGAATTCCTCACGCGTACGTTTCCATCGATTATGGCTCCACAGCCACAGTTCGGGCTGACGACGGATGCTCGCCTCCAGCATCTGATGATAGATGTCTGTGGCCTCAAACGCCTTCAACTGTTCAGGCGTGCGGGTGATCAGTTTGAACTCTGCCTCATAATAGCCCCGTTTCTTCTGAGACATCTCGAGGAAGAAGATGGCCTGACGGTTCTTGATGGCGATACGCTCCGTGCCTGTCATCACAGGGGTGTCGTGGTTCAGGAACCAGCACCAGTGGTGGATATTGTTCCAGTGGGGCACCTGATCACCCAGGTAGCCCAGCACCGTGGGCTGATTCTGACGCTTGAACTCGACGGTCTTGCGGAGGATGTCCACCAGGGCGATGCACTCTGCCCCCCACCGTCCGCGAAGTCGCAGGAAGAGGGTGTCGAACGTCTCGTTCTCAAGGGCGTGGTAGAGTTGTCCGCAGTGTGCCTTCTCCGACACCCAGAGTGGCAGCGAGGTGACCCACTCCCAATTAAAGAAATGGCCCAAGTAGACGGCACACGACTGCCCGTCTGCCACGCACTCGTTCACCAGTTCCGTGCCCTTGAAGACCATGTGCCGACGCATCTGCCGCTCAGACATTGTCCGCATCTTCACGGCCTCGACAAAGTAGTCGCAGAGTCGATGGTAGAAAGCGTGTTCGATCGTCAGGATCTCTGCCTCAGACTTCTCAGGGAACGAGGTCTTGAGGTTGTTCCGCACCACCTTCACACGATAGCCCAGCAGACGATAGAGGAACAGATAGACAAAATCGCTGAAGAGGTAATGGATCCAGAATGGCAGCAGCGACAACAGATACCAGACGGCAGACACGAGATAGTAGACCACTTTGTTCATACGCCATAGACGGTTTTGATTTGCGCATAATAATGGGCATAGTCCAGATGGTCATCAAAGTCTGCCTTTGCCTGCTGCCCCAGCCGTTGTCGGAGGGGGGCATCATCTATCAGACGGGCCATCGCCCCAGCCAGTGCCTGGGCATCGCCAGGGGGCACCAGCAGGCCGTTCTGCTCCTGTATCACATATTCACGCTGACCACCGTTATTGGTGACGACGACAGGATGCCCCTGCGACATGTATTCCTGCGGGGAGAGCGGACACCCCTCCTGAACGGTGGAGGCAAGGATGCCGAAGTCGGCAGCAGCGACGTAGGGCAGCACAGGATGCACAAAGCCCGCGAAGACCACCTTGTCAGAGATGCCTTTGTCTGCAGCGGCCTGTTTCAGATGGGCCGTGTATTCATCGCTGCCACGACCCACCAATATCAAGAGGTGCGAGGCGAGAGGTGAGAGGTGAGAGGTATCCTTGAGAAAGGACGGGTCCTGGAGCAGGGCCACGGCATCCAAGAGCGTGTCAAGTCCTTTCTCCGGATCCAAGCGCCCATGATACATGCCGATGACACAGTCTGAAGGTATCCCGAACCTGGTCCTGATATCGACAGGCGTCACCTCCTTGGGTACGACAATGCTCGTATGGACGACGCCCAACTTGGAAGCATCGATGGCAGGATGGGTGCTCAGGAACTCAGACTTGGACAGTTCCGAATCGAAGATCAGACGGTCCAGATGGCGGTAGAGCCAGCGATAGAGCCACGAATTCTTGCCCTTTCGCGTCAGATGGCGGCACATCACCACCCGCACCTGCTTCCGGCCAGCCAGGCTTCTGGCATAGCACGCCGTAAAGGCATCCTTGAAGTTATGGGCATGCAGGATCACAGACTGATCCTCTGATTCCCTGATTCTCAGATTCTTGATCACCCTGGCCATCTGCCAGGCACTCTTCAGGTCGAGGGCACCGCCCAGGGCCAGGGGCAGCACGTCCATGCCTGTCTCTGCATACTTCTGGACGATCGTCTCCACAGGCTTGCAGAAGATGCCGACATCAATACCGTCAGCCCTTTGGCGCTGACTCAGGTCGTAGACATACTGTTCGCCTCCGCCCCACTCCTTATTCGATACTATATGGAAAATCTTCACGCTGCAAAAGTACGCATTTTTTTAGATATAAGGACATAAGGACATCAATTTTTTTGTTTCTTTTGTTCTTATGTCTGAAAAAAGAACTACCTTTGCAGCAGAATTATGGCTTCATACGATATAGAAACCCTCCATCGGCACATTCTGCAGATCCTGCTGTCTGTAGACCGTGTATGCCAGGCGCACGACATCAGATACTACTGTTGGGCGGGCACCATGCTGGGAGCCGTCCGCCACAAGGGTTTCATCCCCTGGGACGACGACATGGACATCTGCATGCCCCGTCCTGACTACGACCGTTTCATGATGCATGCCCACGAGTGGCTGCCCAAGCCGCTGGAAGCCCTGTGCATCGAGACCTCGCCCACCTACCCTGGCGGCTTCGGGAAGATTGTCGACAGCAGCACCACCCTGATAGAGCGCGCACACAGCGACTATGTAGCCGGCATCTATATCGACGTGTTCCCCATCGACGGCATCTCCCCCTCGCGCTTCGCCCAGAAGATGGCCGTGGCCCGTTACAAGGCCCTCGACAAACTGCTCTATTTCCTGCATCGCGACCCCTATAAGCATGGCCATGGACCCAGTGCGTGGCCCATCCTGCTCATCCAGCGATGCTTCTCCCACGAGTGGGCGCGCCGTCAGTTGAGGGCTGCCTATCTGGCCTACGACTACGACCAGTCTGACTATGTGCTCGACTATGACGATGGTGTGCAGGGGGTCATTCCCAAGACCATGCTGGGCACGCCACAGCCCTTCGAATTCGAAGGTCATAAGGTGATGGGTGTTGAACACTATGACGACTATCTGCGCCAGAAGTACGGCGACTACATGGTCATCCCTCCCCACGACAACCAGCGCCAGCATAACTTCTTCTATCTGGATTATAATCTGCCTTATCGTGAGTACAAGGACCTGCGCGCCTTTGTAAACAATAAACCATAGTGTTGATTGTAAACTAAAAAACTACTCTCGATATCGCTTTTCGATGATCTTGGCCACTAAGATGAACTGATACACAGCATGCATCCCAGAGCGTATCAGCCCTCGGACGCCCATGCGGAAACTGCCGTCCATCACATAACTCTTGAAGAAACGCCAGAGGGGTCGCCAGAACAGGGCGAAGAGGCCATACTGCTTCTTCTCCGTCTCGTTGTCCGTATACACATTCATCTTCGCCACATACTCATGCATGGTCTCGTCCATGAGATGCAGCAGCCGGGCTTCCTTGCGGGCCTTGAGTTTCTCCACCCTTCCAGGCACCTTGGGGAGGGAATGGATATACGGAGGCCATTCCGTACCCTCACGCACCAGGAACCGCAACTGGTAGTCATAGTGGAAGTCGCGCACGAACATGCTCATAAACATATTCTGACGGGGAATGTAATACCCCGCCGCCACATCCTGGCGCTGGATCTCCTGATAGAGTGCCTCGCGCAGTTCCGGGGTCACGATCTCATCAGCATCCACCACCAGCACCCAGGGACTGGATGCCGACTGGATGGCAAACGTGCGGGCAGGCTCGCAGCAGGTATGGTCGCCCTTGGGGAATGTCACCACCTTGCAACCATACTCCCTGGCTATCGCCACTGTGTCATCCGTACTCTCCATGTCGCACACCACCACCTCGTCGAAGCCCTTCACAGACTCCAACACCTTCTGCAGATGCTGCCTGGCATTGTAGGTATTGATGACGACGGATATCTTTGACGCTTCACTCATTTCGATGCAAAAGTACAAAAAATAATCAGATAAAAGAACACTCGTACACTTTTTTTTCGTTCTTTTGTTCTTTTATCTGAAAAAAAACGTACCTTTGTGGCCGAAAGAACGAACGCTATGTTAAAACGAGAGACTTTCGGCGAGATGTTCCGGTTTGCTGTCGTGGGTACGATATCAACCGTATTAAACTATGTCATCTACTGGATCCTGCAGCACTGGATCAACGTGAACATAGCCTATACCATCGGCTACGTGCTCAGTTTCTTTGTGAACTACTGGCTCTCAGCCCATTTCACCTTCCACGAACAGACCTCTACGAAAAACGGCATTGGCTTCGGAGGCGCCCACCTCTTCAACTACTGCCTGCACATCGCGCTGCTCAACTTCTTCCTCTGGGTAGGACTGAGCCGCGAACTCGCCCCGCTGGGTGTATATGCCATCGCCGTCCCTACGAACTTCTTCGTCGTCCGATATGTCTTTAAACACTTCCATCGCTCATGAACAACTCCATCACTGTCGGATTCGATGCCAAGCGCATTGTGCGCAACAATACAGGCCTAGGCAGTTACAGCCGCACGCTGGTGCGCGACCTGGCCTATCTGCCAGCCAGCCTGAAACTGCGACTCTACGCCCCCGACAAGGGGCGCGACGACCTGCGGTCCCAGATCGAGGGACTGCCCAGAGTCAGTTTCTGCTATCCCAAGGAGTCCACCTTCCTGCCTTTCGACAAGGCGCTGTGGCGCGAACGCGGCATCGTGAGCGACTTGAAGAGAGACAAGGTGCAGGTCTTCCACGGACTGAGCGGTGAGTTACCCATGGGCATCCGTCGCAGTGGCATCCGCAGCGTGGTGACCATCCATGACCTCATCTTCCTGCGCCACCCGGAGTTCTACCCGTGGCTCGATGCGAAGATCTATGCCTGGAAGTTCCGTCGCGCCATCAATGAGGCGGACCACATCATCGCCATCAGCGAGTGCACCCGTCGCGATGTCCTGGAACTGGGTTCCGTCGAGCCGTCGCGCGTCAGCGTCGTCTATCAGAGTTGTGCCCCCCGCTTCACGAGCGTGCCCACCCCCGTCGAGGAAGAGCAGGTGCGGCAGAAGTACGGCCTGCCCAAGCGGTTTATCCTGAACGTGGGCACCATCGAGCAGCGTAAGAACATCCTGTTGGCCGTCAAGGCGCTGGAGGCTCTGCCCCATCTGTCGCTCGTCATCGTGGGCCATCGCACGTCGTACACGAACCAGGTGATGGACTATATGTCGTCGCACGGCCTCCATCGTCGTGTGTTCATCCTCGACAACGTGCCCGATACCGACCTGCCTGCGCTGTATTCCCAGGCCCAGTGTTTCGTCTATCCCTCCGTCTACGAGGGTTTTGGCATCCCCATCATCGAGGCCGTCAGTTGTGGACTGCCCGTGGTGGCCTGTACGGGCTCCTGCCTGGAAGAGGCAGGCGGTCCGGACTGTCTCTATGTCAGTCCCGACGACCCAGAGGCGCTGGCAGACGCCATCCGCCAGTCGCAGAAGGGCGCACCAGGCCGCGAAGAGCGCATCCAGCGCAGCCTGGCCTACATCCGCCGTTTCCAGGGCGACAACGTCGCTAGTCAGGTCGCCGACATCTATCATAGGCTCGTGTAGTTTTTTTTTGTTTATAGTTTAAAGTTTATAGTTTATAGATGATTACTTCTATAGGCAGCAGAAAGACTCCTGCCCTTTTTACAGCACCATCGAGTGGCTTACCAGGTAATCATCTATAAACTATAAACTTTAAACTAGGGAGTGTCGTTAAATATTAAGAAACTTTATAACTAATTGATTTGTAATGTGATAGAAATTTTGTACCTTTGTGGGTGATAATAAAAATCCCCCCGATCACCGTAGGAAAGTGCAAATCGGGGGAATTGCAAATCAATTGCGATGGCAAAAGTACAACATATTTCTGGAATAACCAAGATATTACCCTTCGAGGATCTCGACTTTTATGATCTTTTTCGAATTACGTTCGAAAACAGTGAGCTTGGACGCATGAAACGTCTTCTTCCCCTGCATGAGATGGCCGTGAACTTCGGTTTGGTGAGTAACCGGTATGAACGTAGACGTGGCCCCAAGCCATTCTTCAGTGCTTGAGGGCAAGGTGGCATTGATGTTTCTGAAGATGCATACTGGGCTGAGTGCTCCGAAGTTGCTGGAACAGTTGAACGGCAACGTTCATTATCAGATTTTCTGCGACATCTCGATCAACCCATTGCGTCCTTTGACGAACTACAAGCTGATAGACGACATAGCCTCTGAACTTGCAGACAAGCTTAGGATTCAGCAACAGCAGAACTTACTTGCAGAAGCGTGGAAGCCGTACATGAAAGACCTGGATACATTCTACACTGATGCGACGTGCTATGAGAGCGAGATGCGCTATCCGACAGACCAGAAACTGTTGTGGGAGTGCAATGAGAAGGCATATTCAATAATGTGTACGGTGTGTCAGCGTCTTGGCATCCATCGTCCGAGAACGAAGTACCTTGATGTGGAGAAGGCAAATCTGACGTATGTGAAGCAGCGCAAGCACAACAAGTCGCAGCAGCGGAAGATTACCCGCCGTCTGATAAAGTTGCTGGGGAAGATATTGCAGGAAATCCGAAAGGCTTGTCGCGAGCATGAGTTGGAAGAAACACTGACAGCCAAAGAGAAGAGTGTAATAGAAATCATCACGAAGGTGTATCGCCAGCAGAAGAATCACTTTGAGAATGACAATCCCAGGGAGAGTATCCCTGACAGGATCGTCTCTCTGGCCAAGCCGTATGTCAGACCAATTGTCCGCGGCAAGGAAGTGAAGCCAGTGGAGTTCGGAGCCAAGTGCAACAACATCCAGGTTGACGGAATCTCGTTCATCGAGAAACTTTCATTCAATGCCTTCAACGAGGGAACCAGACTTGAACATTGCATCAAAATGCACAAGCGGCTATTCAATGTGGACGCGAAGAAGATAGGCGGTGATACCGGCTATGCTGGTTCAGCCAATCGCAACCTCTGTAAAGAGCTGGGCATCCAGACATCGTTTGTAAAGCGTGGTCGCCCAACTACAGAGAAGAATGAAAAGGACTATGTCAGACAGGAGCTTGCCAGAGTTAGGGCCACAGCGATGGAAGGCTCATTTGGAACTCAGAAGGAGCATTATGACATGCGACGGATCAAGGCAAGGAAGAAGAAAACGGAAATCCTGTACATCTTCTTCGGCATCCATACAGCGAACTTAGTCCATTTGGCAGAGCGGCTGGCTGAACAAGAACAAGCAAAGGCTGCATAGAAACAACTCTGACAATCAAGAAATGGAGTCCTCAGCAGAGAACTCCTTATCGACAGTCGGCCAATGTAGGGAAAAGCCCCAAAATACTAGCTATAGCCGTCAGAAAATGCAATAACAGCAAGGCTGATGCCAGAATTCATCAACGGCAAAACATTATGCAGGCCTATACGGAAGAATTAAACGACAATCCCTAATTATCACTTTGCCATTTTGACTTGTACCGCGCCTTTTTGCTCGATTTGAGAGTTTCTCGTCTGAATGTATTATCCCGCTGGATTTCAACGAGTTTCTCTCTGTACGCTACATGTTTCAATTGCGCTGCAAAGTTACACATTTTTCACGAAAAACGTGTAGAATGTGCTACTTTTTTATAGTTCATCCCAACGAATAGAATATGATTCTAACAACTTTGCGGGTATTTGTATTTCTGTAGCGGTTTTGCGCCAGTCTTTGATTGCAGCACGAACCTCCTCGATAATTTCTGATGCTTCTTGGTGTTCAAGCATGTAGCTCTCGCTTGCAGAGAGTAGGGCGTTGATGTCCGACTCTTCTGTGTATGAGTCTATGAGCAAGCATTGATGTGACTTTACTCCTGGATTGATATCGTATGTTGGAGAAAGCGTCCAGCCTTTCGGGGTAAGCAGGAAACCGTGATTACGGAAGTGGTCGTCAGTGTTGCCAAACATGACGTTAAATGCCACTCTGCGATAGAGTTCGCGGAGATTTTGCCGTACATCGGTACATCCACGAAGGATGAAATCAACGATATCAAGATAGCCGTTTCCTGTGCTACTGCCAGCTCCATCGTCAAATCCAAGCAACGACATAGCAGAAGCAAAGTGTATGCGACGGCCTTCTGCTGTTCTATCGAAGCGTTCAGAAAGAAGCAGGTCACGGTCCTTTGAAATCTTGATGGTGCGAGTCTTTGCCACGTTGATGCCAGCCTTGGCCGCCAGTTGATGCGAGAAGTGCTCAATAAGCTCGGTATTCTCCAAATCCTTTTTTGATGGGAACTTTGCCACGTACAGTTTTCCGTCTGTATCAACCACGTTAGCCTTAGGACGAGCACCACCGAGCGAGGTTCCTGGGTCAATCAGCTGGTCGAGCCAGCGCTGCTCTGGCAATTCATTGCGTTCCTCTGCCAACTCAATCTCATGACAAGCATCGCACAGGGCACGAAGACTTTCAATCGGGGGAACAAGGTATTTTGTACTCGCATTGATATAGTCACTACCTTCTTCCTCTTTGTAACGTATGCCGCCCATACGGGTGAAGTCCTCGATGCCAATAAGATAGTCGTAATTAGTGAGCATACGTTTCGGTCTGCCTTCCTGTTGGGCAGTCAGTCGCTCTCTGCGGTCAAGCAACAAACGTCCCCAGCGGTCGGGGAAGGAATCCTTGACGAAACCGAATACATTATCATCTCCACGAGGATGCTGTAACGAAGGGACATTCATCAGGTCACCACTTAGCAGGATGCCGCCATGCTGTTTCAACCACTGGCGCGAATACTCAAAGACAAAATGGTCCTTGCCGCGAACGTGTTCGTAGCCTAATGTTCCAATCTCTTCGGTAGAGGTTAGGAATTCAAAATCTGCGTAAACTATAATCCTCTTCATTTTCTGAGTAATTCTGCATCCTGAAGTTGTCTGCCAAGAGCATCGTCAGCAGCAAGCAGGGTGATATCGTTTTCTAGATTAAGTGCAAAGAGAACACGCGCATAGATACCCATGGAAACCGTTGGGTCACCATGTTCAACCTTTGAGACAGTCAGTCTTGTCACCGTCGCCCTATCTGCAATGTCCTGCATAGATAGATGCCTACGTTTTCGGGCCAACATGATTTGCTCGCCCATAATCTTCAGGTTCTGGCTCAATGCCCTTGGCATCGTTTTACCAAATGTATTCTTTCCCATAATTGTATCTTATTGGGTGCAAAGATAAATAAAAATGTTTAATATAACAAACAATTCATGAATAATCTTCATTTTATCACTTATTTTTGTCTTTTTCCTTGAAAAAACAGATAATACAGCATGGTTTAATAAGTGTCTTTCACAATTACGACATCATGTATTTTTGTGTAGAATACATTTTATTAAATCCGCTGAAAATAGAACAACAAAGTTTCTATAATCAGCGGAAAGGTGTGTTATTCTTTATGTTTCCGCAGGAAATAGGTTTAAAACGATTCATATTTGTTATGTTTAATCTGACATGACCAAATGTATTCTTAAAAATAGATACCATTTTGTGGACTAAATGAAAGGAAAAAGAAAGGTAAAGGTGACGTTTAGACATCAAAAAGAGGTGAAAATCTTCTTCTTCACCTTATTTAATATTGAAATTGCCTGTTTTTCGGATTATTTTTAGTAACTTTGTGCCCATGCAATGTGCGCATGACAAACAATTGTGCTCGCATTCGACAAATGACCCAGAGAGCCAATAGGCAAACAATATAAGGAATCCCCTCGCTGTGTATGCAAAGGTTTGGTCGCCTGTCGAGACACTGCTTGGGGGTTCTTTATTTAGGTAGATGGAGTTAATTAACAACATCAACAAGACGCTACGGGATGACATCGTAGCGCAAATGAAATCTGGAAGCCGACTATCCATAGCGGCATCCTGCTTCTCCATCTATGCCTTTCAGAAGTTGAAGGAGGCTCTGAAGGACATTAAGGAACTCCGTTTCATTTTCACCTCGCCGACATTTACAACAGAGAAAACTCCAAAGCAGCAGCGTGAGTTTTACATTCCACGGTTAGACCGTGAGCGTACACTTTATGGATCGGAGTTTGAAGTGAAGCTTCGTAACGAACTGACCCAAAGGGCTATTGCCCGTGAATGCGCTGAATGGATAAGGGAAAAGGCTTGTTTCAAGTCCAACAAGACCAACGAGCAGATGATGGGCTTCATAAACCTTGATGACATCAGCTATTCACCCATCAACGGTTTTACCACTGTTGACCTCGGATGTGAGAAGGGCAACAATGCCTATACAATGATTCAGAAGGCCGAAGCTCCGTTCTCAAAGGCGTACATAGACCTCTTCAATCAGATATGGAACGACAGCGGCCGCCTACAAGTAGTGACGGAAGAGGTCATTGATAGCATCAGCAATGCCTACAAAGAGAACGCTCCTGAGTTCTTGTACTTCGTGGCACTCTTTAACATCTTCAATGAGTTTCTTGAAGACATCAGCGAAGACGAACTGCCCAAAGAAGCAACTGGCTTCAAGAATTCAGCCATCTGGAATAAGCTCTATAACTTCCAGCGAGACGCAGCCCTGGCAGTCATCAATAAACTGGAGAAGTACAATGGCTGCATCCTTGCAGACAGTGTGGGTTTGGGAAAGACTTTCACCGCCCTGTCGGTCATCAAGTATTTTGAGAGTCGAAACCGAACCGTCTTAGTGCTTTGTCCCAAGAAACTCTTTGAGAACTGGAATACTTATCGCCAGAACTATGTCAACAATCCGTTGTCGAAAGACCGGCTGAACTACGACATACTTTATCACACAGACCTCTCTCGTGACTATGGTCGCAGCAATGACCTCGATCTGGAACGAGTAAACTGGGGCAATTATGATCTTGTAGTCATTGATGAGAGCCATAATTTCCGTAATGGTGGTAAGGTGAGTACTGATGAGAATGGAGAGAACCCGCGTGAGAACCGCTATTTGCGTCTGATGAACAAGGTCATCCGTTCTGGCGTGAAGACTAAAGTGCTGATGCTCTCAGCTACACCTGTCAACAACCGTTTCAACGACCTGAAGAACCAGCTCCAGCTGGCATACGAAGGTGAATCGGAAGCTTTCGACAAACTGTTACCCACCAATCGGGGTATTGATGACATCTTCCGTCAGGCACAAGGCTCTTATAACATCTGGGCAGACCTTCCACCAGAGGAGCGTACCACGGAAAGACTTTTGCGGATGCTCGACTTCGATTTTTTCCGCTTGCTCGATGCTGTGACTATCGCTCGAAGCCGTAAACACATTCAGCAGTATTATGACACTGCAGACATCGGAACCTTCCCTGAACGTCTGAAGCCCATATCCAGGAATCCGCATCTGACCGACCTCGATACGGCCATCAACTATAATGAAATATTTGAGCAACTGCAAATGTTGCATCTGGCCATCTATGCGCCATCTGCCTTTATCCTTCCGAGCCAGCTCTGGAAGTACAAGGAAGAGGAAAGCACCACAGGCCACCGCCTGAGCATAGAGGAACGTGAGCAGGGCATTCAGCGATTGATGAACATGCAGCTGTTGAAACGCCTGGAGTCATCGGTCAATTCTTTCCGCTTGACCTTGACTCGCATTCGCGACTACATGCAGGAAACGCTTGATGCCATCGCCCGTTTCCAAAATGGCGAGAGACGTGTGTCGATAGATGACTATGAAAGTGTTGATAGCGACGAGGACGAACAGGACTTCACCATTGGTAAAAAGAAAAACCGCATTCTCTTGGAGGATATGGACTATATATCGTGGCAGAAGGAAATCAAGGATGACCTTGAAATCATCCGTCTGCTCCTTCTCATGCTCCAGAGCATTACGCCTGAGCATGACAGCAAGCTGCAACAACTTATTACTGACTTGAAGGATAAGTTTGCTCATCCTATCAATGGCAGCAACAAGAAAGTCATTGTTTTCACAGCATTCTCAGATACAGCATTGTACCTATATGATTGTCTGGCAGAACCCATCAAGAAAAAGTATGGCTTAAACGTGGCTTTAGTGACAGGCGACGTGGAAGCACGAAGCACTCTCAAATTGAAGGAGAAACTTGACTTCAACAAAGTGCTGACCCTTTTCTCGCCTTTGTCTAAGGAGCGTGAAGCCGTCTATCCGCATTTGAAGGAGGAAATTGATGTGTTGATTGCTACCGACTGTATCAGCGAAGGTCAGAACTTGCAGGACTGTGACTATTTGCTGAACTATGACATTCACTGGAATCCTGTGCGCATCATCCAGCGTTTCGGACGTATCGACCGTATCGGATCGAAGAATGCACAGATTCAGTTGGTCAACTACTGGCCCGACATGACGTTGGATGAATACATCAACCTGAAAGGCAGAGTGGAAGCCCGAATGAAGGTTTCTGTGCTTACTGCCACAGGTGATGACAATATTCTTTCCCCAGAAGAGAAAGATGACTTGGAATATCGCAAGCAGCAGTTAGAACGCCTTAAAGAAGATGTGGTTGATCTGGAAGAGATGAATACGGGCGTCAGCATCATGGACCTTGGACTGAATGAATTCCGACTTGACTTGCTGGAGTACATCAACAGCAACCATGATGTGGAGCATACCCCCTTCGGACTTCATGCCGTTGTACATGCTACAGACCAGGCACCAGCCGGAACAGTCTTTGTACTGAAAAACCGTACGGCGGGCGTGAACATCGACCACAAGAACCAGTTGCATCCGTTCTATATGGTCTATATCAGGGATGATGGCGAAGTACTTGTTGATCATCTGCACCCTAAAGACTTGCTTGACAAGATGCGTCTGCTCTGCAAACCCTTTTCCAAACCTGATGTCAAACTGTGCAGTGCCTTCAACAAAGAAACCCGCGACGGTCTGCGCATGGGTAAATATTCTGATTTGCTCAGCAAGGCCATCAACTCTATCATATCCGTCAAGGAGCAATCTGATGTAGATAGTTTCTTAGAGGGCTTCGCTGGTGAACTGTTCGAGGAGCATTATGTGGGCCTCGACGATTTTGAACTTATTTGTTTCCTTGTTATCAAATGACGCCTATGTTCCAGTTACCACCTGCTACCGCCATCAACAAGCCGCTCTACAAGAAGGCTGTCTTTGAGAAGTTCAATTTCAAAGCGGCTGAGCGTGACCGTTTCGATGCGGACATCAGCCGAATGGCATTAGTGGCAAGGGTGTCTTCGGCAACAGTTCCAGCCTTGACGAAAGGGAAAGAAATAGAAGGGTTTTATGTGTTGCAAGTGGCATTGAAGCGAAAGGACTATGACTCGAAGAATATCCTCATGCTTCAAAAGCTAATACCACAGAAGATGGTCTTTGCCATGCAACATGAAGAGCAGACACAGTTCTGCATCTTCCACACTCGACTACAACAGTCAGAATGGATACCGACAGATGAAGCAAGTATCCCCCTGCAAGGCTTGACGCTTGATGATGTCTGGAATAACATCGTTGCAATCATTGGAGGCTTGGATGCTCAGGCAGAAGAAACTATCGAGGAGCAGATTATCCATCGTGAACAACGAGAAAAGTTACTTCGCCAGATAGAATCGTTAGAGAAGCAGTGTCGCTCTGAGAAACAGACACGCAAGAAATATGAGTTGCACCAACAACTGATTAAATTGAAGGAGAAATTGAAATGAGTTACATGAAACTAGATAATACTTCTATTGAAGAAATAGGAATCAACACGTTAGAGCGTCCACTATTGTATAGTGGAACATTAGCCCCTGACCTTACAAAAAGAGAGAAGCAACCTATTTGGGATGGAAATATTTTGCTTTATAAAGAGGGTGGAAAGAACAACAATGATTTTTTAATTGACAAAATTCCTGTTCAAGTAAAAGCTAAGACGAACAAAAATGTTCCTTCAAAGACATATTCACATAGTGTGTCTGTTAATGAGTTGAATATCTTTTTAAGAGATGGTGGAATAGCATATTTTGTAGTGTATGTTCACCCAACGAACCCCGAAAAGTGTAAGGTGTTTTATTCCTTTTTAGCACCTGTGGATTTGGTACGTTTCATTAACTCAGCTGGTAGTCAAAAAACTATCACTGTTAAGATGGAAGAATTTCCAGAAATGAGTAAACAGGTAGAGAATAGTTTCTTAGATTTCTATAACGATTGCAAGAAACAAGCATCTTTTTCAAAACCAATTTTTCTAAAAGACGTAGAAAATGACGTTGAATCATTTAAAATCTCATTTACAGTTGAGTCAAAGGACAGGAAGGAATGGTTTAAATATCTAACAACGCATGAGAATTTTGTGTATGTAACATTTAAGGGAGACCCGACTAAAACCCAACACCCATTAGGAGACCGGCGCTATAAACTAAAAGCGTTCCAAGAGGTTGAACTGGATATTTCCGTTAAGGAGAAAACTTACTTTAATAAGTGTATCACGGAAATAGAGAATGGCAATCTTTATATCGTTATTCCTGATGTCATGAAGTTTGCATTCCCGATGGAATTGTCAGATGCACCATTTGAAGGAAAGGTTCATATTAATACTATTTTCAAGACTTTGTCACGACAGATACACATTCTTAACTTTTTGATAGATGTTATCAACGAAGGAGGATTCTATGTCGGTGGCGTTAAAATGAGTGTGTCTGATATAGGCCAAGACGATTTAGATCACTTGCAAGGTGAACTAGAAGGAGCGAATAATCTGCAAAAAGTTTTGTCTGAGTTACATGTGGAAAAAGATTTAGATGTATCTGATTTATCTAAAGAAGACATAAAAAATATCAATACAATAATTAGCAAGTTCATCTATAATAAACCCATTGAGTTCACAGACCTCAAACCACCTCGTTTCGCAAAAATGGATATTGCGGATGTTTCTATTTTATTCTTTGTTGACAAAGACCAGAGTGATAAAATTAGACTAACATCTGCCTATGACCTTAGTATGTTTGTATTTACAACCGAGATAGAGAATGGTGATAGGAGAATTGTCATTCCGCCTTATGTTGGGTATGATGCCGAGATATTCCGTGATGTGTGCAACATCAATTATTCTGATTTCTTGCCGTCCTTTAAAGAAAAGCGAACTGTCGAGAACAGATTTTACCAATCAATGAATTGGACTATACTTAGAATGTTGATGGGGTATGATGCTCAAATAAAGAAAAACAGTATTTTACTGGAAACAGCTTTTGAAATGGCTAAATGGTTGGAGGATAATGATCCCGATAGAAACTCCCACTTCATTCATGTTATAAATTGCCTTCAAATAAAAAAACGTCTGAACATAATTAGTAAGGAAGACGAAGAGTGCCTTGTTAACATCTTGGAAATGAAAGAATGCAATGACGAACTGAAATTTGCAGCCTACCTTCTTCTTGATGATAAAAATATGGCAAAACGATATTTTCTAAAATTGGATAAGACTACACGAGATTTGTATCAGAGTAGTCTACCATTATATAATTTGATAAAAAATGAATTGTAATATGAATAAACTTAATATGCAGACCACGAA
>Ga0256404_1003754_pt1 | contig 30113 bp, 29 predicted proteins | sample RumenRJG_01DNA_FD_185990 | JGI IMG/M metagenome (GOLD analysis project Ga0256404, IMG submission 185990) | Bovine rumen microbial communities from Lethbridge, Alberta, Canada - RJG_01 | ecosystem: Host-associated > Mammals > Digestive system > Stomach > Rumen | place: Canada: Alberta | collected...
TATAGTAGACACAACGGAAGACCTCCTTATGTTTGGTTTGTTTGTGGTGAACTTACTTTAACACAAGTCAGGCTCTTCCGTTTTTCTTTATTCAGTTGTCCTGTAACATATGTATTGTAATCCTACACAACTTGACGCGGTCTTTTATAGATATTATACTTGAAAATCACATTGAATTGTGAGTATAATTAATATCCATGTCCAAATTGTTTTTTGTGCTGTACTTTATTGGAACAATTTTGGAAAGTTTTTTCATTAAGATAAAACGCCTTTAAATGTGCTGAAAGGAGTTCCTGTTGCTGTTTTATTAAAACGGCCGGTATTGGGTTATGTTCAAAAATAAAGTTTGGAAGCCAATCGCTATAATTCTTGCCTTTATTGAAGTTCTGTCCGTGATATATATCATTATCTCCGCGGGCAATCTTGGTATACTTCCTTCTCGGTATTTTGTGTTGCTCATTCTCTGCATGGCTGTTCTCTGCATACTGTCCGTCTGGATGCTCTTTTCAGGTATGAAGAAAAAACTCAGTCCCTGGATTAAGATAAAACGTATTCTCGGAATCCTGCTTGCAATTTTAATTTTCGTTGGATCTTTTCAGGGATCGAATATGATCGCAAGGCTGAAATCCACCATGGATACGATTTCCGATACGAGTTCCAAAGCAACTGCATTGGAAGGCGTGTATGTCCTTGCAAATGACCCGGCTCAGGATATTTCAAGTGCAGCTGACTATACCTTTGGATATGCAAAAACGGACTCCAATGCGCATCAAGCTATTGCGAACATCAGTGAAGCCGTTCGAAAGAAAATTAATACGGAAATGTATACTTCCCTTCCAGAGGCGGCAGAAGCCTTAAAATCAGGAAAAGTTGAAGCCCTCATTATGAACGAAGCATATATGTCTGTCCTCACAGATACAGACGGATTCTCCTCCTTTGATTCTGATACAAGGCTGATTTATGAGATTTCCCTGGCTATCGGAAGCGGAAGTGGGATCAGCCGGACGAATCCGTCGGCAAACTTATCTGAGATTACGAAAAGTCCTTTTCTCGTTTATGTAAGCGGTTCAGATACCCGTAGTCAGATTCTGGATCAAAGCCGAAGTGACGTAAACATATTAATGGCTGTCAACCCTACTACCAAACAGGTCCTGTTAATTAACACACCAAGAGATTACTATGTTTCTAATCCCGCCGGCGATGGTGCAAAGGACAAACTTACGCACTGTGGTCTTGACGGCGTGGATTGTTCTATGGAGGCTTTGGACCTGCTTTATGATACTTATATTAATCATTATATTCAGATTAACTTCACCGGCTTTGTAACACTGATTGATTCCATAGGTGGCATTACTGTATATTCTCCACAAGATTTCTACACTGCAAGTGGCTATTATTACACTGAAGGAGAAAATGACCTGAATGGGGAGGAAGCACTTGCTTTTGCGCGTGAACGGTATTCCTTTGAGAGTGGTGACAACCAACGCGGTAAAGATCAGATGGAAGTTATTCGCGCCGTAATTGACAAGATGACTTCTACCAGTGTTATTTTAGAAAATTATCAGGAAATCCTGAACAGTTTACAGGATATGATGCTTACAGATTTGAGTGCGGAAGACATAGCCTCCCTTGTCAACATGCAGCTGAGTGATAATGCGCAGTGGGAAATTTTCACTTATTCTGCCACTGGTGAAGGAGGTATGGATACAACCTATTCAATGGGAGATACTTACGTATATGTAATGTATCCAGATGAAGCATGTGTCGAAAAGATTCAGGAGCTGCTTGATAAATTCCTAGCAGGCGAGGAAATCACATCTGCAGATGTTGTGGAAGATTTTGTTTCAACTTGATTACTTTTCTCCCTAAGCACTCTTAAATACTGAATACCTTTAAAACTGTTGGTTAGAGCCGGACTTAGCAATCGCAAACCAGGCTTCGGTCCAACAGTTTTTTGATTCTATGTCGAGTGTTGGAGTAACTCTATTCTTCTAAAATAGATTTCTGAAACTATCTCTAATATGAGGGAAGTCGCTTTAAATCTTTGTAAAATTCAGATATTTTCAGGTATTTTTCGAATAATTTGACAATGTTGCCGGTATTTTAATCAGCGATTCTATGTTATATTCACTCCAGATAATTCTATTTTTCTTCCATAATTTCATAAAATAGAGAGATTTCCAATCGAAAAGTGCAGAAAACAGCTGAATTAATATCTATGTAAAGAGAATGACAAGGAGTAAAATAATGAAAAGAAAGGCATCATCCCCGCGACGAATCCTCAGCCTTTTCCTGTCGCTTATATTGCTCTCATTGCGCTGATTCCGTGGATGGCACCATCCGCTTATGCGGACGAAGCATTTGCCGTAGTCCGGATGAACTATGATGGGACAGTACTGGAAACCGATAACTTTGTTCCCTATGGCGTCATGCCCGAATATCACGGACCCACTCCGGAACATCCAGCAGATGATTATCTCTATTCCTTCAGAGGTTGGAGTCCTGATCTGGCTCCTGTAACGGAAGAGATAATCTATACAGCTTGTTATACCGTCAGTAACAACGAAGGCGAAATTATTCGAATATACGGCGATACTCGTTATGATACAACCGAGAAGCTTGCCACACGGAATCTGATGTACAATTGGGTCAATGAAGATAATCAATTTTCCTGTGTTATTGTTGCCAATGGTTTAAATTATCCGGATGCTCTATCGGGATGCGGACTTGCCTCTGATGAAAAGGCACCGATTCTCCTATACAATCCAAATAATTCGGAACAGGTTGAGAATTATATTCAGAAAATCGTTGCCCCCGGTGGCTCTATATATATTCTCGGCGGAAGTGGAGCCGTATCGGTCGAATTCCAGCGCCTTATGTCTTCAAAAGGTTATAAAGTAACCCGCTATGGTGGCTTCACGGAGTCCTGTCAAGCAAGTGATATAAAATTTTCACGACGCTGGACTTGCTTAGTAACACAGCATGAGTGCTGCGATTCCATATCTATACATTAAAAAATTTTTTTATCCGCCGGCGCTTACCGCCACCACAGCTTGACAGGTGCCCTGTTTCTGAGCCTTGCCGTCTTTTTCGTGGTTCACCCTTTCGCCTTGCGGAATGCCCGCTCGAGATCTTCCTTCAGGTCCTCCACGTCTTCAATGCCCGCGGAAAGCCGTATAAGTCCGTCCGTAATTCCCATGGCTTCCCGGATTTCGCGCGGAACGGAAGCGTGCGACATCGTCGCCGGGTGGCACATCAGGGATTCCACTCCCCCTAGGCTTTCTCCGAAGGTAATCAGGCGGATCGACTTGAACATTTTGCGGGCATCATATTTCCTGCGCAGTTCAAACGACACAACGCCTCCCGCTCCCCGTGCCTGCCTGCGCTGCAGCGCATAGCCCGGATCGGATTCCAGTCCGGGATAGTAGACTTTTTTAACCGCTGGATGCCCTGCCAGCCAGGCCGCCAGCTCCGTCGCGTTTTTCACGTGCCGGTCCATGCGGACTCCCAGTGTTTTGATCCCGCGGATTGTAAGGAAAGAATCAAAAGGAGGCAGAACGCCGCCCGTCGCGTTCTGAATAAATGCCAGGCGTTTCCCCAGCTTTTCATTCTTCACTACAACGAAGCCGCATACCGTGTCGCTGTGCCCGCTTAAATATTTCGTTCCGCTGTGAATAACCACATCGGCTCCCAGTTCCAGCGGCTTCTGCAGGTACGGCGTCATAAAGGTGTTATCCGCAATAACAAGCTTCTGCTTTGCGTGCGCGATTTCCGCCACCGCCTGAATGTCCGTCACCGAAAGGAGCGGATTGGACGGTGTCTCGATATACACGGCCTTTACTTCTTCCGTAAGCTTCTCCGCAAGCCCGGAAAGGTCTGTCATATCGTAGCTTTCATAGGTAATGCCGAAGGGCTTGAAAATCTGATCCAGAACCCGGAAGGTTCCGCCGTATACATCCCGGCTTACAATCAGCCGGCTTCCCTGTTTGAAAAGAGACAGCACCGCGGTAATGGCTGCCATGCCGGAAGCGTATGCTGTAGCCGAAACTCCGCCTTCCAGCTCCGCCACGAGCTTTTCCGCAGCGCAGCGGGTAGGGTTTCCCGTCCGAGCGTATTCCCATCCGAAATCCTCTCCGAGGCCCGCCTGTCGGAACGTGGAAGTGAGATATATGGGTACATTCACCGCACCGGTTTGCTTGTCTCCGTCTACGCCGCCGTGTATTAATAAAGAATCCGTTCGCATCGCTGCGCCTCCTTGCCGGCATTGTCCCGCACCCCGTTTCGGTCCTACCGGCTTTTCAGGAATTTTCTTCACCGTTTTGAAGGAAAAGAACGCAAATCCGGGGCTTGGAATCTGTATTTCTCCTATTATACTTCCTTTTTCCTTCGTTTTGCATCACTTTGTCGCAATTTATAAATATTCTCGAAATTCTCAGAATACATAGCGTGTTTGGGGAATGCACGCATAGGTAATCTTTCATTTTTTGTGTAGCAGGTGCTACAAAAGTTCTTCTTCTTTCTTTTTATTCTAAATAAGAAAGAATGTTTTTGCAAACCGCATCGTACTAAATCTTGTAGGATTTGACAATAGTATACTACTACATGTTGTGCTATACTGAGCGCACTTCCCTTCGGAAGATATGTTATGTAAACCAACTCGACTGCCACAGCAAAGCTGAGTACGAGATAAAGGAGGCAGCGGCCGCGCGCACTTCCGGCGGCCGCCGAAGAAAGATGAAAGTTATAAAAAGAAACGGAGCGGAAGTTCCTTTTGACGCTGAAAAAATCGAAAATGCGATCCGGAAGGCAAATCAGTCGGTCAGCCCCGCCGAGGCGCTCTCCCCGGAGCAGGCCCATGCCATTTCCCTTCAGATTCAGGAAGCGTGCTCCGCTCTTTCCACCCCTCCCACTGTGGAGGATATTCAGGACCGAGTGGTAGAAGCTATCATGAAGGCCGGTGCCTATAAGCTCGCGAACAATTACATCACTTATCGTTACGAGCATGCGCTTCTCCGCAAGGAAAACTCCACCGATGCCCGCATTCTTTCCATCGTGGACTGCAGCAACGACGAAGCGAAAGTGGAAAACGCCAATAAAAACCCCGAAATCATCAGCGTGCAGCGTGATTACATTGCCGGCGAGGCATCCCGGGATATTACGGAGCGGCTCCTGCTCCCGGCAGAGATCGTAGAAGCGCACCGGTCGGGGATTTTGCATTTCCATGACAGCGACTACTTCGTCGGCCATGCTTACAACTGCTGCCTTGTCAATTTGGACGATATGCTCCAGAACGGCACGGTTATCAGCGGAACGCTGATCGAAAAGCCGCATCGGTTCTCCACGGCATGCAATATCGCGACGCAGATTATTGCCCAGGTGGCATCCTGCCAGTACGGCGGCCAGTCGATCTCGCTTACGCATCTGGCTAAATTCGTGGATGTAAGCCGAAGAGCCATTCGAAAGGACGTAGAGACGGAAAACCGGGAAGCCGGCATCCGCATGACCGCGGAGCAGGTGGAATCCGTTGTGAAAAAGCGCCTGGCGAAGGAAATCCAGGCCGGTATTCAGACCATTCAGTATCAGGTGCTGACGCTGATGACGACAAACGGCCAGGCTCCGTTCATTACCGTTTTTATGTACCTGGGAGAATGCGGAAGCGACTCGCTGCTGAAGGACGACCTCGCGCTTTGCATGGAGGAAATGCTCCGGCAGCGCATTGAAGGCGTAAAAAATGAGGCGGGGTTCTGGATTACGCCGGCTTTTCCGAAGCTGGTCTACGTGCTGGAACCCGATAATATCGAACCGGACGGGAAGTATTATTATCTGACGGAGCTTGCCGCCAGGTGCACGGCCCGCCGCATGGTTCCGGACTATGTCTCCGAAAAAGTCATGAAAGAACTCAAGGTCGATGCAAACGGCAACGGGCAATGCTCCCCGCCGATGGGCTGCCGTTCTTTTCTTACGCCGTATGTGGACGGTAACGGAAAGCCGAAATATTACGGTCGCTTCAATCAGGGCGTAGTCACCATCAACCTTGTGGATGCGGCTCTTTCCTCCGGCGGAGATATGGATCGTTTCTGGGAGATCTTTGAGGATCGTCTGGAACTCTGCCATCGCGCTTTGCAGTGCCGGCACAGCCGTCTGATGGGCACCGTCAGCGACGTTGCCCCGATTCTCTGGCAGTACGGAGCCATCGCGCGCCTGCAGAAAGGGGAAAAGATCGATCGGCTCCTGATGGACAATTATTCCACCATTTCTTTAGGCTATGCAGGCCTGTATGAATGCGTCAAGTACATGACAGGAAAAAGCCACACGGACGAGGAAGCCAAGCCGTTCGCGCTCTCGGTCATGCAGCGTATGAACGACAAATGCGCCGAATGGAGAGCCGCAGAGCACGTATCCTACAGTCTCTACGGCACGCCGCTGGAGTCCACAACCTACAAATTCGCCAAATGCCTGAAAAACCGTTTCGGAGAAATTCCCGGCATTACCGATCACAATTACATTACGAACAGCTACCATGTCAACGTCCGCGAGCCAATCAATGCCTTCCAGAAGCTGAAGTTTGAAGCGGAATTCCAGGCGCTGAGCCCCGGCGGAGCGATAAGCTATGTAGAAGTGCCGGACATGCAGAACAACATTCCCGCCGTACTGGCCATAATCCGCTATATTTACAACAATATAATGTATGCGGAGCTGAACACGAAATCCGATTACTGTCAGGTCTGCGGCTTCAGCGGGGAAATTCAGAGCGTAGAGGACGAAGGAAAGCTCGTCTGGGAGTGCCCGCAGTGCGGAAACCGTGATCAGCGGAAGATGAATGTTGCCCGGCGTACATGCGGATACATCGGAACCCAGTACTGGAATCAGGGCCGGACGGAAGAAATTAAAGATCGCGTCCTGCACGTGGACACCTGCGTCCCGATTCCGCAAAGCGGAAAATAACCGCATACCGCGAAACGGTGCGTCTCCTTGGCAGCAAGCCTGTTCGGAGGCGCACCGTTTTGCGTAAAGCGCATATGGCTCAGAAAATTGCTCCTTCTTCCCGAAGCTTCTGTATTTCCCGCTGTGACAGACCCGTCTCCCGGAAAACTTCATCGGTATCTTTTCCCAGCTTCCCAGCGGAAGCGGTTTCTCTCATTGAATATTTTGAAAATTCCAGCGGCGGGCAGGGCAGCGGAACGGTAAGGTGGTCCCGAAATTTCACCTCTTGCAGATAGCCGTTCGCGTAAGCCTGCTCATCCATGCAGATATCCCGCGCGGATCGCAGAATCTCGCAGGGAATATTCGCTGCCTGCAGGATCGCCATCCACTCGGCGCTGGTTTTCTCCAGAAACTGCCGATTCAGTTCCCGCACCACATTCTCAACCGCCCCGGTTTTTTCCATTGCTTCCAAGGTCGCATATCTTTCGTCCTCCCGAAGCTGCGGCAATCGGAATAACTCGGCAAACCGATCCCGATCCTGTACATATTCGTGTTCGAACATGGCAATCCACCTGTCGTCGGCGCAGCGGTAATAATATGAAAACGGATCCGCCGGATGCAGCGCATCCCTTTGCTGCGTGCCGCTGAATGCGGGCTGGTGTGAAACCGCGGCGATGCCGTTGTTCCAGATTCCATTCCCGTACAGAGAGGTTTCCACAAAGGTTCCTTCCCCCGTTCGCTCTCTTCCCAGCAGCGCCATGAAAATTCCGCAGGCGATCATGGTCCCGGTGCTTATATCGCCGTAGCCGTAGCTTGGGAAGAACGGGAAGCTACCCGGCACCTGCCAGTCGCTGAGAGGGCCGGTTCGCACCCAGTACGCCGTTTTATCGAAACCGGGAAGAGCTGCATCCGGTCCGCGCAGACCGTAACCGGAAAGATGTGCGTAGATAAGCGCAGGATACGCTTCATGCAGCGCTTCGTAGTCAAGCTTCAGTTTTCGCAGCGATGCCATCCTTATATTTGTGAGAAATACATCCGCTCTTTCCAGAAGTTTCCCCAGCGCTCTGCGGCCGCTCTCCTTCTTAAGATTGATGCCTGCAAGCTTCTTCCCTGCGTTCACAACGGTGAACAGGGGGTTTTTATCCTCCTCGCAAACGACCCTCTCGAAGTCTCCTGCGCGGCGCATTTCATCGCCGATGGGCTTTTCAATCTTAATGACTTCCGCTCCGTAAGCGCAGAGAATTCTCGCAGCGGCGGGCGTCGCCACGAAGCTTGTAAGCTCAAGAACCCGAATGCCTTCCAGGGGCATTTCTTTCTTTTCTTCCGTCATATTTTCCTCCTTCTGCACCAATCCGATCTGTTTCCGGCTTCACGGACACCCGAAATATCCGATTCTGCCTGCGCCGGAACATAAAACATAAGGAGATTCGTGCAGGATTACTATTGTATCGACCGCCTCTTTTTCGATTCCTTCGGGAATCTTCCGGGAATTGCTGCGCGCCCGCTCCGGCAAATTTCCGCCGCTTGCCATCCTGTTTTCCGCCTTTCCGACGCGGCTTCACGTGAACGCAAATTCCGGGCGAGTTTCCAGTGTCCCCGCCCGGCGGATTCTCCGATTTTCCTCCTCAATGCCTACTTATCCGGCATCTCGAGCCTTTCGACAAGGCCCGAAACGCTGCGCATCTGCTGCTCCATCAGAGCATAAAACTCCCCGTCGTCCAGTTCCTCTCCCGCTTCAATGCCGTCCGTAACGACCGCTGTCGAAAGGTTTTCCGCAAGATCCCGTTCCTCCGGACGGAGTTCTTCACCGTCGAGCAGGCGGGCAAGTTCAATGGGGAAGTCCATTTCCAGTTCAAAGCGGCTGATTTGACCGTCCAGATACTCTCTGAGTACTTCCAGTATTTCCTCTATAGTCACTTTCTCCGCCTTCTTTCTATTTTGATTCCGCAAGGAAGCGCGCCGCCAGCTTATCGGCAAGGTCCGCATAGACTTCCAAAGACAGTTCCTCCACGTTTCCCTTCTCACAGGCATCGTAGATTTCCCGTAGCCGAGGAACGTACACGGTATCCTCCACGGAAAATCGCCGGGAAAGTGCTTCCGCAGCCGATTTTCCTTCTTCCGTAAGTTCCTCCTGTGCGGCTCCGTTTATAACGAGCGCTGCAATCGGCACATCAGACGCCGTCGCCATTTCCGCGCATTTCTCCGCAGACAGCAGGGAAAGGCGGGTCGGGCGCGAAACAAGAACCGCCGCCGCAAACGGCAGAGTCTGAAATGCAACAATCGGAACATCATCTAATCCGGCGGGAAAATCCACAAACAGAATGTCCAAATCCTGCCACAGGACTTCCGTCCAGAACATGACCGCCGTCTGTGCGGAAAGGGCCCCGCGCCAGGCAATCGGCATTCGATCTTCCTGCAAAACCACATTGGAAGCCATGACCTGCACTCCGCCCGGTGAGCGAACCGTTCTGTAGAATTTTCCCGTATCTTCGCTGAGTTCCCGTATGCCAAGGTAAGCCGCAGCGGAAGGTCCGGTTATATCTGCATCCAAAACGCCGGCGGCGCATCCTTTCCGCTGCAGTTCCGCTGCCAGAGCACAGGCCGTCACGGAACGCCCGGCTCCGCCCTTTCCGCCCATAACGGCGAACACCCTCTTTACACCGGCTCCTTTCATCAAGAGCGGCGCCGCTTCGGAATCCGTTTCCGATGTCCGGCTGGAGCACGCCGCCTGACAGCTTGCGCAGTCGTGTGTGCAGTCATCCATGTCCGGGTTCTCCTTTCCTAGTTTTTCCCTGCCTCCAGTATAGACCTCCACACGCGAAATTACTAAGGAAAATAACGGAAAAGATATGACTCCGCTCCGTTGCGCAGAGCTTCGTCATTATTAAGCAGATTATAAAAAATGTTTTGTCTAACTCGCTGATTTGTTAAATTTACATCAGGCTGTGTATTTACAATCAATTTTTTCAGCCTAATATGGAGACAGAAGGTTCTTTCCGCGGAGTATCGGCGGACGCGTGCCGGTTTCCCGCGGAGAACCGTGCAAGAAGTCGTACGTTTCGTAATTTCTGCGGCGCTGTTTCTGGCTGTGAAAGCCGCAGGCGCTTTTCCTCTGCGGGCCATGCCCCTGCGCCCGCCCCCATGCCCCCACGGGGTGGCTGTCTTTCCATAAGAGCAGCTGAGAGGAGAAGCAATGCCCGGATGGAAATCGGGTCGGCAAGAACGCCGGAGTGAATCCGTACGAGCCTGATCCCTCTGGAAAATGCGATCACCGCAAAGTCGGAAACTGTCCGCTGATGATGTTGTTGAGACCGAAAAGAGAAAGGGAAATCATCAAGGAGGCATTATTATGGCATTGATGACAAAACAGCAGTACATTGACAGCATCCGCGCAAGAAAGCCAATGAATGTATACTTTCTGGGCGAGAAAATCGAAGATTTGACAACGTTCCCACCCCTCGCGGCCAGCTTCAATACCATCTGCAAAATCTATGAACTGCAGAATGATCCCAAATGGCAGGATTTGATCACGGTAAAATCCCATCTCAACGGGGAGCAGGTAAGTATCTACAATGCACCTCTGCGCAGTGCGGAAGACGCCAATCGCAAAACCCGTGCAGCACGAGCGCTGGCAGAAGTTATCGGCTGCTGCACGCACCGCTGCACCGGTTCCGAAGCCTTTGCAGGACTTGGTCCCTGCACTTGGGATATGGAGCATGATCTGGGGAAACCCTATTACAAGAGATTCATGAACTTCATGGAATACTGCCAGAAGAATGATCTGAGCTGCACAGTAACCGTGACCGACGTCAAGGGATTCCGCATGACGCCGCCCAGCCAGCAGCCGGATAAAGACATGTATGTGCATGTGGATGAAATCACGAAGGACGGCATTTACGTAAGCGGCTTTAAATGCAATCAGACCGGCATTCTGTTTGCCCACGAAGTCATTATCGTTCCGACAACCAGCATGAAGCCGGAGGATAAGGATTTTGCCGTATCCTGTGCTATTCCGGCAGATGCGCCGGGCATTACCTACATCCTCGGCCGCACCCCGCAGGACAAGAGATTCTTCGAAGTCGGCGGAAATATTGAAGGCATTGACCTTGGCAAGATGTATGCAGACCACCAGGCACTGGTGTACTTTGATCACGTCTTTGTTCCCAACGAGAGGGTCTTTATGTGCGGCGAAACCGAATATGTCGGACATCTGCTCAACTACTTCACGGCAGTGCATCGCCTGACTGCAGGCGGCTGCAAGTCCGGCGGCGTAACTGCCCTGACAGGCGCTGCCGCTCTGGTCGCTGAAATGATCGGTGTTGAGAAAGCCGGTCATATCCGCACCAAGCTTACAGAGATGTCCATGACGGCAGAAACCGTATACGGTCTGTCCATTGCAGCCGGTACGGAAGGATTCAAGCATCCCAGCGGCACCTGGGTACCGAATCCGCTGATGTCGCATACCTGCAAATATACATGCACCAAGATGCCGTTCGAAGCAGTGCGCTACGCCCGTGACATCATCGCCGGATTCGGCGAGACAGCCCCGTCCGAAATCGATATGCGCAGCGAAGCGGTCGGAAAAATCTGCCAGCGCGCCTATAATCCCGGCAATCCGAATTACGACGCCTTTGACCGTCTGCGTGCAACCCGCTTCGTAGAGCATATGGCCAGAGGCTCCAACTGGACTGCCATGGCTTTGGACGGCGGCGGAAACCAGGAGGCCTCCACCGTTATGGCCCGCGCATTCACGGATTGGAACCACCTGAAGAATATTGTGAAAGCCGCAACGGGAATCGAAAAAGATCCGGCGAAGGTAAAAGCAACGATTGATGCAATCGGTGAGCAGCAGGGACGCATTTGCAAGACAAACGGGCTGCCGCTGTCTCATTGACGCAGAGGATGCAGGAAAACTGTGAAGCTTTTCTGTGAGAAGTTAGCGCCCTTGGATCCGGGGCTGAAAAGATAAGTTTTCATTGGAAGGACAGGTCGTCATCTTGCCGGCGGCCTGCCCATTTTATAGGGGTTCGCTGCTCTGAATGCTCTACGAAGACACCATTATTTTCTATCCTCACTACATCGTAATGCACCCTTGGTGGTAAGAACCGGTGCGTCCTGCTGCGGCACGTATTTTTCCCCGGCAGATGGGAAAAGCAGGAATGTCTGCTGAAATTATATGGATTGTCTGCTATTATTGACATAGCAGGATTATAGTCTGTTTCATAAAACTCAATAGAGAATGGGATTTCTTCCCGGGGGAAAACAATGAAAAAAAAGCAATGGCTATTTATTCTCTGTGCTGTAGCCTTGGCCCTCAGCCTTTTATCTGCATGCGGGACAGATTCCTCCTCTGCTTCGGAGGAGCCGGTGCCTGCGAGTGCGGCCGTGGAAACGGAAAGCATTGCTCTTGCAGACGTCTGTGCGGCCTATTACCCAATTCTGCAGGACAGCGAGGCTGCGATCAATGCATTAAGCGATGCACTCTCCGCAACAGGCTACTATAAGCTCAGTGCCGGCCAGGTTGCCATACAGGATGTTACCGGAGACGGCATCCCCGAACTCATGATGGCCGTTCCAAGCAGCACTTCCATGGAATACGGCTGTACGGACACGGATATTGTTCTGTACACATATGACCAAGCCAGCGGCACCGCAAAAGAGCTTTACCGGGAGTGTTTCGCCCTGCAGGTCGCGGGTGGAGGCGAGTACTGCCTGTTTCAGGAAGATGATGGAACTCTGCGACTGTATACCTCCATATCGGACGAAAACTGGGACTGCGAATTCCTTACCTTTAACCGGGACGGTGCTCCCGAAAAATTTCTCCGCTACAACTATACCTATTTCAGTGGGGACAATCAGAAACAGCAAACCGTGTGCCATTCCGGGGCTTGGGATCCGAATCGGGAACAGAAATCGGAAATTTCAAAGGAAGAGTGGTCTTCACAGGTAAACGATATGATGTCGCACCTTTCAGGTCGCGCATTCTACGCTTTTCAATATGGTGAGCCGGTCGCTTCGGAGGTCCGTCCTCTGATGTCGGAAACGAAGGATATCTGCCGTACGACGGCTGACGCACTTGCCTACCTCAAAGAAAACGCCGGAGGAAAAGTGACGGGCGCAAGCCCCTCCACGGCATCCGGCACAACGGCGTCCTCCACGGAAGGCATGATTTTCCCGAACAGCGACACCGCTGCAATTGACGAAGCTTCTGCACGTTCTCTTTCTTCCGACCAGCTCTCGCACGCTATCAATGAAATCTATGCCCGGCATCATTACCGGTTTCATGATGCAGAAATTCTTGCTGAATTTGAGCAGTACAGCTGGTACAGCGGAACAAACAGTGACATGTCTTCCGTTGCAGCGGAATTTAACGCGATGGAGAACCAGAACCTTGCCCTGCTTGTAAAGTGCAGCGAAGATCACCATGAAGAAATCTATGAAGATCACGATGAAGACCACGAACATAGCGAGCATGAGGGCGGGCATGACTAACGGGGCGGAAGCTCCTGTCCCTATCTAAGTGCAATGCCGGAAACTTCATCGAAGTTTCCGGCAAAGTTCCAGAAGCTGCAGGGGAGATTCCGCGAAGTACGCCGGCTGAGCTTCCTCCAGTTCCTCCCGGCTCCCGTATCCATAGAGAACGGCAATGCATGGTAGTCCGGCTTTTCTTGCGCCTACAACATCATGCTTCCGATCGCCTACCATGAAGCCCTGCGCTCTGCGGTCGGAAGCTCCGATCTGCCGCAGCGCCTCCTCTATGACTTCCTGCTTGTCCGTGCGGCGGCCATCAGGGTAGCTCCCTACAATCGAGTCAAAATAATGGTGCAGCCCGAAATGGTCTAGGACAAGACTAACTGCGTTCTGCGGTTTGGAGGAAGCTATCGCAATCGTATAGCCGGCCTGCTTCATTCCCGCAAGCGCTTTTTCAATGCCTGGGTAGGGCCGATTTTCAAAAATGCCTATCCGCATGTACCGCTCCCGAAAGTAGTCCACCGCTTTTCGGGCTTCTGTTTCTGTAAATGTGCAGTAATCCATAAACTGCTCCATAAGAGGAGGTCCGACAAATACGGTAAGCTTTTCGAGATCGGGCTCCGGCCTTCCCATTTTCTCCAGTGCATACTGCACGGATTTTGTAATTCCTTCTCCGGAAGCCGTAAGGGTTCCGTCCAAATCAAATAAAAGAAAATCCGCCACTCCAGCCCTCCCGCGGTCCTTTTCATAGTTCCCGGCAGATGGATTTCCCTGCTCCGGCACGCGCTGTACACTGCGGGCTGCCCGGGCAGTTCTGCCGTTTCGCCGGCAGTTTATTTTACTCTTTTCTCTGACCGGAATCTACCTTTTTTTCTCTTGTTTTTGCTTCACTTTTCAAGTAAAATTCTGTCGTTGTCCTTACGGGAAAGGAATGTTTCTATGTATTATGGCAGAATTTATGACTGCGATGTGCAGAATGGAATCGGCATGCGCGTCTCCCTGTTTGTTTCCGGCTGCACGCACCACTGTCCGGAGTGCTTCAACCCCGAGACCTGGGATTTTCATTTCGGCAATCCTTTTACGCCGGAAGTACAGAAAGCCGTTCTGGAAGCTGTAAACAAGGATTATATTGACGGTCTGACGGTTCTCGGAGGCGAGCCCTGGGAACCGGAAAATCAAAGGGTCCTCTTACCGTTTTTTGAAGATTTTCGTTCGACATGCACGAGGAAGTCCCTCTGGACCTTTTCCGGATACACCTGGGAAGAACTGACGGATCCAAATAATACGCGATGCCATACGAGGGATACTCTGCCGATGCTGGCCCTTACGGATATTCTTATCGACGGGGAATTTCATATTGCGGAGAAGGATGTTTCCCTGCGGTTTCGCGGAAGCCGCAACCAGCGTATTCTGGATGTTCCCCGTTCCCTTGAAGCCGGAAAACCGGTCCTGAGCCCCTATATGGGCAAGCAGTCCTGAACAGCTGTTCGTTTACTCTACGCTTTGAGGAGCTGAGTCGTAAGCAGGTTTCTGGTATAAAAGCATTTATTGCAATTCAAAAAAGGCACGGTCTTCCGCGCCTTTTTCTCCTTTGTTTTCCAAATCTATGCCAACTGTCGTTTTTCTACCAGATCTGCAGAACCGGAGTCGATGCTTTCAAGCATAATTCTGTCAGATTTACCCAGCTCCGGCAATGATCCAGAATGACGGAGTCGGAAGTAATAACATGTCTGCAATCATACAATTCCCGATCGACGTCTTTCTGCACACGGATATCAAGCTGTACGGGGCAGGTTTCCGCCTCGGCGACAGCTGCGATTGCGCTTTTCAGTCTTCCGGAATTGGAAACCGGTGCGTCCAGCAGCAGAACTGCCCGCTGCACCCCTGTTTTCCGCAGTGCCGACAGAAGCAGTGATATGGCTCCGAACGTCTCCGGAATCAGTCGGTATGTTCCCCGAAGAGATGCAAGATCCCGGATGGCTCCGTCCATGCAGCGAAACAGCGGGGATTGGCACAGCAGTACTTCCAGTGTAATAATCTCATTAAAGCCGTCAATCCAAACTGTCTTATCGCGGAGGTCACTGGGCGGCACGCATTTTTTCGCCCGGAGCATCCGCTGCGCTTCGGACGCAACGCTGCGCATCACCGCGAGGCGCTGCCGCTCCGACAGAAGAAAATGATTTCCGACGAAAGTGCAGGCTGCCTTCAGGCTGTAGCCTTCGTTAAGGAGATAGCACACATGTCGGCATGCCTTCCGCAGCTTCTGCACCGCCTCGAAAGAAAAATTCTCTGCATCCTCCGGGACTCTTCCACGCGCTGCCTGCATAACATTTCCTCCTGCTGCGGTCCGCTTTACAGTTTCTCCGGAGCAAAGCCGTCCGGCGTAAGAATCCAGATCTCCCGGAATCCGCAGGACCGTGCAAGGTTCCGTTCCTGCTCCTGTGCATATCCGACATTTTCCACCGTGTGAGCATCGGAAGAAAGGAAAATCTTTCCTTCCATTTCCCGCAGCAGGCACAGAATTTCCCTGGAAGGATAAAAGCTCGTCCGATATCCACGGCTTACGGCACCGGAGTTTATTTCAAAAATCTTTCCCGCTGCCACAAGTTTTTCCATGGCCTTCTCTGCCGCCCGGCGATATGTCCCGCTCCGCGTATCATAGAGGGGATCGGGTTCATTGAATTTCGTAATCAGATCAAAATGGGCAATGGCATCCACCTGCGGTAGCACAGCAAGTTTCTCCATCTGCGCAAAATAGACCGACGCCGCGGCGCCGCTGTCTCCTTCAAAAGCTTCTTCAATCATCTGCTTCGCAGCCGATCGCTTCCAGTCCACGGACCACAGCTTTCCGCCGGCGGAAATTTCATGGCATCCGCCGATAACATAATCAAAACCGTCAAAGGCCGGAACCGACTGGATATCGTATTCCAGGCCGGTATACACGTGCAGTTTCGGCGCAAGCTTCGCTTTTACGGCTGCCATGTCTTTTTGGAACGCCGCAACCTCCTCTTCCTTGCCGGACCACGAAGCCGCCTCGCCGGACTGCGGGCTGTGCAGGCTGCAGCCGAAAACTGAGAACCCCTTCCGCTGCGCACTCTCTGCCATTGCCAGCGGAGATGCCGTACCGTCATCATAGAGGGAGTGCGTGTGCAGATCCTGATTAATCATGAATCATTTTCTCCTGCTTGACTTTATGGTCGATGACATGCCGTCCCGCCATTTCGTCGCAAATTTCTGCGATGGAAATCCCCTGATCGACCATCAGCACAAGGCAGTGGTAAAGGAGATCGCCCAGCTCGTAAACCGTATTGGCATGGTCATGATCCTTTGCTGCAATTACCACTTCCGTCGTTTCCTCGCCGACCTTTTTCAGGATTTTGTCCGTTCCCTTTTCAAATAGGTAGGAGGTATAGGATCCTTCTTTCGGCTGCGTCTTCCGCCCTTCCAGAAGGCGGTAGAGATCGGCAAGCTGAAAGCCCTGCGGCTCCGGTCCTTCAAAAACAGGCTGGTGGAAACATGACTCCGCGCCGGTATGGCAAGCGGGACCATCCTTTCGTACTTCCACCAGCAGTGCGTCGGCGTCGCAGTCGGCGGTGACGGAAACAATGTGCTGATAGTTTCCGCTTGTTTCCCCTTTCGTCCAGAGCTCCTGCCTGCTGCGGCTCCAGAAGCAGGTACGTCCCGTCTCCATGGATTTCCGCAGACTCTCGGCGTTCATGTACGCCAGCATGAGTACCTGCTTTGTCTGCGTGTCTACAACTATCGCCGGGATAAGGCCCCGTTCATCAAATTTCAAATCCGCTGCCTGCATATTTACCTCCGTACCGGGATTCCGTTTTCCGCAAGTTTTTTCTTAAGATCCTGTATGCGCACTTCTCCGAAGTGGAAAATAGAGGCTGCAAGGCCGGCATCCACTCCGGGAACCTTCCGAAACAGATCCACAAAATCCTCCGCGCTGCCCGCGCCGCCGGAAGCCACCACGGGAACCTCCGCGATAGAGCATGCCGCGGAAAGCATCTCAAGGTCAAATCCGTCTTTTACCCCATCCGTGTCAATGGAGTTGAGGACAATCTCTCCGGCGCCGCGCCGAACGCCGTCCCGGATCCACTGCAGTGCGTCCCGGCCGGTGTCTTCCCTTCCGCCCTTGGCAAAAACATGAAAGGAGCCGTCTACGCGCTTTGCATCAACGCTGAGCACAACGCATTGGCTGCCGTATTTGCGGGCGGCTTCGGAAATAAGCTCGGGATTGCGCAGCGCACCGGTATTGACGCTCACCTTGTCCGCACCGCATTTCAGGACGCGATCAAAATCCTCTATGGAATGGATTCCTCCTCCCACGGAAAGAGGGATAAAGATTGTTTCCGCTACGCGCCGCAGCACCTCTGTAAAAAGCTGCCGTCCCTCCGCTGAAGCGGTAATATCATAAAAAACCAGCTCATCGGCACCCGCGTCGGAGTAATACTTTCCCAGCTTGACCGGGTCTGCCACGTCACCCACATTCTGAAACTGAACTCCCTTTACTACGCGTCCGTTTCGAACGTCAAGGCAGGGAATAATGCGTTTTGTCAGCATGATACCGCCTCCAATGCCTCACGAATCGAAATGCTTCCGGTATAATACGCTTTGCCGAGAATGGCTCCGTAGAGGCCAAGGCGTCTGAGTTTTCGAAGGTCCTCCGGCCCGGAAACACCGCCGGAAGCAATAACACGGAGGGAAAATTTCCGGCTCAGCTCTGCATACAGTTCCGTGTTGACCCCTGCCAGGGCCCCGTCCCGTGAGATATCCGTGCAGATAACCGTCTGCACTCCCATTTTTTCCAGCTTTTCGCAGAAATCTTCGCAGCGAACGGTACTTGTTTCCGTCCATCCCTGCACGGAAACCCTTCCGTCCCGGCAGTCGACTCCCACGGCAATCCGTTCCCCGTAGCGTTCCAGCATCTTCTGCAGAAATTCCGGGTTGCGCAGCGCTGCCGTGCCCAGGATGACCCGGTCCGCGCCGGCCTCCAGCACTTCCCGTACCGAGGTCTCCGTCCGGATTCCGCCTCCGACTTCCGCTTTCAGACCGCTTTTCTTTAGGATCTCCCGCACGGTCGCAAGATTTTCCGGTCTGCCGGCTCTGGCGCCCTGCAAATCCACCAGGTGGACCCACTCGCATCCTTCGCGGCGGAAATGCACCGCCGTTTCCGCCGGAGAGTCTGCGTATACGGTCATCTGCAGGTAATCTCCCTGGAAAAGGCGGACCGCCCTGCCTTCATATAAATCAATTGCCGGTAAAAGCAGCATGGAGTGCCTCCCTGTCGCATTCGCAGAAATTTTTCAAAATCCGCAGACCCACATCTCCGCTTTTTTCGGGGTGGAATTGACAGCCCATCACGTTGCCCTCTGCGACAACGGCGGCAATCGTAACCCCATAGTCCGCCGTGGCAATTTGAGACGGATCGCAGTCCGCCGCATAGAAGCTGTGGACAAAGTAGACAAAGCTGCCCTGCGATATGCCCGCAAGCAGGGGATGCGGGCGTCGAATCGAAAGGGAGTTCCATCCCATGTGAGGAACTTTTAATTCCGGGGGGACCACCGGCCGCAGATCCGCGATCCGCCCCTGCAGCAGTCCCAGACCTTCATACCTGCCGTATTCTGCACTTTCTTCGAAAAGAAGCTGCATGCCAAGGCAGATTCCCAGAAGCGGTTTTCCGGCGGCCGCCTGTTCCCGCACGACGCGATCAAGTCCTGTCGCGCGCAGCTTTTCAATCGCATCTCCGAATGCGCCGACGCCGGGAAGGAAAATCCTTTCCGCCGCTCGAATGGCTTCCGGATCGGAAGTCACTTCCCCCGGGCAGCCAATGCGCTGCAGAGAGCTTTTAAGCGAAAACAGATTGCCCACGCCGTAATCCACAATGGCGATTTTCATAAAAGCACTCCCTTGGTAGACGGAATGCGATCCGCCTGACCCGGATCCGCGGCGCAGGCCATGGCGAGAGCTCGGCCAAACCCTTTAAACGCCGCTTCGATGATATGGTGCGAATTTGTTCCGTCCAGCTGCCGCAGATGCACCGTTATCGCCGCGCTTCTGCTGAAAGCCTGGAAAAACTCCTCCGTAAGCTCCGTGTCGAAAGCTCCCACTTTCTGGGCGGGAATGGATAGCCCGTACCGGAGAAAGCCTCGCCCGGAAATGTCCACCGCCGCAAGCACCAGCGCCTCGTCCATCGGAAGGAGGATCGATCCGTAGCGTCGGATGCCGCGGGCGTCTCCCAGCGCCTTCCGAAAGGCATCTCCCAGTGCAATCCCGATATCCTCCACGCTATGGTGGTCATCGACAGCCGTGTCCCCCTGGCACGTAAGTTCCAGATTAAATCCAGCATGAGATGCCCAGAGATTCAGCATATGGTCCAGAAATCCGACTCCGGTCTGTATCTGTGTTCGGCCTTCCCCTTCCAGTGCAAGAGTAAGACGGATATCCGTCTCGGCTGTTTTTCGTTCCAGTGCCGTTTTTCTCATATTTCTGTTTCCCCTTTCAGTTCATCCGATTTATCCAGCAGAATCCGCATCTGCTCCGGCGTTCCGATGGTAATCCGGCACCAGTCCGCAATGCGCGGCTGGTTCCAGTGCCGAATCAGGACCCCTTTTTCCTTCATTTTTTTATAATAGCTTCCTCCCGGCAGAAAATTCGGCCGTACGAAAAGAAAGTTCGCCTGGGAGGGAAGAACAGTAAACCCTCTTTGCTGAAGTTCCTCAGCCGTTCTATCCCGGGTTTCTGCAATCCGCAGGGCGTTTTTGCGATAGTACGTCTCCTCCGCAAGTGCCGCCAGACCCGCCGCCGCGTCTATGCGGCTGATATTGTAGGGGGCAAAAGCGTTCTTCAGCCGCAGAAGCTCCGCTATTATTTCAGGGCCTGCAAGTCCCAGACCGATGCGTCCGCCGGCAAGGCTCCGGGATTTGGAGAAAGTCTGCGTAATCAGGAGATTGTCGTACTGGGAAAGAAGAGGTACGGAACTCTCCCCGCCGAAGTCTACATAGGCTTCGTCAATAATTACGACCCGGTTCGGATTCGCCTGCAGGATCCTCTCCACATCCGCCTTTGAAACGGAAACGCCGGTCGGCGCGCCGGGGTTTGGAAGCACGACATGCTCCGATGTTTCGCAGAACGCTTCCGCATCGACGCGGAAATCCTCCTTCAGCGGAATTTCCGTAAACCGTACGCCGCCCGCTTTCGCCGCGATTTTGTAATAGCCGTATGTTACATCCGGAGCTGCGAAGCCGCGGTTTTGATCGCCGAAGGCAAGAAAGGCGAAATTCAGTATCTCATCCGATCCGTTCGTCATGAGGATGTTCTCCGGGCGGACTCCGTAGTGCTCCGCCGCGGCATCCGTCAATGCCTTCGAATCCGGGTCCGGGTACAGCTCCATCTGCGCTGCCTGCGCCGCCACCGCCGCTATGACGGAATCCGGAGGCGGGTAGGGAGATTCGTTGGTATTGAGTTTTACATAGTTTCGATCTCTGGGCTGCTCTCCGGGAGCGTACGGCTCGAGCTCCGCCCAGCGGGGTGACAGAAAGCGACTCATGACGTCTCCCTTTCCGCAAAGCGGGCCCGGATGCTGTCGGCATGGCCGCGCAGTCCCTCTTCCTCGGCAAAAAGCTCAATGCTTCCGCGGATGTCCTGCAGTGCTTCTCTGGAATAGTAGGTGTACTGGCTCTTTTTCACAAAGTCGTCCACGGAAAGCGGACTGCCGAAGAGTGCCGTGCCGGTCGTCGGCAGGGTGTGGTTCGGCCCCGCCATATAGTCTCCCAGCGCTTCCGCAGCGTTTTTTCCAAGAAATATAGAGCCTGCGTTTTTGATTTTTCCCAGATAGGAGAACGGATCGTCCAGACAGATTTCCAGATGCTCCGGCGCAATTTCGTTTGCGCATTCGACCGCCTGATCCATGTCCGATACAAGAACAATCTTGCCGTTATTTTCGATCGATGCCCGGGCGATTTTCTCCCGCGGCAGGCTTTGCAGCTGCACCTCCAGCTCTTCCGCTACCTCGCCCGCCAGGGAAACCGAATCCGTGATAAGCACGGCCGTCGCCAGAACATCGTGCTCCGCCTGCGCCAGCATGTCCGCCGCCACGACTTTCGGATCGTTGCCGTCATCGGCAAGAATAAGCACTTCGCTCGGCCCCGCCACGGTATCAATAGCTACCGTTCCGAAAACCTGCTTCTTTGCTTCGGCGACAAAGGCGTTTCCCGGGCCGACGATCTTGTACACTCTGGGAATGCTCTCCGTGCCGTACGCCAGGGCTCCGATTGCCTGCGCGCCGCCGATCTTGTAGATCCGATCCACGCCGGCCTCCCGCGCCGCCGCCAGGATTGCCGGGCTGACCTTTCCGTTTCTGTCCGGCGGGGTTACCGTCACCAGCAGGCCGCATCCGGCGATTTTTGCCGGAATGCAGTTCATCAGAAGCGACGATGGATAAGCGGCTGTCCCGTTCGGCACATAAAGTCCCACCCGCTCGATGGGGCGGACGATCTGCCCCAGAACAACGCCTTTCGGCCGAGTCATAACAAAGCCGGAACGGATCTGATTTCTGTGGTATTCCGCAATATTTTCCGCCGCCTGCCGCAGAACCGCTCTAAATTCTTCCGATACTGCCGCGCACCCTTCCTCGATCTCCTCCGGGGTCACGAGGAAGGATTCCAGCTCTACGCCGTCAAAGCGGCGGGTGTATTCCCGCAGCGCTTCGTCGCCGCGGTTCCGCACATTTTCCAGGATCTCCGCAACCGCCGGTGCCACGTCGGCTATCGCCCGGGAGCGGATGAAAAGCTCTTCATTCGGCACTTCCCCGTAAATATAGGTTCGAATCATCTGTCCTGCTCCTCCCCATTCCCTCCGGCGCAGAGCCTTGCCAGTCTGTCCGTCATGCGCCGCAGCGCCTCGTAGTGGAATTTATAGCTTGCCTTGTTCGAGATAAATCTTGCGGAAATCGGGAGGATCTCCTCCAGAACCTCCAGATTGTTTTCCCGCAGCGTCCGACCGGTTTCCACCAAATCGACGATCACATCGGACAGACCGAGCAGCGGAGCAAGTTCGATGGACCCATTCAGCTTGATGAGGCGGATATCCCGGCTCCTTCCGGCATAGTACTCCCGCGCAATGCGGGGAAACTTCGTTGCGACTTTCAGCGGACGCGACTCGTCGTCTGCAAAATCGCTTGGACCGGCCACGCACATCCGGCAGCGCCCGATTCCCAGATCCACCAGCTCGTAGACCTCCGGCTGATGTTCCCGGAGAATATCCAGCCCTGCAATGCCTGCGTCGGCGGCGCCCCGTTCTACATAAACCGGAACATCCGAGGGCTTCACCCAGAAATAGCGCACCCCGCTTTCCGGGCTTTCAAAGAAGAGTTTTCGCGCCGGGGCAAGAACGCCGGGGCAGCGGTAGCCGGCTTTTTCCATGATGCCGTACGCCGCTTCGCCAAGACGGCCTTTCGGAAGCGCCACATTGATAATTTCACCCATTTGCCGCATCCTCCTCTGCCGAACGCTGCACGCAGACCGTTTTCCCTTCGGCAACCAGCCGCTTCGCTTCCGCCAGCGTCCGGGGCGCGGAAGCTTCGTCCGGACTCTGCAGCCGAACTTCCGCCGGCTCCGCCTGTTCCGCCGGTCCGAAGTCCTCCAGCGTGTTGAGGTAGACCGCAAAGCCCACGGCGCCCCCCTCTTTTCCAAGGCTTCGGAGAAGCCGGTCATAGCGTCCTCCGGAAACGACGGGTTCCGGAATCCCTTCCATAAACCCCCGCAGCACCAGCCCGTTATAGTACTGCGGATCTTCCCGCAGGGAAAAATCAAGCCGGACGTTTGCTACGCCCGCCGCGGAAAGACAGCCGGAAAGCTTCCGCAGTGCCGCGAGTCCGGCCCGGCTTTCCTCCGGAAGCTCCATTTTCTCCGCTTCTTCAATTCCCCGTTCCAGCGGACCGTAACTTTCGAGAAGCGCCCGCAGGCGCGCCGCCGTGCGGGCCGTCCTCCGATCCGACGAAAGCAGACTCTCGAGCTCCGGAATGTTTCTTCTTTCCACTGCGTCCAGAACCGCATTGTGCAGCACCGGATCCAGGTCGGCTTCGCGGACCACCCCGTGCAGGATCCGCGTATCCGTTACGTCCAGAAGATACTCCGGACGGACGCACGCGAGACTCTCGGCCGCAAGGAGCACGATCTCCGCTTCCTCATAGAGCCCTATCGGACCGATGCACTCCACGCCCGCCTGCCGGATTTCCCGGAATCCTTCCTCCTCTTCCAGCACGCGGTAGACGTTCTCCGTATAGAAAAGCTTCCGCAGCGCCCCGTCCTCCGGAACACTGCGTACCACGGACAGGGTTATATCCGGCTTGAGCGCCATCAGGGTGCCGTCCCGGTCGGAGAAAGTGAGGATCTGCCTGCAGGTAAGAAAGTTTTTGTACCGGGCATACAGATCGTACGGTTCAAAGTGACGCACGGTAAAAGGCTGGTAGCCGTAGGCGCCGTAAAGACGGCGAAGCCGATGCTCCGTGCGCTGTACGGTGTTTTCTTTCATTTCTTCCTTCCTCCGTGGCCTGCACCCCGGCCTCTCCCGCTCCGCGTCTTTCCCGGATCGCCCTGCTCCAGAGCGGGGAGCCTCGCAATGATTTTCGCGTAGCCGCCCGTGCCGTAAGCCAGGCATCGATTCACGCGGCTGATGGTCGCCGTGCTTGCGCCCGTCTGCGCCGCCGTATCCAAATATGAATCCCCCCGCGACAGCCGCCGGGCAATTTCCAGTCTCTGGCCCAGGCTGATGAGTTCCTGGACGGTGCACAGGTCCTGCAGAAAGTCCCTGCACTCCGCTTCGGACGTAAGAGACAGAAGACTCTGATACAGAATATGCAGCTGTTCTTTATCCGGAAGTCCCATGCAATCATCTCCGATTCTCGGAAGGAACGGCCGTTCGTTCCGATATTTTTTCTTTGATTAGCATGGTAGCAAATTAGCGAACTAAAGTCAACGTGGAGAAAAACCCGTATTTTTCGGAAAACGGGCAGCGGATTTGTGCATCCTGCGCAAATTTGTCAAAATGAAATACGCCGGTCCTCCGCGCGGGAAGATCGGCGCCTGCAAATTTCCGTTTCGGATTCCGCTTCGGGCGGGGCTACAGATCGTACTGCAGCAGATCCGCAAAGGTTTCGCGGCGTACGGCCAGGCGATCCCTGCCGTCCCGCAGCAGAACGATCGGGGGCCGGGGAATCCGGTTGTAGTTGGATGCCATGGAGTAATTGTATGCGCCCGTCGTAAGAACCGCGAGAAAGTCTCCCCGCTGCGGTTTCGGGAGCGGTACGTTCTCCTGGATAATATCGCCGCTTTCGCAGCAGCGTCCGACGACGGAAGCGGAAAAATCCGCGGAAGCGTCGGCGCGGTTTGCCAGCAGAACGGTATACTCCGCCCCGTAGAGCGAATAGCGGGGGTTGTCCGTCATGCCTCCATCCACCGAAACGTAATTTTTCACGCCGGGGATTGTTTTTACGCTCCCTACGGTATAGAGGGTGACGCCGGCATCCCCCACGATGCTGCGTCCGGGCTCCAGAATCACCGCGGGCCGGCGAAGGCCGAAGCGGTCGCACAGTCTGTCGATCTCCCTGCCGAGCCGGCGAAGTTCTTCCCGATAGTTCATGACCGGATCGCGATCCGTATAGCGGACACCGAAGCCGCCGCCCAGATTCAGAATCTTCGCCTCAAAGCCGCGGCTCTCCCGCAGCATGCTCAGAAATTCCAGCATGATTTCCGCGGCGTCCGCCAGCGGCTGGTAGCTGAATATCTGGGAGCCGATATGGCTGTGCATTCCTTCAACGGAAAGATGGGGCTTGGCCGCCGCCAGGTCAAAAAAGGTCAGCGCCTGGCCGGTCGGAAGCGCTTCTCCGAATTTGGAGTCAAGAATGCCCGTGTTGATTTTCTTATGCGTATGAGGATCGATCCCCGGGGTGATGCGAAGCAGGATCTTCTGCGTAATGCCCCGGCGGGCAGCCGCCTGTTCCAGTGCTTCAAGTTCCTCCGGATTGTCCACGGCGAAGTATCCCACGCCCGCGTCAAGAGCAAGCTCGATGTCCGCGTCGGTTTTGTTGTTTCCGTGAAAGCACGTTTTTTCCATGGAAAAGCCCGCCGCCTGCGCGGTGCAGATTTCGCCCGCGGAAACAAGGTCGGCGCCCAGTCCTTCCTCCTCCGCGATGCGGAAAAGGCCCTTGAAGCAGCAGGCTTTGCATGCCAGCAGAGGAAGACTTCCCTCCGGCATGTGTGCTTTCATTTCGTCCCGGAACAGACGCATGTTTTCCCGTATGCGGTCTTCGTCCATGAGATAAAGCGGCGTTCCGTACTTTTTCGCCAGCGCGACGGTGTCCGCGCCGCCCAGCGTCAGATGGCCCTTTTCATTGACCGCAAGATTGGAATATAGCATTGGTTCCCGCACCTCTCTCCTGCAATGGATTTTATTTTATCAGCAGCAGAGGGAAAGTCAAACAAAAATAACGAATTTCCAAACATCCGGCGGTGAAAATTCATGAATTCATCCTAAAAAACATGCAGCCGGTTGACAAACCCGATCCCGCGGATTAAAGTACAGGCTAAACAGCTTCCCTGTGGGAAGCAGGTTTCCGAAATTGAAGCAATACATATTCCTGAAAGGTTTTCTGTTTATGCGCAATACGATGACCAGCAGCATCCGAATGATGTGCGGCATGCGAATGCACCTCATGTGCAGGCATGTCCGGGGACATCGTACGCATCATTCCGCTGCGCGAGGAAAGCCCGCCGCCGTTTTGTTCTGAAAAACGGCTTTCCGGCTGAAGCCGGAAGAAGCGGCAAGGGAAGAATGACTGTTACGGAAGTGTCTCCTTGGACACTTCCGTTTTTTTTGTTGTCCGAAATCGGAGCCGAACCGAAGGGAGGAACTTGAGGAATGTGCCGGTACGCCAGCGCCGGCGGAATCTGGCGAATGCACGGACTTTTCCATCAATGAACGGAGTAAGGGAAGGAGCGGCATAGTCCATGGTTTCACTGGAAAATGTAAGTAAAATTTATAAAACAAAAAACGGAGACGTCGAAGCGCTGCGGAACGTCAGCCTGACGGTCGAAAAAGGGGAAATTCTCGGAATCGTCGGTTTCTCCGGCGCAGGAAAGTCAACGCTGGTACGTACGATCAACCTGCTGGAGCGGCCGTCGGAAGGGCGGGTTGTGCTGAATGGGACGGATCTCACCTCGCTCCCTGAAAAGGAGCTGCGCCGGCAGCGCCGCCGCATCGGGATGATCTTTCAGCAGTTTGAGCTCTACGATTCGCGCACGGTCTTTCAGAACATCGCGTTTCCGCTGCAGTACAGCGGTCTTTCACGGCAGCAGATTGCCGAGAAGGTCCACCGCCTTCTGCATCTTGTCAGTCTGGAGGACCGGGAGAAGATGTATCCGTCGGAGCTTTCCGGCGGGCAGAAGCAGCGGGTTGCCATTGCACGGGCTCTTGCAACGGATCCGGAAATTCTGCTCAGCGACGAAGCCACCAGCGCCCTGGATCCGCAGGCGACCAAGTCCATTCTCAGCCTGCTTCGGAAGCTGAACCGCACGCTGGGCATTACGATCGTTCTGATCACGCATGAGATGGATGTGGTGCGGGAAATCTGCGACCGGGTTGCCGTCATGGAGGGCGGGCAGATTGTGGAAACGGGCCGGGTTTTCGACATCTTCAGCAACCCGCAGGCGCCGATCACGAAGAATTTCGTCAATACGTCCATGAACATGATGAAAATTGAAGATTTGATCGCCGCCGGAGATCCCCTTGTCGATATTCGAAGCAATCAGTGCATTGTCCGCTTTACCTATCCCGATCGGCACGGTGCGGATCGGGCGCTGGTTTCCGAAGTATCCCGAAAGTTCAATATCGACGTGAATATTTTCTACGGGAATATCGATTATATCGCGTCCCGTCCGATCGGCGGCCTTGTCAGCGTCATGGAAGGCGGCCGGAAAAATGTACTCGACGCCATCGATTACATCCGAAGCAAAAATGTACGAGTGGAGGTGCTTAAGCGTGGAAGCCTTTTTATCGAATCTGATGCCGAACGTTGCGGATAAAAGCACGGAATTCTGGCAGGCTGTCGTGGATACTCTTCTGATGACAGCCTGGTCCGGGGTATTCATTTTTATTATCGGTTTGATCCTGGGCATTACGCTGACCCTTACAAAGCCAGGCGGCATCGCCCCCAATGCGCCGGTCTACCAGGTCGTGGATAAGGTTGTAAACCTTTTCCGCTCCATCCCGTTCATTATTCTGCTGGCCGGCGTAATGCCACTGTCCCGTCTCATTATGGGAACCGCCATCGGCATGGAAGGCGCCATAGTTCCGCTCGTTCTTGGCTGCTCGCCGTTTTACTCCCGCCAGGTGGAAAGCGCACTGGCTACTGTAGACCAGGGAAAAATCGAAGCCGCGCAGTCCATGGGGCTGAGTACCCCGGGGATTGTCCTGCGGGTCTACCTGAAAGAGAGTATTCCGGCGCTTGCCCGCGGCACGACCATCACGATTATTTCCCTTTTCGGGCTTGTTGCCATGGCCGGTGCCGTCGGAGGCGGCGGACTGGGAGACTTTGCCATCCGATACGGCCATGACCGGGGCCAGACAGACGTTACGATTGCCGCAATCGTCGCCATGGTAATCATCGTTACCGCCGTCCAGCTCCTTGGCAACGCCATTGCGCGGAAGAGCACCCATTGAGGCTTCCGTCCGTACGGAATGCGGAAGCCGAATAGCATATGAAGTAATTGAAAAAATAGAGGAGAAGAATATGAATATTCAGACTTTACGAAAGAAAATTATCGTTCTCGTACTGGCCGCGGCTCTCGTCTTCAGTCTCTGCGCCTGCGGCAGTTCCGCCTCCGACGCTGCCGCGGCCGCCGGGGATCTGGACAATTACAGCCCGGAAAATCCGGTAACGGTAAAAATAGGCCTCACCGCTGCCTTCTATGAGGACTTCTGGAAGCCCATCCAGGCGGACCTTGCCAAAGAAGGAATCAATATTGAACTCGTTCAGTTTTCCGACTATGTCTCCCCGGACGAAGCCCTGGAGAACGATGAACTGACGCTGACCGCCCACCAGCATCACGCATATCTGAAGACGATCTGCGAGGAGCAGGGGTGGACGGATCTTGTCTCCGCCGGAGACACCTTTATCATTGCCTTGAATCTATACTCCAACCAATACAAATCCGTTGACGAAATCAAGGACGGGGATCGGATTGCCATCCCCAACGACGCCTCCAATGGCGGGCGCGCGCTGAAGCTTCTGGCGGACGCCGGTCTCATAACGCTCAGCCCGGATGCCGGCACGAACCCGGAAATAAAGGATATTGCGAGCTATGCAAAGCAGATTGAGCTTGTGGAAATGAATGCCTCGGACATTGCATCTGCCCTCGATGATGTCGCCGCGGCGGCCGTTAACGGAAACTACGCGCTGGACGCGGGCATTGATCCGGATACCGCAATCTGGCATGAAACCAAATTCGATGATGACAGCTACTTCTGCACCATTACGGTCCGGGAAAAGAATCTCAATACCAAAGCCGTGCAGCGGATTGTGGAACGCTTCCAGTCCGATGAAACTAAGAAGCTGTTCGAAAGCGAATATAACGGCTACGTCCTGAGCGCGTGGGACTACACTTTCAGCTCCTGATACTTCCTTCCAACTCCACAACCGTTCAGGGAAAGCGATCGGAGGAATCTCCGGCGCTTCCCGGGAGCAAGGCGGGAATTCTCCCGTATCGTCAATATTGCTCCTGCGGAGGGAGACTGTGTTTCGGCACCGTCTCCCTTTTCCGCGTATGCGGCGTATTTTGATCTTCTTTCACCGGTCCTCTTCCGGGAGCCCCGCCAAGGGGCTGAAAAAGCCCGCAGCGGCAGTCCATCGGACTTCCCGTGCAGGCTTTCTGCGGTCTCGCTTTTCGGGCCCCGCGCGCTTCAGTGAAGAATCGCCGCGGCCTTTGTCACATGGTCAATCGCTTCGGTCATCCATTCTTTCAGAACCTTCGGGCTTTTCTCCATGAGCAGGTAGTTCGGGTCGGAATACCGCTCGTAATTCTCTTCCTCCGTTCGGAGCAGCTGGCATACGCTCAGCACATAATAATCGCCGTTGGGCTTCTGGATAAACCAGGAATGGTTGGACACGTCCCGTCCGAAATACAGCATAATCAGAAGATACTTATAAGCGTTTTTCCCCACCTTGTCCGTAAAGTGCTCGATCTCCCGGTGACGTTTCATGGCTTCCTTTGCGCTTGTTGCGGTAAGAAAATGCTCCTCCTTTGCCCAGCCTTCCAGCAGCTCCAAAAGCTGCTTTGCCTCTCCGAGATTGGCGGCGCAGCTGGTCAGCAGACTCCGCTGCTCGCTCGAAAGCAGTTCTTTGTTTTCCTTCGTCGTTTCCATTGTTCTGACCCTATTCCTTTCTTTTTCAATTCAATTTCTCCGGGCTTCAGGTTCCGGAGCTCGGATCGCTTCTTCCGGAATGCTCCGTGCTGCCTTTCCCCCTTTTTCATTATGGCACACTCCTTCCGAGGTATCAAGTTTTCCCCCCTGCCCATCTCGCCTCCGTTAGAGTAAAATTGTTGCGGAGTTTTTAATAAGTAAGTAAATAAATAGATGGCACCCGGGGCCCGGAAAAATAGAAATAGAGATCAACTCCAATTAAAATATAAGCAACGCAAGACAAAATAAAA
>Ga0256404_1003755_pt1 | contig 30100 bp, 29 predicted proteins | sample RumenRJG_01DNA_FD_185990 | JGI IMG/M metagenome (GOLD analysis project Ga0256404, IMG submission 185990) | Bovine rumen microbial communities from Lethbridge, Alberta, Canada - RJG_01 | ecosystem: Host-associated > Mammals > Digestive system > Stomach > Rumen | place: Canada: Alberta | collected...
TTTTAGCTACAAGAGAGTGCTTAATTTGGTATGAAATTTATAGTATACTTTAAATAGTGATGATTTTATGGCAAAAATAATTCGTGAAGTAAAAAATAGTTCAGATGATTTTGATAATCTACTTAGATATAATAGAGATGTTATATTTGATAGTAATGAAAAACAAGAAACATTTGAAGATGGAGTAGAACAAAATAAAATTGATGTCGCTAAAGTGATGTTTCAAGAAAATTGCAATGTAGATTTGATTTGTAGAGTTACTAAACTATCACTTAAACAAGTTCAAAAACTTAAAGAAGAATTTAAATGAACCCATAATTATGCACTTTATTAAAAAGATTGTAGTACTTTTCAAAAAGACTACGATAGATGAGACAGATAATATTATTAATAACAAAAATGGTATTTCAAAATAGAATATTTTTTCTTGTAGTTTTTGCAAAAATGTGCTAAAATAAGCTTAAATTTTCAAAGAGGGATTTTATAATGAAAAAATTAATTAAATATTTAAGTTTATTTATAGTATTATTTATGCCAAGTATTGCTTTTGCTAATGAGTTAGAAATTACCCCAGTCGACATCTGTAGTAGTAATAGTGGAACACTTAAAGCTTTTCAAGTAGTTGGATATATTCTTTACATTATCAAAATATTAGTTCCGGTTATCATAATAGTTTTAGGTTCTATTGAATTTGGAAAAGCAGCAATTTCAAAAGATGAAAAATCAACTGTGGTAGCTGCAAACAATTTAATTAATAAATTTATCATCGGGGTTTTAATATTTATGATACCAACACTTTTACAAGCACTACTTTATTTAGTAAAAGATGCTGAGGAAGCTAAAAAAGGTTATGAAACATGTACAGCATGTTTACTTTCTCCATTTAGTGATGAATGTGTTGCTAAAGATTTGACAGATTAAAAATGGATTAAAATAGTCCATTTTTTCTTTTATTCTAAGCTATAAAATGTTATAATATTTATATACATATGGAGGCTTTGCATGAATGCATTAGATGGATTAAATAAAGAACAAAAAGAAGCTGTTTTACATAAAGAAGGACCATGCTTAGTTTTAGCTGGTGCTGGTTCTGGAAAGACAAAAGTTTTAACAACTAGAATAGCAAATATGATAAATGATGGCATATATTCTGGAAATATTTTAGCTATAACATTCACAAATAAAGCTGCGAAAGAAATGCGTGATAGAATAAGCAACATGGTTAAAAATAACTATGCTTTTGTGGGTACATTTCATTCTTTTGGACTTCGAGTTATCAGAGAAAATACAGAAAAATTAGGTTTAACAACCAATTTTACTATAATAGATAGCGATGATGTTTCAAGTATTATAAAAAAGATAATGAAAGAACTTGATATAAGTACGAAAGAATATAGCGTAAGTTACATAAGAAATAAAATAAGTTTTATTAAAAATGAAATGTTAAGTGATAGTGAAGTTGATAAATACTTAAATAGTCCTCCAGAAAAAGTAGCAGTTAAAGTATATCGTGAATATGAAAAAGTATTAAAAAGAAATAATGCTGTAGATTTTGATGATTTATTAAAAAGACCAGTTGAACTATTTATGCAAAATGATGATATATTAGATAAATATCAAGAAAAGTATAGATATATTTTAATAGACGAATATCAAGATACAAATGAAGTACAATATAAATTAGTTAAACTACTTGCAAGTAAATATCGTAATCTTTTTGTAGTAGGTGATGTAAACCAAAGTATATATGGATTTAGATGGTCAAATTATAAAAATATTCTTAATTTTGAAAAAGATTATCCAGATAGTAAAAGTATTACTTTAAATCAAAATTATCGAAGTACAAATACTATTTTAAATGCTGCCAATAGTGTTATAAAAAATAATGTTGAAAGAAAAGAAGTAAATTTATATAGTACTTTTGGTGATGGAGTTAAAATAAAGTATTTCAGAGGAAATGACGAAAAAGATGAGGTAAAACTTGTCATAGATGAAATAAAAAAACTTCTTGACGAAGGGTATGATTATAATGATTTTGCTATACTTTATAGAACTAATGCTCAATCAAGAAATGTAGAAGATGCCATTTTAAAAGTAAATTGGCCATATAGAGTAGTGGGAAGTTATTATTTCTATAAAAGAAAAGAAATTAAAGATTTACTTTGTTATTTAAGACTTATTTCTAATCATCAAGACGATGTTTCTCTAGAAAGAGTTATAAATGTACCTAAAAGAGGTATCGGGGATACATCAATTAATAATTTAAGAAGTTTAGCACGTGAAAATAATGAATGTATGTTTAAGTGTTTATCAAAACCAAAAGAAGTTGAATTTAAAAAATTAATTTTAGAACTTACTGAAGATGCCAAAGATTTGGACTTAACAGAATTAATTGATGTTGTGCTAGAAAAATCTGGCATGAAGGAAGAACTTGAAAAAGAACATACTTTGGAAGCTGATATAAGGCTTGAAAACTTAATGGAATTTAAGAGTATTACAGAAAATTATCAAAAAGAAACTGGTACAGTAAATCTTGAAGATTTTCTTGAAGATATAAGCATCGTGGCTGATCAATCAGAACATGAGACTCTTGATAATGCTGTTACATTAATGACAATGCATGCTGCTAAAGGACTTGAATTTAAAGTAGTATTTTTAATTGGTATGGAAGAAGGCATAATGCCACATTCAATGAGTTTAAATGAAGCAGGTGAACTTGAAGAAGAAAGAAGACTATGTTATGTTGGTATAACTAGAGCAAAAGAAAGACTTTATATTACTAATGCTAAAAGAAGAATGCTATTTGGTAATACCAATATGAACCCACCATCAAGATTTATCGCGGAAATAGATAATAATTTAATAGAAAAAGAAGAAAGTAAAACAGAAAATAAAGCATTTAATAAAACAAACTTTTATGAAGGAGATAGAATTGATTACAAACATGGAGAAATTGTTATGCATGCATCATTTGGCAAAGGTGTTGTTATAGATAATGATGAAAGATTTGTAACAGTTGCTTTTGACAAAAGATTTGGCATAAAGAAGTTTTTAAATAATTATCAAGGTTTAAGGAGGAATGTAAAATGAAAAAAACACTAGTAATTATGGCTGCTGGAATGGGAAGTAGATTTGGAGGTTTAAAACAAATAGAACCTGTTGGACCAAGCGGAGAAATCATCGCAGATTATTCAGTATATGATGCAAAAAGAGCAGGATTTTCTAAAGTAATATTTATAATTAGAAAAGAAAATGAAGAATATTTTAAAACTCATATTATTAATAAATATAATGGTATTGATATAAAGCTTGCTTTTCAAGAACTTGAGTATGTACCATCTGATACAAATATTCCGAGTGAAAGAACTAAAATGTTAGGTACAGGTCATGCCCTTTATTGTGCCAAAGATTTAATTGATGGGGATTTTGTTATTATCAATTCTGACGATTTTTATGGAAAAGATTCATTTAAAATTGCAGGAGATTTCCTAGATGAAAATGAAACAGAATATGTAAGTGTAAATTATCCTTATGGAGTAACAGCAAGCAAATATGGTAAAGTTAAACGTGGGGTAGTAAATGAAGAAAATGAAACCATAAAATCAATTATTGAAAGTGAAATTGGTGAAGAAAATGGTAAAATAATGGCAAAATCACTTCAAACTGGAGAAGTATTTGAAATAACAAATGACACACCAGTTGCGGTTAATTTCTTCGGTTTAAGAAAAAATTTTTTAAACATACTAGAAAAAGAATTTGATTTATTCATTCATGGTGAAGTAACTTTAACAAATGAATTTTTACTTCCAGAAATTCTAAAAAAATGTTTAGATGAAAACTTAATAGTATTAAAATCTAAAGTATCACCAAGTAAATGGATTGGTATGACATATAAAGAAGATTTAGAAACAGTTAAAAATCACATAAACAGCTTAATTGAAAGGGGCGACTATCCAAGTGAACTTTGGAAGTAATACTGAAGAAGCAAGAAAAAGAGTTGAAGAATTAACAAAAATATTAAATGAAGCCAATTACAATTATTATGTAAAAGATAATCCAACAATTACTGACCAAGAATATGATAAATATATCAGAGAACTTGAAGATATAGAAACTTTGTACCCAGAGCTTGCTAGTGCTAATAGCCCAACTAAAAGAGTTGGTGGCGAAGTAATTGATAAGTTTCTAAAAGTAGTAAGAGATAAACCAATGCTTAGTATTGCGGATGTTTTTAATGAAGAAGAAGTATCTGATTTTCTAAAAAGAGTTGAAAGCGAAGTAAGTCCTGAATATGTTTGTGAATATAAAATAGATGGTTTAGGTGTTTCTCTTATATATGAAAAAGGAAAACTTGTTCGTGGAGTTACTCGTGGTGATGGCTTAGTGGGTGAAGACATAACTCATAATGTTAGAACAATTAAAGCTATACCACTAGAACTTACTAAGCCAGTTGATATTGAAGTTCGTGGTGAAATCTTCATGCATAAAACAACTTTGGAAAAAATAAACAAAAAACGTGAGCTTGAAGGAAAAACTAAACTTCAAAATGTCAGAAATGCCGCAGCAGGAAGTGTTCGTCAGCTAGATAGTAAGGTTACAGCAGAAAGAGAACTTGATAATTTTATATATTATTTACCTAATCCTGATGCTTTTGGTATAAAATCTCATCTTGAAGCCTTACAATTTATGGAAAGCCTAGGTTTTAAAGTAAATCCTGCCAATAAACTTGTAAAAAATGATGAAGAAGTATTAAAGTATATTGAAGAAGCAACAAAGAAAAGAAAAAGTTTATCTTATGAGATAGATGGTATTGTTATAAAAGTAAATAGAGTAGACCTTCAAGAAAAATTAGGCTATACTGCTAAATATCCAAAGTGGGCAATAGCTTACAAATTTCCAGCTGAAGAAGTTCTAACAAAACTAACAGATATAATATTTACGGTTGGAAGAACTGGTAGAATTACACCAAATGCTGTTTTGGAACCAGTTATTGTCATGGGCTCAACAATCAGAAGAGCAACACTTCATAATGAAGATTATGTAAATATGAAAGGTTTAAAAATCGGAGATATTGTATCAATTAGAAAAGCTGGAGATGTAATACCTGAAGTTGTTGAACCAAAACTTGAAAGAAGAAATGGCACAGAAAAAGAATTTAAAATGATAACTGAGTGCCCAATGTGTCATGAAAAAATCGAAAAAAGAGAAGGCCAAGTAGATTATTATTGTGTAAATCCTAATTGCCCAAGAAGAAATATTGAAAGTATCATTCATTTTGTTTCCAGAGATGCCATGAATATTGAAGGCCTTGGTGATGAAATTGTGGAAGAACTATACAACTTAGGTTTTGTCAAAAATATAACTGATTTATATAATTTAAGTGATAAAAAAAGAAAAATAATGCAGTTTGATGGTTATGGTGAAAAAAGTGTTAATAAGATGCTTGAAAATATTGAAAAGAGTAAAAATGTAAGCTTAGAAAGATTATTATTTGGATTAGGTATTAAAGAAATAGGTAGTAAGACAGCAAAATTACTTGCAAGTACTTATGAAAATATGGATAATTTAATGAATGCTTCAATTGAAGATTTAGAAAGTATCCGTGATATTGGTCATATAACAGCCTTAAGTGTTTATGAATACTTACAAAATAATAAAGAATTAATTGAAAAACTAAAAGAAATAGGCATAAACATGACTTATTTAGGAAAAACACTTGGATTAAATGATTTAATTACTGGCAAAAGATTTGTTATAACTGGTACAATCGAAGGTTATGGCAGAAAAGAAATAAAAGAAATAATTGAAAGCTATAAAGGTGTAGTAAGTGAATCTGTTAGCAAAAATACTGATGTTGTAATTGTAGGTAGTGCTCCAGGTAGCAAATATAGTGATGCCTTAAAGCTTAATATCATGATTTGGGATAATGATAAAACCCTAAGTGTTTTAAATAATTTGCCAAAAGCATAAATACATAGTATAATTAATATTACTTGAAGAGGTGAAAAATGAAAAAATTGAAAGAATTATGGGGGAATAACAAAGTACTTATTGTACTTGGAATAATATTAATAATGTGCTTTATTGCTATTATTATCGTAACATTTTCTTTCTTTTTAGGAGGAAAAAAAGGAGTTTATGGAGATCGTCTTAACGATATTGATAAACATCCAGTTACAAACAACATAAAAAGTGAATATGTAACAAACTTAGAAAGTGAAAAAAGTGTTACAAAAGTAAGTATGGATACTAAGGGTAAAATTATTTATATTATTATTAATTTTGCATCAGATACATCACTTGAAGATGCAAAGAATTTGGCAGCATCTAGTTTAGAAAAACTAAATGAAGATATATTGTCATTTTATGATATTGATTTTACATTAAAGTGTGAAAAGAGCGAAAATAGTGAAGGATTTACAATTCTCGGAGCTAAAAATGTGGCAGGTTCTGGACTAGTCTGGAACAATAATACCCCACTAGAAAGTGAAGAATAATGAAAAAGAAGAAGAGTTTAATTATTATAATTATTAGTATTTTAGTTGTAGCTATTGCTTCAGTGCTTCTATACACATTGCTAAATGATAAAAATAAATTAACAGTTGCAGAAAGAAACTGGGTTAATGAAAGTATAGGAACAATTCAAAATATTAATGTTATTAATAATGTTAATGTGTTTGGTAAAGATGGTAGTGGAGTTTTCTATGACTTTATTGATAGTTTTGAAAAAGAATATGAACTTACCATTAATCCCATAACATTTAATGTTGGTAATAATCCAAGTGGAATTACTTTTAATGAAAAAACAAGTACTAACGATAATGATATAGTTTTTTACACTGACCACTATGTTTTAGTTAGTAAAACAAGTGATTTAGTAGCAAGTGAAGAAAACTTAAATGGTAAAACAATAGGTATTTTATCATCTGATTTAAGTTATGTATCAAAATATATTAAAAAAGCAACTAATGTATCATTTACCCAATTTGAGTCACGCGATGAACTAATTGAAAATATGAATGGTGAAGGAAACTACATGCTTGTTCCTTTAATGGAATATTTAGATGTTTATTTAAGTAAAGATTATAAAGTTGTATATCATTTTAGTGACATCAAAAAATATTTTACCTTAAGTATTACTGATGACAAATTATCTAGTATTTTAACAAAATATTATAATAAGTGGGAAAATAAATTTGATGATGTTTACAATAAGAATTTATTTAAATCATTTACTCAAAATATGAATATCACTGATACTGAAGTAGATAGTATGCAAAGTGTAACATATAATTATGGCTTTGTTAACGCTTCTCCCTATGAAGTAATAATGGGAGGTAAATATGGTGGAATAGTGGCAGTTTACTTAAGTAAATTTAGTAATTTTGCTGGAGTTGAATTTAATTTTGCTAAATATAAAAACTTCAATAAGTTTACAAAAGCTATAAAAAATAATGAAGTTGATTTATACTTTAACTATTATAATTTTACTGATGAATTTTACCAAACAAGTGGACTTAATATTGAATATGTAATAGCACTTCCAAAGAGTAATAACACTGTTATTAAATCAATTAATTCTTTAATTGGAAAAACCGTATATGTTCAAGAAAATAGTAAAATATATGATTATGTAAAAACTATCGAAGGCATTGATGTTAAAACATTTAGTACTACAAAAGAATTATTTAAATTAAATAAAAAGGATGTCAATCTAATAATAGATAAAAATACTTTTAATTATTATAGTGAAAACAAACTAGATAATTATAGTACTAGATATACTGACTATATTTTAAATAATTACACATTTAAAGTTAAAACAAATAGTGCCTTATATAAACTTTTAAATAAGTATATAGATATATCTGATGAAAATGAAATGGTTATTGAAGGACTTTTAAATCATGCCGAAACAGTAAAAAGTGGAGGAATGATAACTAAAATTGCTGAATACATTCTTTATGTAGTTATTTTAGTAGCAGTTATAATTCTTGTAGTTTTCAAAAAGAGTAAAAAAATAACTATTGCTAGAAAAATCAAAAAAGATGATAAAATGAAATTTATTGACCAATTAACTAGCTTAAAAAATAGAAATTTCTTAAATGAAAACATAGAAACATGGAATAACAATACAATTTATCCACAAACAATCGTAGTTGTTGATTTAAATAAAATCCAAGAAATAAATGATTTATATGGATATAATGAAGGAGATAAACAAATTAAAGCTTTAGCTAATATACTTGTTAAAACTCAACTTGACAATAGTGAAGTAATGCGTACTGATGGTAATGAATTTGTAATTTATCTAGTAGGTTATAGCCAAAAACAAATAAGTAATTATATCTTTAAATTAAATAAAGAAATTAAAAAGCTTCCATATGAATTCGGAGCAGAATTTGGTTATAGTATGATACTTGATGATATCAAAACTATTGAAGATGCTTTAAATGAAGCCGTGGAAGACATGAAGAAAAATAAGGATAATAATAGCAATGAAGAAGCTTAAACTAGAACTAAAAGAGTTTTATGAAAACTTTAAAAAAGTTTTATTTAAACCTGAAATGGCAATATTGCCAGGTCAATTAGCTTACTTCTTTGTTCTAGCTATTGTGCCAACTATTACTTTGATAAGTTATGAAGCAGCACTTCTTAACTTATCAACTGATGTAATATTTGATTTTATAGGTTCAGCCTTTTCCAGTGATATAGCAAGTATGCTTCTTGCAACATCTGCAAGTAAAGAAAAAGGAATTGGTTTCTTTCTTGTAGTTATCATAGGTTACTTTTTAGCATCAAATGGACCAGCATCAATCATTATTACATCAAATACTATTTATGGTGAAAAACAAGAAGGCTTTTTTAGAAGAAGATTAAAAGCATTAATAATGACATTTGTATTAGTTTTACTATTTATATTCATGTTAATAGTGCCAGTTTTTGGTACTAAAATAATAGAACTATTTAAATTTGTTGACTTAAATAGTAATGTAACAGATAATGTATCAATGATAATAACATTCTTGCAAGGACCAATTACTTGGCTTATAATGTATTTATTTATTAAAATACTTTATACGATGGCTCCGAATAAAAAGGTAAGAAGTAAAAATGTTGGATATGGAGCTTTATTTACGACATTTTCATGGGTAATTATTACATATATTTATTCATACTACATAAATAATTTAGCTCACTATACTACTTTTTATGGAGGACTAGCCAACATAGTTATTTTAATGTTTTGGTTTTATCTTCTTGCCTATGCTTTTACAATAGGTATGGCCCTTAATTATCGCAAAGAAGAAATAGAATTAGAAAAAACTGGAACTATAAATCCAGTAAAATAGAGAATAATATAATCATGTACTACGGGTATTACTTATGTACATGATTTTTTCTTCGATATAACCCTAGTATTAATTTACCTAAAATATATTGAGGAGTAATATTCAAATAAGACTTGCATAGTGTAAGTCTTGTTTTTAATTGTTTGTATCAATTAAAACTTTTGAAAAGGTGGGCTGCTCCGTAGAAAATTAATATATACTTTTTTAAGAAAATGTATATTTTTATGTTGGCTATTGAATGGTTTATTATCTTAATACTTAAAACGAAAGAAGTAGAAAATTATTTTAATTTTCTACTTCTATTATGAATGAAATTTTTATAATCTTGGGTTTTATTTGCATCTAATAATTCTAGCTTTTCAAGTTCATGAAAGTATTCTTCACATGATAACTCTCCACTTAAATTAATTATTTTATTTACGAGATAAAAAGCCTTATATCTGTCCATTTTATAAATCATAAATAGGTTAGTGGCTACCAGAAAAGCAAACACATAAATATAATCTCTACCAGGCTTTAAATACATAATACTAGAAATATCATCTTTACTTAAATTTTCCACTAAAGTATCAATATTACTTCTAAGTTGTAATCTATTTTCATGCTTAGCAATACTTATAACATTTAATAAAATAAATTCATTTTCCAAATTTTTAGCATTTTCTAAATGTTCATCTAATGTTGAATAACTGGTTATTATTGCAGGTCTTGTAAATTTTCCTTTTACAAAATATTCATTACATATAAGTTCAAAGAAAATACTTATTATTTCCACATAAACATTTAAATCTCGAAATAAACTATTATGAAAATTTACATTAAATTGAATAGAATGACCAAATTCATGAGCAAAAGTATTTAAATCTTCAAAAGAATATCTTTTAAATACTTGAATATATGTTTTTCTAAAATATTCTAAATATATTGTTTCATCAGTAAAATTCAATTCTGGACTATCTAAAAAATGAATATTCTTCTTATTTTCTCTATATATTTTACAAAATAAATCATATATTTCTTTCGTAGTACCATTTCTAAAAAATTCATGAAGTAAATCTAATATATCTCTTTTAGAAAGAATTGTTTCATCACTAGAAAAGTCTGGGATAAAGTCATTATTAATACTGGCTACTTTTCTTATATAAGGCCACATAAATCTAGTTTTAGTAAGTTCTAAATAATCTTCTTCAAGAAGTATTTCTATTTCACCTGGCACACGTTCTTTAGACAAACATATCTCAATTATTTTCATAGTATTAGATATTTTATTTTTTCTTCTTCATTATCTATAGTTCTATATAGCTTTTGCAGTATATTATATTTATCCCTTAGTTCTTTTTTATACCAGTTATATTCCATAATAATCCCCCATTTAATGGTTATGATAACATATTTTTTGTAAATATTAAAGAAAAATCTTTATATTATTTAAAAAAAATGTTATACTTATTAAAGAATAGGTGATATATTATGAAGAAAATAGATAAACGTAAAATATTTTTAGTAATTATAATTATATTAATATTACTAGTAATAGCTTTATTTGTTGGTAAATTTACATTTTCATACTTAGCACCAGATGTAGATGAAGATGTAAATAGTAAAGGTGAAGTAACAGCAAGTGGGGATACAATAATATTTAATAATGGGAAAGCTTTAACACTTTCAGCCACAACAGATAATTTTACAACTGGTGGTACCAATTTAACAAGTACAACTAATCCAACAGCTAAGTTAGTGGCATCAAGTAAAACAAATAAAGCAGATTCAACATATTATGTCGGAGTTTATATTAAAAATAATACTTATACATATTCAACAACAGCTAAAACACCTGAAGTGCTTTTGACAATAAAAGATGAAAAAGGTAATGATGTTACATCGGTAGATGGTTTAACATACACAACTTCTGGGGGAGTGTCAGGATTTGATGTAACAGATAAAACAGGTTTATTTAATGTTAAAACAGATTATCCAATAACAACAACATCATCAACAACAGGTACAACACATACATGGACATTTACTTTAACATTTATCAATCTATCAACAGACCAATCAGTTAATGAAAATGCAAGTATGAATATAAAAGTGTACATGCAAAAGGATAAAGTTAACTTAACTGTGGCAGATGTTTGTTCAAATGGTCAAAATTTAGCAGATTGTATTAAAAATATGAATGGAAAAGATAAAAATTTATATTATCATGATAGTAGTTTAGCAAATGGAGCAAATGATAATTCATATAGATTTGCTGGAGGAGAAAAAGATTACTATACTTGTACTTATAATGGTAAAAACGTTTTAACTGCTAAAAGTTCATATAGTAATGTTAATACTGAATGTCAAACAATATATCAAGCAAAGCTAGTTGATGGAAGTATACAATATTTTAGTAATGGATATCGGTACATGAATTACGGCCTAGATTATTCTGATCCTGAACAATATGAAAGTATAGAAATGTCTTGGAATGAAACATCAAATTCATGTTATGATGAAGAAAATGGTTATGAATTTGTTGATATAAATGATGAACCTTTGACAAAAGAATTATGTACAGGCAAGTCGTATAATGAATATGGAGGAATAAGTCCAATAAGTGGAGGTGTTGTAAATAAAATAGAACAAAAAGAAATTAATAATTATGTATGTTTTGGTTCGACAGCGAGTCCATGCCCAACAGATAATCTGTATAGGATAATCGGAGTATTTGGAGATCAAGTTAAATTAATCAAATATGATTATGCAAATAGTAATCTTTTAGGAACAGATGGAGATTATAGTACAGGTACATATTCAAAAAGTAGTTTTTCAACATATAAAGGAGAATTAACAACAATAAATGCATATTACTGGAATAAATCAACGAAAAAGAATACTTGGAGTGAAAGTTTACTAAATAAAACAAACTTAAATATAAATTTCATTAATAATATAGGGACCGAATGGGCACAAAAAATAGCAGAAACAACATGGAAGGTTGGAGGAAATACAGCTTCTAATATTTATGGTCAACCAGCCAAAACAGCATATCAAAATGAAATAGTAAGTCCAGTAACAACAAATACAACAGATGGAGCAACAGAATCTAGTGCGAAGATAGGATTAATGTATGCAAGTGACTATGGATTTGCAGCAGCCCAAAGTGCATGGACATCTAATCTTTATAATTATGATGGCGGAGCCATCAAAAGTGCAAATTGGATGTATATGGGGCTTGATGAATGGACCATTTCCCGTTGTGCGGACGATTCGCACTTTGCGTTCTATGTGTACGACGATGGTAACGTGGACAACCACTTCGTGGACTACTACATTGGTGTGAGGCCGTCCTTCAATCTTGAGTCTTCCACGACATATGTATCGGGGAGTGGCAGTGCCAACGACCCGATCGTAATAAACTAGTACTTTAGGCCAAGCTTGTCTAGCGCGTCCGCGTGCTAGGCAAGCCGCGACAAAATTTAGTAGTGGCAAGAAGAAAGCAGTAAATTATGGTAGAACAAAAGGCTGCCGCGTCTGCGATTAGCGCAGGCGAGGCAGAGGTGCCAGCAAAAGTTAGTAACAAAAGTTGGATACATATTTATCATAGCTAACTAAATGTTTTGCAATAATGATATATTATATATCTATGCTATACAAGCTACTAAAATTTAATTAAATGAAAAAGCATCGTAAAGATTACATCAAATGATAATTAGTTAAAATGTTCGGTTATTGTCAAAAGTAAAATTGCAACAAAAGAGCAATTTTTGAATATAAAACTTGTATTACAAAAAAATATATGTTAATATAGATAGAAATCGATGAAGAAAGACATGGTTAATAAATAGTTTTCTTTATAGAGAGTTAGTGGATGGTGGAAACTAACAGAAACATTATTAATTACTACTTTCTAAGAGGGCTAATAAGCTCCGGTTAAAAGCCGTTATCAAAATTAAGTTAATAAAAGGATGGTACCGTCTATAAAGACTCCTTGCACACCATCCTTTTTTATATTATAAAGAAAGAAGGAAGAAAAAATGATAAATATTAAAGAAGATGCAAAATTAAGTGTCATGAATCATTCATGTGCACACCTTATGGCGCAAGCTGTAAAACATTTATATCCAGAAGCTAAGTTTTGGGTTGGACCTGTTATTGAAGAAGGTTTCTATTATGATATAGACCTAGGTGGTAAAACTTTAAATGAAGAAGATTTACCAGTAATTGAAAAAGAAATGAAAAAACTAGCTAAAGATGGAAAAAGAATAGTTAGACATGAAATAAGTAAAAAAGAAGCTTTAGATATGTTTAAAGATGATCCATACAAAGTAGATTTAATATCTAGAATGGATGAAGATGAACAAGTAATTTCATGTTATACTCAAGGTGATTTTACTGACTTATGTCGTGGACCACATGTAGATACTGTTAAAGAACTTAAGAACTTTAAATTACTTAAAGTAAGTGGTGCTTACTGGAAAAATGATGCTAAAAATCATATGCTTCAAAGAATATATGGCGTATGTTTTGATACACCAGAAGCTCTTGCAGCTCATCTAAAAGAACTTGAAGAAGCTAAAGAAAGAGATCATAGAAAAATAGGTAAAGACTTAGGAATATTTATGATGTCTGATTTAGTTGGAAAAGGACTACCTATGTGGCTTCCAAATGGTTATACTTTATGGAGAACACTACAAAATTATATAACTGATAAAGAAATTAAATATGGATATAAACATGTTCATACACCAGATTTAGGTAGTGTAGAACTTTATAAAACAAGTGGACATTGGGATCATTATAAAGATGATATGTTTCCAGCAATGGAAATGGATAATGAAGCTTATGTACTTAGACCTATGAATTGTCCACATCACATGGTAATGTATAAGAACTTCTTACATTCATATAAAGATTTACCAGTTAGAATTGCTGAAATAGCTAACGACTTTAGATATGAAGCTGCTGGTGCTGTTAAAGGTGTTGAAAGAGCTAGATGCTTTACTCAAAATGATTCACATATTTTTGCAATGCCAGAGCAAATTGAGAGTGAATTTAAAGGTGTTTTAGATTTAATCATGGATGTTTATAAAGATTTTGGCTTTAAAAATTATAAATGTCGTTTATCACTAAGAGACCCAGAAGATAAAGAAAAATATTTCCAAGATGATGATATGTGGAATAATGCTGAAGAAGCACTCAGAAAAGTTCTTAATGATATTGGTATAGATTATGTTGAAGCTAAAGGCGAAGCAGCATTCTACGGACCAAAACTTGATATATTAATTAAACCAGCAGTAGGTAATGAAGTAGCACTTTCAACTATTCAACTTGACTTTTTACTTCCAAGGAGATTTGAACTATATTATATAGATGCAAATGGTGAAAAGAAAACTCCAGTTGTAATACATAGAGCAATACTTGGTTCAATCGATAGATTTATAGCTATGCTTCTTGAAGAAACAAAAGGAGCTTTACCACTTTGGCTTGCTCCAGTGGGTATAAATGTTATTCCAGTTAATAATGAATATCATTTAGATTATGCAAGAGAAATATATAAGATGTTACTTGATGCAGATTATAGAGTTGAAATAGATGAAAGAGATGAAAAACTTTCATACAAGATGAGAGAAAGTCAAATTAAAAAAATACCTATTACTTTAATATTAGGTCAAAAAGAAGTAGATAATAAAGAAATAAGTTTTAGATTATTTGGAAGTAGTGAAACTACAACAATGAGTCAAAAAGACTTTATGGACTACATTAATGATTTAAAAATAAATAGAAAATAAATAATACTAAAAGCAGTATGTGTAAAACCATACTGCTTTTAGCGTTTCTTGGAATTATAATTTACTTGATATATAATTCATATGTCAAGATAAAAATATCTAAACTAACGGGGTTCATTTAGAATTACACAAAATAATTGATATATTCAATCTCGCATAAAACTGGATAGGCAAATTACTATGCTAAATACATAATAACATAAATGTATTCGTATGTAAATATTTTAATTGTGAAAAGTTGCTAATAATAAACAAATATATACATGTATATACTTGTTTTTAATGAAAATAATAAAATTGATAAAAGTGGCTTAATTTACTTGATTTTAAAGTTGTGATATTGTATAAATGTCTTATGAAACAATTTCGATTGTTGGGTGTTAGCCTCTTTAATTTTTTTTAATATAAGGAGGAATGTCTATGAAAATAAAAACTTTTATATTAAAGCTTTTGGAGTACATTACATTTGATTTAATACTAGTAATTATATTAATACTAGTATTAAAAAAATAACGCCCAATCAAGCCGATTGGGTTAAGTCTAATAATGGCTAACACTCAACACGCAAAATCGAATGTTCCATTTTTTACTATATGCAAATTGTCTTTGCTAAATACATAATAACATAAATGTGGCTATTTGTCAAATTTGACTTTCGAAATAAATTAATATATAATAACAACCTGTGGTGATAAGTATGGAATATGAAAATAAAGAGTTATGTAGTAAATGTGGGGGAAGATGTTGTAAAAAAAGTGGTTGTGATTACTTTGTAAGTGATTTTAAAATCATTGATAAAAATACAATCCTTAAAATTTTAGAAACTGGAAATGTGTCCATTGTATCTGCTTTTAAATTTGAAATATTAACAAATGGTAAAGAAGTTGTAGTACCAATTCTTTATCTAAGAGCTAGAAATGAAGGTAGAGGAATAATAGATTTATTTTCAATGAAGAAAAGATGTTCAATGTTAACAAGTACAGGATGCTCATATAACTTAGAACAAAGACCTGGGGGTGGAGTAAATCTAATACCTAACGAAAAAGACTGTAAACCATTAAATAATCCTTTGGATGAACTAAAAAAATGGTATCCATATCAAAACTTACTTGCTAAAATGGTTAAAAGATATACTGGCAAAACAGTTGATATGGTTTTAAAAAGTGATGTTGAAGAAGTATTTTACGAAGTTTTAAGTGAAAAATTTGATGGCGTTGATGAATTAGAAATAGCTGATATTTCGCGATGTCTACCAGATTTAGTAAAATATTATCCGGAAGAATATATTAAAGCTAAAAATAGAAAAAATAATGAAATTAAGCTTATTAGAAATAAGTGAATTTGCATTTTTTTAGAAAATGTGATATAATGTTGCTAACTTGAGGGGGTTATAATATGGAATTTAAAAATTTAGACCAAGAAAAAGCTTTCATGAAAAAAGAAGCTAATAGATTAAATATTTCATATATGGCAGCATATACAACATATTATGCTAGAAAATTACTTGAAAAACTAGCATTAATAAATAATGGAACTTTAGTAGTTAAAGGAAGTTTTAGCCAATATGTACATTTAGGAACATTATCAAGACCAGTTTTAGACATTGATTTATCTTCTACATTATCACACCAAGTACCACTTGAAATTTTATTCTCAGCGATATATGATACATTTTCAAATAAAGTATCATTTGATTTGGGGGCATTACCAAAACAAACTAAAAATGGTGTATATAAGTTACCTGTCATAGCCAAAGTTAAATATGAAGAATCAAAAGAAATGATAGTTCCAGTACCAATTGATTTTAAAGAAAACAATAAAGTTATATTTGAAACACAATTTAAAGCCGTAGAGCCATTATTTGAAGGTGATAGAAAATTTTATATTAATACACCATCTTTTGAAGAACACATAGCTGAAAAATTATATATAATTGCTCATAATACGAGAGAAGACGTTCCTAATACTAGAGTAAAAGATTTTTATGATATCTATAATTTATTTGGCAAAGATTATGATGCTGATAAATTTAGTTTATATTTTGAAACTATGATACTTATGTACGGAATGAAATTTGAAGATGTAAAGGCAGAGTTTTTAAATAAAGAATTTGTTAAGAGACATGAAGAACTTTGGAAACAAATGAAGAAAAAATACCAATTCGTAGATAAATCACTTGATTTAAGTGAAGCAGTATTTTATACCAAGGCAGTATTAAGTGAACAAGTTCAAAAAATAAGAAACGGAGAATTTAAAGAACAAGCTTATTCTTTAGCAAGAAAGAAATCTAATTAGACACTTTGGGTGTCTTTTCTCTTGCAGTTTTAAACAAAAATATGTATAATTTAGATGTGGTAATTATGAAGAAAAAAAGTAATAAAAATTATTTATTAAGTTTTAGAAAATATTTATGTATATTTATATTAATATTAAGTGCAATTGTAAGTGGTTTAGTATATTTTATTAATGTGTTTCCACTTGAATATTTTCTTGTATTTATAAGCTTAATAATTATAATTGATTTAATTGTTATCTCTCTTATTTTAAGTAAAGGACATATTAAAAATGTTATTGGTGGTTTTTTAGCACTTATACTTATAGTGATTATGACTTTGGGTATTAATTATGGGCTTAATACAATGGATTTTTTAAAGTCTTTTGGTTTTAGTGATTATAAAACAGAAAGTTATAGTGTATTAGTACTAAGTTCAAGTAAGTTTAAATCGATTAGTGATTTAAAAAATAAAACTATTAGTCATTTATCTAAAGATAATAATGAAGGATTAAGTAAGGTAGTAGATAAAATAAAAAAGAAAATTAATTATAAAGAAAAAATTGAAGAAGATGTTGATGGTCTAATAACAAGTTTAATTAATGAAGAAGTGGATGCTATAATAATTGATGAAGCAAGACTAGATATATTAAAAGAAGAAAATAATGAAGAATATAGTTTACTTAAGAAAATAGGAAGCTACAGTATAGATGTTAAAAGTGAAAAGATAGGTAAAGAAGTAGATGTTACAAATAGTTCATTTAATATATATGTCTCAGGTATAGATACTTATGGAAGTATAAACAAAGTATCTAGAAGTGATGTTAATATTCTAATAACAGTTAATCCAGTTACAAAAGAAATATTACTTACTAATATTCCTAGAGATTATTATGTAAAATTACATAAAAATGGAGAGTATGATAAACTTACTCATGCAGGAATATATGGCATAGATGAAAGTATTAATACCCTTGAAGATTTATTTGATACTAAAATAAATTACTATGTTAAAGTTAATTTTACATCTTTAGTAGATATCGTAGATTCCTTAGATGGAATAACAGTTAATTCTCCATACAGTTTTGTATCTCAAGATGGTTATTCATATAAAAAAGGGGAAAATATACTTGATGGTAAAAAGGCTTTATCATTTGCTAGAGAAAGAAAGTCCTTTAAAGAAGGAGACAGAACTAGAGGGGAAAATCAACAAAGAGTACTTACTGCTTTAATAAATAAAGCAATGAGCCCTAAAATTATAACTAATTATGCCGATCTTTTATCTTCTTTAAAAGGTAAATTTGTAACAAATATAAGTGATGAAGATATAACTAAGTTAATAAAGATGCAACTTAAAAATAATAGTTCATGGACTATAAATTCTATTAGTGTAAATGGAACAGATGCCATGAATTATGTATACAGCTATAAAAAGGTAAAATTATATGTCATGAAACCTGACTATGAAACAGTTAATAATGCCAAAGAGCAAATTAAAAAAGTACTAGATAACAAATAATCATTTAAGATTATCAAGTTCATCTTGTATTTTTTTTATGGCATCAAGTAAAAATTCAACTTCATTTCTTTGCGTTTGATTACTTTTTCCTTGTTCATTATCAGTAAATGGTCCATTTTGTCCATTTTTATATTTTTTAGAGTTAGTATTTATATTATTATTTTCTATTCTGGATTCTATTAATTGTTGTTGTGCAGCATGAGTTAAAATATACTGACCTACGAGAATAAGCCAGTTACCTATAGAGTTTTGTTCATTAGCGTTATAATCTCCGACACAAGCAAAACCAACTGCAACCGCAATTAAAGAGAATGTATGAGGATTAGTATTCGGAGGAAAATTAGTATTATGCATAATATTCCTCCTTAACATAAGTTTATGAATATTTGCAATTTTCCATGAAATAATATATAATTATATCTAGGTGATGCAAATTATGCAAATAGAAAATGTTAGTGAACCAATAATAGCGGTAAGAAGAAGTCAATATCCAGAAGATAAAAAGTCAGAATTTTTACTTGTTGGAAGAAGTAACGTTGGTAAAAGTAGTTTTATAAATACATTAATAGAGAGAAAGAACTTTGCCAGAACTAGTTCTAAACCAGGAAAAACCCAAACACTTAATTTTTATAAAATTAATGATGCCTTTTATTTAGTGGATGTACCTGGTTATGGTTATGCTAGTGTAAGTAAAGATACCCAAAAGAAATTTGGCTTAATGATTGAAGAATATTTAAAAGAAAGACCAAATTTAAAACATGTATTTATGCTTATTGATTATAGACACAAACCAACTGAAGATGATATACTAATGTATGAATTTTTAAAATATTATAATTTAAATATAACAATAGTTGCTACTAAATATGATAAAGTTAGCAAAAATAATAGAATTAAACAAGATAAAATAATTAAAGATACATTAAAATTTGAAGATGATGAATTTATTACATTTTCAACAATTACTAAAAAAGGTAGAGCTGAAATACTTAGTATAATTGAAGGAGAAATATGAAAAAAAATGGGTTTACACTAATAGAAGTACTAGCAGTATTAGTAATACTTAGCATTATAATGTCAATCGGTGCAATAAGTGTAATTAATATAAGAAATAATTCTTATGAAGATTTATTAGAAACTAAGAAACAAAATTTAGAAGCAGCAGCAATTGTATATGGACAAGAAAATCCAGATGTACTCAAAGATAAATGTGAAGTTGATAATTATAAATCGGATTATTGCGCAATGGTTACAGTTGCAACATTAATAAATGGAAAATATTTTAAGTCAACAGAAACAAATGCAAATGGGGAGATAGATTTAATAAATAATGTTACAAATAAAAGTATGAAAAATGATAAAATACAAATATATCGTAAAAATAATAGTATATATGCAAAATATTTAGAAAACAATGTAAGTGAAAGTTAGGAGGTTTTGGTATGCAAACAGTATGTTTAGTTGGTAAACCTAATGTCGGAAAAAGTAGCATATTTAATAGATTAATTAAAGAAAATAAGTCTATTATTATGGATACTCCGGGGGTTACAAGAGATAGAATTTACGGAAGAGTAAATCACAATGATAAAAGCTTTTATCTAATTGATACCGGTGGTATATCACTTGGGGAAGATGACTTTGCTAAAGATATTTTAGTTCAAGCAACACTTGCAATAGATGAAGCTGATTTAGTTTTATTTGTTGTTGATGGTAATGATGACCCAGATGCATCAGATAAAAAAGTGGCAGAAATACTTCATAAAAGTAGTAAAAAAGTAATCGTAGTTGTAAATAAAATAGATAATGATAAGAAAAAAGAAAATTTATATAATTATTATGAACTTGGATTTAGTGATTTAGTGGCAGTTAGCGCATCCCATAATATTGGTTTTGATGGACTTCTTAACACTATAACTAGTGATTTACCTGAAGAAGTGAAAGAGGAAGATACTTCTCTTAAATTTTGTATAATAGGTAGACCAAATGTAGGAAAAAGTAGTTTGATTAATGCCATATTAAATGAAGAAAGAGCTATTGTAAGTGATGTAGCGGGCACAACTAGAGATGCAATCGATACTAAATTTAAATACAATCATGAAGATATAACTGTAATTGATACTGCTGGAATGCGTAAAAAAGGTAAAATCTATGAAAGTGTTGAGAAATATAGTTTAATTAGAAGCCTTAAAGCAATTGATAGAAGTGATGTATGTGTTTTAGTAATTGATGCATCAACAGGTATTATTGAGCATGATAAACATATTGCATCTTACGCTTTAGATGCTGGCAAAGGTATCGTTATATGTGTAAATAAGTGGGATACAATAAATAATCCAGATAGCGATATAAGAAAATGGAAAGAAGATATAAAAAATGAGTTTCAATTTATACCTTATGCTCACACAGTATTTTTAAGTGCTAAGACTAAAAAAAGATTATCAGGACTTATGCCTGAAGTAATAAATGCTTACAATAATAACAGAAAAGAAGTAAAAACCTCTCTTTTAAATAACATTATAATGGAAGCAGTAAGCATGCATGAACCTCCATCATATAAAGGCAAAAGACTTAAAATATATTTTGTAAGTCAAACTGGAACGTGTCCACCAAAGTTTACATTCTCTGTAAATAATAAAGGGTTAGTTCATTTTAGTTATGAAAGATATTTAGAAAATCAAATCAGAAATAATATTGACTTTGATGGAACCCCTATAATGCTACAATTTAAAAATAAAAGTGAAAAGTAATTGATAGAAATTAAGTTTTCTATCTTTTTTTGAATGAAATAACAAAAAGAGTAAAAGGCTATATAAAAAACAAGAGTGACTTAACAACTTATTATAATGTAGGTAAGTTTTTAAGTGAAGCAGGCAAACATTATGATGAAGGGATTATTAAAGAATATTCAGAAAGATTGAGTAATGATTTAAAAAAATATAGTACAAGGCTTTTATATAAAATGTTAACGTTTTATAATTATTGTGATTTAGAGATTTTGCCGACATTGTCGTCAAAATTAATTATGAATTACTATAATTTAATTATTTTTATAATGAAAAAAATTCAGATATTGCATGCAACATCTGAATAAATTAAAACTTATTTTTCATTACTTTTCATAATTATATCAATATTATTGATTTTAGCCAGTTTTAAGAAATCTTTTAATGATATATTAGTGATACCACCTTCAAGTTTAGCTGTCCATCCTCTTTGTTTATTTATATCTTTTGCAAATTCACTTTGTGTTTTTTCACTACAATCTCTCATAAACTTAATTATTTCTTTTGTTTCGTATTTATTACATATTATATTAATATTTCATCACATTAAAATCGTATCACAATAATTTCTAAAAACTCTTTAATATACCTTGACAAGATACGAAGAAATTTGATAAAATTTGAAATAGTAGAGAAGGTAGTTAGATGAAGCGTAGAGAATATTTAATTTTTACATTAATATTATTGCTGTGTACAAGTAGTGCATTAATTGTTGGTATTAAAATAAGTGATAGTAAAAAAAATAATAGTTATTTTGATGATAAGACAAGAAGACATGTTGATACAATTTCTATGATGTTAGAACAAACATCAGGGGCTGGCGATTATGTAATGACAACCAGAGATAGTTGGCCAACAGAAGGATATTTTTTTAATCCAGAATTGTCAAAATGTGAAAATGGTGGAGAACTTTCATGGGATGATACGAATAAAAGAGTTCTTATGTCAGGAAATACATCAGATAAATGTTATGTATATTTTGATAAGCCTTTAGAATTTTACTTAGATGATGTATTGTTTCAAGCTGCACCAAATATGACATGGGAAGAATGGCTTAATTCAAGTTATTCTGATAATTGGAGTTATAAAAGTAAGATTTACCCATTTTCATATTATTATGATAAGAAAGTAAATGGTTACGAAGGAAATTGTTCGGATTATATGCCGATGTGTCTTGGCAAAGATGTGATAGATAATATTTTTATGGCAAACGGTCATGCTTTGGCTATCGCTACATCTGAAACATTATATACTGGTGCTTTCCTTAGCCATACACATCGCGAAGCTGATTTTTGTGAACGAAGTGGTGCGAATATTGAATGTTATACAACCAAAGTTAACGTAATTAAAAAACAAAATAGACTAATAGATACACTTAATAGTGTCAATGAATATGCAAAAACATTAACTAATCCAGCTATATCTTCTTCAGATATCGCAGATAATAATTACTATATTATGGAATTTTGGTTTTCTTGTTTAACTTCAGATACGCTAATAGATGTTGAAGAAATAGATGAAAAAGGTAAAAAGAGAAGAAGACGTAAAAAATTAAAAGATATTAAAGTCGGAGATAAAGTAATATGTATTAATCCTGTAACATTAGAGTTAGATACAGATACAGTAATTGAATGTGATGGAACTATGAATAAAAGACATACATGTTATGATAATTGGTATTTTGATGATGGAACAATTTTAACTACAGTTCATAGACATAGATTTTATAATGTTGAAAATAGTAAATTTATGTATATGGAAGAATGGAATATCGGAGATCATGGTGTAAATATAGAAAATAAAAAAATCAAATTAATTAAACATGAACATATTGAAGAAGAAATAAAACATTGTACATTGTTTACTGAAAAATATAATAATTACTTTGCAAATGGATTACTTTCAGGCAATCGAAAAAGTAAAAATATACAATTGTAGTTATTTAATGGGACATAAGTAATTTATCGATTTTGGACTAGCTCATAAGATATAGTAAGAAGAAACCTTAAAGGGGGTGATATCTTGACTATATCATTATCAGTAGTCATAATGCTTGTAGCATACATTTTTGGAGCCATAACTAAAATGTTTACTCAGAAACTACCTAATAATTTTATACCTATTCAAAACGTTGTAATAGGTATAATTAGTGGGATAATTTGTTTCTTTTTAAAACTTGATGACAACTTACTTAATTCAATTTTAGTAGGACTTATGTCTACGATGAGTGCAGGTGGAATAGCAGATCTCATAGAAGTGAAAAAAACACAAGATAATGAAACTAAAGGATAAATATTTTTTCTATAAGCAAATGACAATTGTTTAACCAATGTTTTTAATATCAAATGGTAACATAAGTACATATGAAAGAAAAATTCATATAATAAAAAAAGAAACATTTGATTTTCAAACGTCAGTGCTTACTTTTTATTAAGGTTGATGTTTACTTGAACATTTATAATGACAAGTAAACTTTTTTTGTTCTACTTAGGATAGCTTGTACATATTATTATTCTGGGAGGAACGGCACATGGGATTAAATGAAAAAGAAGTAATCGAATCTAGAAAAAGATATGGTACAAATGAAATAACAAAACAAAAACAAAATACTTTTATGCATCTTTTATTAGAGTCACTCGGAGATCCAATTATTAAAATATTACTTATAGCTTTAGCAATTAAAGTTGTAGTATTATTTCGTGACTTTGATTGGTACGAAACAGTAGGTATTTTGATAGCAATATTTTTAGCATCATTTATCTCAAGTATAAGTGAATATGGTTCTGAAAAAGCGTTTTCTAGACTTCAAGAAGAGCAGTTAAAAACAAGTGCAAAAGTTAGAAGAAGTGGAAAAATAATAGAAATACCATCTAGTGAAATTGTTGTTGGGGATATTGTCATATTAAGTAGTGGTGACAAAGTTCCTGCGGATGGTTATTTAGTAAAAGGTAATTTAAGTGTTGATGAGTCAGCATTAAATGGAGAAACTAAAGAAGCAAAGAAGTTAAGTAAAAATGGTCCAGTCATATCCGATAATAACAGAGTATTTCGTGGTTCTGTAGTTTATAATGGTGAAGCAGAAATGCTAGTAAGGTTTATTGGTGATAATACAATTCTAGGTAAAATTTCTCAAGAACTTCAAGAAGTTGTGCCAGAAAGTCCTCTCAAAATAAAACTTAGAGGTTTAGCAAAAACAATTAGTAGAATAGGTTATGTTGGTGCCTTCCTAGCATCAATTTCTTATCTTTTTTCTAGTATAGTTCTTGAAAATCATTTTGACTTAGATTTAATTATGGCCACAGTCACTAATTTTCCAGTTATGTTTAATCATTTACTTTATGCATTAACTTTATCAGTAACTATCATTGTGGTAGCAGTTCCAGAAGGTCTTCCCATGATGATTACGTTAGTTTTATCAAGTAATATGAAAAAAATGCTCAAAGATAATGTTTTAGTTAGAAAACTAGTGGGTATTGAAACATCTGGAAGTTTAAATGTCCTTCTTACTGATAAAACAGGTACTTTAACAAAAGGAGTATTAAAAGTAACAGAATTTGTAACACCAGATTTAAAAGTTTATAAATCCAATTTAGATTTAAAAAAAAGCGTTAATTATGAAGTTATTTATTCTTCATTTTTTTATAATAACGCTAGTATTATAAGTGACGATAATATTATTGGTGGTAATTCAACTGATAGAGCATTACTTAAATTTATTGGTAAAAGCAAAGAAATAAATAAAAAAATAATTAACAAAACGCCATTTGATAGTGCCATTAAATATAGTAGTGTAACATTAAGTGATGGAACTATACTTGTAAAAGGTGCTAAAGAAGTACTACTTTCTAAATGTAAAACATATTTAAATAGTTTTGGTAAAGAAGTAAGTTTATTAAATAAAAAAATGATTGAAAAGAAAATTGAAAGCTATACTAAATCTTCAGGAAGAGTTCTTATATTTGCTTATGGCAAAAACATGGATAATTTATGTTTGCTTGGTTTTGTTAATATTAAAGATGAATTACGTGATGAAGCCAAGGAAGGAATTAGGCTTATTAAAAGTGCAGGTATAAAACCTATTATGATTACGGGGGATGCGGTAGATACAGCAGAATCTATTGCGCGTGAGGTTGGTCTTATTGATATAAAAAGTAATCTTGTCTTATCAAGTAGTGACTTAGAAAAATTAAGTGATGATGAAATAAAAAGTAAGTTATATAGTATAGCTGTCATAGCTAGAGCTCTTCCTCAAGATAAAAGTCGCATGGTTAGTATTATAGAAAGTATGGATTTAGTAGTGGGTATGACTGGTGATGGTGTAAATGATGCTCCGGCTTTAAAGAAAGCAAATGTCGGCTTTGCCATGGGAAGTGGAACAGAAGTAGCTAAAGAAGCCGCAGATATCGTTATACTAGATAATAATATTTTATCAATTAGTAAAGCTATTTTGTATGGAAGAACAATATTTAAAAGTATTAGAAAGTTTATAATTTATCAATTAACAGTTAATATGTGTGCACTCGTTTTATCAATAGTTGGTTCTTTTATTGGGGTTTCAACTCCGATTACAATTGTGCAAATGTTATGGCTTAATATGATTATGGATACATTCGCAGGTGTTGCATTCTCATTCGAAGCACCACTCATAGAATATATGGAAGAACCACCTAAGAAAAAGGATACCCCAATTATGAATAAATACATGTATAGTGAAATAATATGGACAGGTATATACTCTGCACTTTTATGTATTTTATTTTTAAAACTTCCAATATTTAAAACTTTAATTAGAACTGGTGATAGTTCAAAATATTTAATGACAGCATATTTTGCAATGTTTATCTTCATGGGTATATTTAATGCCTTTAATGCTCGAACAGTTCGAATAAATACCTTTGCTAATTTATCTAAAAATAAAGTTTTTATTGGTATATTTGGTTTCATATTTATAGCTCAGCTTTGGATAATATATCATGGCGGAGATATATTTAGAACATATGGGCTTAAATTAAATGAACTTATTTTAGTATTCTCACTAGCTTTAACAGTATTTCCAGTTGATTGGCTTCGTAAATATATTTTAAAGAAACGTGGTATTGCCATTAGAATTTAATTGCATGTATTATTACAGTTTGATATAATAAGTGTAAGGAAGTGGTTATATGGCAAAATATTGTGAAAAATGTGGAAACAAATTAAATGAAGGTGCAAAATATTGTGATGGATGTGGAGCACAAATAGGGTTTAATGAAGAATATCCAAATCACCCAAGATTTGTTAAAAGAGATATGGTAATTGCTATAGTTTTATCATTCTTAACTTGTGGTATTTATGGTATTTACTGGTTTATAACTATGACAGATGACTCAAACACTTTAGTTGATAACAAAAACGCAAGTGGAGCAACTGCATTTTTATATACATTAGTTACATGTGGTATTTACTTTATTTATTGGAATTATATGATGGGTAAAAAAATGTATGAAGCTGGAAGAAAGTATGGTAAATCAATTGACGATAATAGTGTTTTGTATTTATTATTATCAATATTTGGTTTAAGTTTAGTTAATTATTGCTTAATTCAAAATGATTTGAATAAATTTGCGGACTAATGAAAAAGGTAGTAGTATCAATATTAATATTAATTTTATTTATTGGTTATTATTACATTTCTAAATATACGGGATTTACCATTCCGTGTATTTTTCATGAGTTAACAGGATTTTATTGTCCTGGATGTGGAATAACAAGAATGTTTTTTGCAACATTAAAGTTTGATTTTTATCAAGCTTTTAGGTATAATCCTTTAGTATTTATTTTATTAATATGTTTTATTATTTATAAATTAATTAATTTAAAATTTAAAATAAAATTACCAAAATATACATCATATGTTTTACTTGTAATTGTAATACTTTATGGTATATTAAGAAATATAGATGCTTTTGGATTCCTAAAACCTACGACCTTATAACGATAATACAATTTGTTAGTATGTCTTTGCTTAATTAGTTTTATAAAATATGGAGGTAAACAAAATGAAAAAGAAAAAAATATTAACTATAACTATTATAACTGTAATAGTATTACTAGGTATAACATTATTTATATTTTTAGAAAAAAAGGATATTAAAGAAAAAGAATCTAGCAATATTCAAACTAATGAAGAAAAAATAAACATTAAAGAAAATGTTGAAGTAGAAATTAATAGTGAAGTTTTAAATATTAAAGATTTTTTTGAAAACAGTAATTTTTCAGATGGAGAAATAAATTATTTTGAAAATGATAAGAAAATTAAATTTGATACCAAATATAATAAAATAGGAAGTTTTAAAGTAGTAATAAAAATAAATGATAAAAATTATGAAACAGCTATAAATATAGTAGATACATTAGCACCAACATTAAAATTAAAAGAATTAACAATTACTTTAGGTGATAAATTTGAAATAAATTCTTTTGTAGAATCTTGTACTGACAATAGTGAAGATGATTGCATTTTATCATATAAAGAAAATAAAAAATATACAAATGCAGGAACTTATGATGTAACTATTATTGCTAAAGATAAGAGTGACAATGTAGCAGAAGAAACAACAAAACTAATTATCAAAAATAAAAAAAATACAAATGAAACTCAAACAAAGAATGACAATAAAACAAATAATAATAGTAATAAAGTGAAGTTTGTCAAAGAAGAAACTGAATCAGTAAAAGAAACAAAAGAATTAAAATATGGTACAATATTAAATTCTTGGAATGTTAAAACATACAAGTTGTATAGTGATGGATCTAAAAAGATAGTTAATGAATATACACATTATGAAGTTGATGGTACTAATTTTAATGCCAAAACAAGTGATATGCTACCAGAAGCAATAGAAAATATGAATGTTTACAAAGATATTGTAAACGACGTCGTAAAATATACTAATGAATTTAGAACTGAAGTTGGTAAAGAGCCATTAACACTTGATGAAACTTTAACAAAAGCAGCCATGGTAAGAGCTATTGAAATGGCTTACTCAGATAAATTTAATCACGAAAGACCTGATGGAAACATGTGCTATTATATAATGCGTGATTTTGGACAGGATATTTATGGCGTTGGTGAGAATATAGCAAGTAGACAACGTAATGCCAAAGAAGTTTCATATGCGTGGAAAGGTTCTCAAGGTCATTACGAAAACATGATCAGTACATCATTTACTAGAATAGGTGTTGGTGTAATTAATTTTTATGGTACATATTATTGGGTTCAATTATTTCAATATTAAAAGACAAAATAAAAAAGGATATTGATACAATATCCTTTTAATAGTCATTTGGTAGCGAGAGGGAGATTCGAACTCTCGACCTGCCGGGTATGAACCGGATGCTCTAGCCAGCTGAGCTATCTCGCCATGACTACTAAATAATACCAAAAAAAATAGCTTTTGACAAGAGTTTTTTGCAATTATTCATATAAAAATCATAAAAATAGATAATGGAGTGGCAAAAACGATAAGTTTAGAAGACTTTAAAAAGGTTGATATGAGAGTTGGAACAATCATAGAATCAGAAATTAACAAAGGAGCTAGAAAGCCAGCATATAAACTAAAAATTGATTTAGGAAAAGATTTAAAAATTAAAAAATCATCAGCTCAAATAACTGAACTTTACGAACTAGAAGATTTAATTGGAAAGCAAGTAATAGTTGTAGTTAATTTTAATTCGATTAGAATTGCAGATATAAAAAGTGAAGTCAGAATACTCAGAGCTGAAAATAAAAAAGGTTGTATTATTTTAATACCAGAAAGACAAGCCCAAAATGGAAGTAAAATATATTAGTTTATCCTATATTTTTGAATATGGAAGACTTCTTGGCATAGATAGAAATGCTAAACTATATGGTAATTATAATGAATAAAGAAGAATTTATTGAAAATTTATCTGAACAAACAGGATTAACCAAAGAAGAATCTTTAATTGTGAATAATATCCTTGAAAACAATTTCTTTATTAGCAAAAGATATAAAGATAAAATAATAAGTGAAATAGTAATCAGTTTAAATACAAATTTAGATAAAGCAACTAAAATATATAATGTAGCTATAGAAATAATTAGTAGAGAACTAAAAAATAAGTTAAAACATCCATTTAAAAAGAGATAGTTTTTGAAAAACTATCTCAATTTTAATTATTCAACAGTAACAGATTTAGCTAAATTTCTAGGCTTATCTATATCGCAACCATTGTTTTTTGCAACTTCATAAGCAAGAAGTTGTAAAGGTATAATTGTTAAAATCGATTCCATGATAGGGTGGAGTTTCTTTATGATAATTAATTCATCATAGAATTTTTCTTGTGGTGCTGTATTTGTAACAAGTATTACATAAGCTCCGCGAGCTTTAACC
>Ga0256404_1003756_pt1 | contig 30097 bp, 45 predicted proteins | sample RumenRJG_01DNA_FD_185990 | JGI IMG/M metagenome (GOLD analysis project Ga0256404, IMG submission 185990) | Bovine rumen microbial communities from Lethbridge, Alberta, Canada - RJG_01 | ecosystem: Host-associated > Mammals > Digestive system > Stomach > Rumen | place: Canada: Alberta | collected...
CATTTAGACGGTAAAAATTCCCCCGTCTTGGCTACTCTATTCTAAAGCCCCTTTTAGCAATACAAAAACGCTAAAGGGGCTATTTTATCGTCGGTATAGTGTAGCACAATTTAACGCAAGTAACGCAAGTAAGAAAAAGTAAAGTGGGCAGCATTTGGGCAGCATAAAAAACCCACCGCAGGGAGGTAAACGGTGGGTGGGCGAGGGTGGCCCGGATTAAAGTGGTTATTTCCAAAATGGAAACAGTTGAGTTGCTGTTCCAACTACCGAGAAATCCTCGGCAACTCAAACCGTGTCAAAATTTCACGGATTAGATTACAACAAAATGTAGCCAACTGCCTTTGATTACAAGAAACCGTTACAAAATGTAACCAACTTGTAAATAATTCTTACGAGTTATCCCGGCAACTGGCGCACGCAACCCGGCAGGGCAAGCCATATTTGCGGCAAATAACCTCGCTAAAATATCGGTCAAATTCCGCGTACTTGCACCGCTCGTCTAGTTCCATTTTAACCCCCAATGCTTGGCCCATAATTCCCCCTCTAATAACGCTTGCTTGATTACTTCGTCATTATACAGGGGCAACCCTAACCGCTTGCTTACTGCATTGGCGCGGTCAAAGAAGTCAATAATAACCCCTTCTACCCCGCTATTTTCGTAAATCTGCAACTGCCTTTTGTGATCGTGGAACATATATTCAAAATTCGGGTTATTGTGTAACGGGTGGAACACCGCCGGGGCATTTGATAAGATTTCCCCACTTTTGCCGGATATTTGCTTAATTACAGCCCGCGTAACAATGTGGTGCGCTCCGTTATATCCGCCGCTTTGCCCGATACGCTCCCACCCAGGGCGGCCCTTTAACCGGGTGCTAACGCCCCTTAAATAATTGGTAGGCCCTACTAACCTACTAGGCGGCCTTACTGTTACCGGGCGCGTTACCGTAAGCGTTTGGCTTTGCAATATCCTACGAGCCAAAGCGTGATACTGCACCCGTGTTACTATGCGCCGCTCTACCTTGAGCCGCCGGCCTTTGCCGATAAAACGAAATAAATTTTGAGAATAAGAATTGACCGCCGATAATATCAGTAAGATAGATACTATCTTTTGCACGGTTTCTCGTCCTTGCAAAGGCAATAATGGACCAGTAAGGCGCGGGCGTTTTGCGCGTTTACGCCCTCGTCCGCGTAGTCAAAGGGGACCAGGCACGCGCTAGCGTTGGTTATTTGCAATTTCGTGCAAGCGTTGCCGGCAAGTATGCTCGTCAAAATTACGCACGTTATCAAGTATCGCATTTGCTTTGGCCTGTTCCTTTGCCCGGTCGGCTACCTCTTTTTTAAGGGCCGCCAATTTGGCGGACTTACTGCCTTCCCTTCGGGCAAGAAAAATAATCGTGCCAAAGAGCGAGCAGTAAGCCACTATCAAAAGTATGTAGAGCCACATTATTTAACAATGGACCCGTCGGGGTTAAATAAACCTAACGCGGCTAATACTTTAATAATTTTAGCCAAAACATTGTCATCTTTTTGCGTGGGCGTAAGTTTTACAATGATACTGCACACCGTTACTACGCCGCCGATAATGGCTAAAATATCTTTCCAATGTTGCATAATCCAGTCCATAATTTTACTCCTTATAGACGGGTGTATTTCTTCCCGTCGTATTTTAGTTTTTCCTTCTTTGACCCAATAGAAACGTGTACCCATTGGGCGTTACCTACTTTTTCCAAAATGATTTGGTCGTACTTCAAATCACTTGCTACCAAAATTTGGAAAATCTCGTTTGGCGTTTTGGCGTTCGTGCGTATATCTATGGCTTCCGCCAATAGGTGCTGTGAAGTTAAAGACCCTTTAAGTGCATTATTTAACGCTACGCACCGATAGCCGGAGTTAATTATAAGCGGGTGGCCGATAATCTCGCGTACGCGCTCGGCAAAGCCGGCAAGTTGGTACATGCGTCCCATAATCTTTTGCGCTTCGTCTAGGTTTTTTTGCTTAAATTCGCGTTTAGAAGTGCCTGCAAGTTCAAAGAGCGAAAAATGAGGCGTTAGTTGCATTTATGCACCTCGTCCATGCGTGTTTCTAACTTTGCTACGCGGATTTGCAAGTTATTATATTTATCTTGCTTTTCCTCAAGCCGGGCAATATCTTTGCGTATCGCACGCAGTTCTTGCCAAAAGGCCCCGGCGGCAAATACTATTCCTAAAATTTTCCAAATCGTTTCCGCGTCAAGTTGCATTAGTTACGCCTCCTCTACCCAGGTTAATACACCGTTGACGTGTTTTAGCACTTGCGTTTTTGTAGCGTCATAGCCAGTGCCTAGACGTTCCGGCGGGATTAGACCCGTGTTACCGTCTAGCATAGTGTAGGAATATACTTGAAATGTATTAGCGTTGCCGTTTGTACCTTGACCAAGTTGTATACTGCTTCTACAATTAGATTGCACATTTGCTAAAGGACCTACTGCTACGGCAAGGTCCGAATTTATAGCAGAGAAATAACCAATGGCAACCGCCGTTTGTGCATTGGCATTTGCGTTTTTCCCAACGGCTATGCTGTTCTTTCGTGCTCGTGATTGGTCCCCTATATTTGTGGCGGCTTCTTCAGTTGAGACAAAACCTAAAATTGTCAACGCTTTTGTCGCTGTCGCTGTGTTCTTTAACGCATTAGCCTTTAGGTCCGTTACGTCCGTCGTAAGGCCGGAAATATCTTGCGTGTTGTTAACCTCAAAGACGTTCGGGTCCGCTTGCGAAGGGGTTATGCTCATGTTCGTTCCGGCGGTTAAGTTCGTCTTTGTGTAATTATTTGCCGAAGCGGTTTGCAAAGCGGTTATGTTACTAGCGTTTGTATCAATTTGCGCCACCTTTGCAGAAGTTACGCCGGAATTGATAGCCGCTACTTGCGCGGCGGTAAAGGTGGTATTATTGAGGTCATATTGCCACACCCATTGGCTACCGTCATATAAGTAGCGAGAGGTTTTACCGTCGTGGTTTTCGTCGGCAGTAACAAGGGCATAATCGTTACGCGTAGGCTCGCGCAAAGAGCCTTGTGAGAAATACGGTCCGGCGTCTAAAGCCGCTACCGTAGCAAACGGGTCGCCCGCTACATCACTGGTAATGTAATAGGCCGCCACCGCGTTTATAGAACTGTTTACAAAATTCTTATCGGCTAACTGGTTTTCCGCGCTCGCTTGCGTGGGTATCTTGCCCTCTACTTTGCTAATAGCCAAAGCGTTTTGGCCTACTTGCGCCACCGTAGAACTGGTTACACCGGAATTTGCCGCGTTTAATTGAGCGGCGGTTAAATTATCTTGCTTGCCTTCTAAAGCCAACGTGATTACTTTATTTTGCACGGGGTTAGGCGAGGTAGTGGATAATTCTTCGTCCACCGTGATTTGTGCGGCTTTGCCTACCTCTAAAGATATGCTAATTTCGCTACCTTCCGGCATGGCAATATCCAAGGTTTGCACCTGTTCGGCAATTACTTGGTCCGTAATGTAAAACGGTATGCGGTTTGATACCGTTTTTATGCGATTTTCTTCGTCAATAACCTGTATCGTGCCGCAAATTGGCCCATAGGCATAACTGCCAGTAGTTGCCGCGTTTAGGTCAATATCAAAAGAGCCGGTAGTTAACGGGTACGTTTTTTCATAACTTCCCAAGATAAATTTTGCGGTCATATTGGAAAGGTCCGCAGTTTGCGAGGTAATGTTTACAGTTAAAAATTGTTCCCCGTTCCAGTTTGTGTCGTCGCCTTTGAAAATATAGATGTACTGTTGCATTTTATAACTCCTTTAATTCTTCCCGGATTTGTGCGGCCTTTGCCTCTAACTCTGCAAGTTTGTCCGTATCGGCTTGTGTGCCTTGCCCGGCCTGGATAGCACGCAGAGCGCGTATGGTTTTCAAATCTATCGCGTCTAATTGCGCTACTAAATCGGCCTTGTGCGCTTGCTTTTCTTGCTCGGCAATTTCTTCAGCAGTAAACCCCCACGCTTCAAGCGCAGTTTCGGTTTCTTTAATCTCATAACCGTTTTTATGGTTTTGTTCTATGATAAAATCTAAACGGTCTTTTTCTTCGTACGGTTTTTGTAATGTTGCTTTAATTTCCATATTTCCCCCTAGGCAATATATCCGCTTGCGCGCCACCAAAAAACGCCCGTATAGCCTACAGCACCGGCTTTCCATTGGTGGAAAGTAAAATCAGTGGCGGTATAGGTATCAATTTCCACGCCTACCTCAAAATGCCCGGAATTAAGTGCATTGTGCGCCAAAGCAAAATTGTAGTTTGTATTTGAAAATTGCTTTAGAAAGGTTATCGTTCCGTTTGCCAAATTACTCTGCCCCCATTGTTCGCAATACCCGTCGGCAAAAAGACGGTAACCGGAAGTACCGTTTGTGTAGGTTTCCACGACTGCTGTACCTACCAATCTTTGCAAGGCGGCAAGTAGTTGCCCGTTATCGTTTACGTCGGGCGTAAGGCCGGAAGTGTTTACAATGTGCATAAGAGATCCGGCAATTTGGTTATATTCGCTCGCCGAAATACGCGTATTGGTAATCGGCAAGACTACACTATCGGTTTTGTTATACTGAAGGTCCATTATTTCACTCCTAGCCTAATTGGCAAATCGTAAACAAATTCGTACAAGTCGCCCGGTTGCGGGTTAGGGTAACTATCCGTAACGTCGCGCAACGTGTAGGTAATTTGTTTCTTTGAAAAATTGTAATTTAACCCGGTTATTTTACAGGCCCGGTAATAGGTTTGTTGGTTTATGTACTTTTCAAATTCCGTGCCTTCCGGGTCCGCAATAAGGTTATAATTGCGGCGCAAACTGACAATATCCGCCAATTCAAGGGCTAAATTTAGTTTCCCCGTGGCCTGTATCACGCTTGGCAAGGCAGAATATACCTCTAGCAACTGCGGTCCTATGGCTTGCGCTAGTTCCGGGTTATCGTAGTTCACAATATCCGGTTTATCAATTTCTTTATTGATTACCCCGTATTTATCAATGGGCGTAGGTCTTGCGCCTGTATTGGCGTAAAATTCCAAAGGTACCTCGGCAAAGGTAAGGGTTAGTTTAGTAAAAAAGTCGCTCAAGTTCTTTTTTACGCTATCCACTTTGACAAGTTCGCTATGGTCTAGCACATAAACGGGCAAAGTAGAAGATAACCGGGGCCTAAAGAAAAATACCCCTTGCCTATCTACACCGAACTCATAGCCGGAAATAAGCGCAAAATCTTGCAACGCTTCTAGTACTGTAAGGCCGGAAATATTTACCATTTTCAAAAGCAATGTGCTTGCTAAATAGTATGTTGTTGGATCGTTTATCTTAAACCCCGCATTTGGGTTACTAGATACACCCAAAACGTAGTATAAGTAACGCTCGTTGCGTGCTATGGTAGTGTTAAGGTTGTACGCTTCCGGGCCGGACCATGTTGACAAATCGCTTGAAAAATAAGCGTTTAAGAAATAGCTTGCACTTCCTGTAATAGTAGCTCCTATTTCCCCCCACGCATCGCCTGCGGCGGTTTTATCACATATCCCCGAAATAAAGCATGGGCGTGTAATGTTGCCGACGTATAAGCGCAAATTGCTATCGTATATGTTCCAGCTTTGGTTATATACCCAAAAATCTTTTACTGAACTTGATGTGCCACGCCGATATTCCCCTTGAAAATGATAATCCATTGACGTTGAAATTGTAGTGCTTGCGATTTGCGTTCCTTCTCTGTAAACAGTTACTGTGTTTCCACGCCGCGAGATGGTTAGTCCGCCAGAATTGATAGTACTTGATCCAGTTGCCCCTATATCATAGGAAGTTAAAAGAGTAGGAGTTCCATTTGTTATTTTGTGGATTAAAACCTTTCTTATAGCAGTAACAGAGTTATCCACACGCTCCTTATACCAAACAATGCGAACGCTAATCCCATTATAAACACCAACAACCCCAAGCGTATAAGAACTGCTACCTGAAACTCCTATTTCGCTCAATGGGACCGTATTAGAGTTATATGTATCACCTAGACTAATAATAGTTACTCCATAATACTGCCCTCCAGCATATCCTGTTTCATTGTTTACTTGAGAAACAAATGAATAATCCCAGTTGCTAGGTAATGTGTTTGTACAAGATCCGGATGTGGTAAAGGACCAATTACTGTTGCGCGTGGGCCGCCAATTAAAAGAGTATTCGTTTATATCGCTTTGGTAATACCCAATTCCTGCAAAAAAGGTGCTATCTACTGGTTGGTTTCTAACCGACGTATTCCATACTACTTGGCGTATATCCTCATTTGCGCTTGTATAGCCGCCTAAAGCAACTAACCCGGCAACTATTTGTTCTACTGTTAAATCGGTTTTCCAACAATAATAATCGGCGGTAATCGTAGCCGTATAGTAAGTCGCGTTAATAATAGTTACAATGGCAACTTTGTTTAACTCGTTTAATTGGTCTGTTTCAAAATCTACGCCCTCAAATAACTTCGTTCCATTGGCATATACACCCTCAAAACCGCCAACTCCCGTGCCTGTAGTCCAATAAATTCGGTGTCCGTCGCTATCCGTGCTTTTATAAATTAATGTTTCGCCGATTATTTTATCGCTAAAATCCTTGGCTTCTATGTCCTTTAGCATTTCCAAAGGCGAAATAAGTTTCAAATCTACTTGGTAATTTTCCGGCTTATAGGTTGGCAAATCTTTAATTACACCGGTAAATAAAGGCGTTACTGCCGGATCGTAAAAGAAAGCCGCGCCGTTAAACCAATACTCGCCTGCTATTTTTATGTTTGTTTCCGTTAGATATATAGATCCTAAAAAAGCACTCCTCCAATTAGCAGGGGCCCCTATATCTGCTCCTATTGTAAAACCTGTATCGTTAGGATTTTGGTAAATAATACCTTTGTTTGAATAGGTTGCCAAAGTAGTAAAGTCTTGCCCCTCTTGTTTGAAAGAAAGAATATAATTTCCTGTTGTTGCCGTAGTAGGCACATATTTAAGATTAACATAGCTATTTTTGGAATAGTCATAAGGAACTATTACTGCGGAAGCGTTTATATTACCTGAAGTTCCATTTGAAGATAATAATGCCTGCACCCCTAAAGTTGTACTACTTTCAGTTTGTACTGCTATTTTGGGGAATACATAATCAGCAAGAGTGCTATTTATTAAAGCCACATTTTTGCGGCTCCCTGGATAAGCCAAATTAAAACTAATATTTATTTCCCAGGAAGAATTGCTAGGTGCAAAGCGTGAATTGACTAAACAATAACTAGTTAAGCTAAAATTGCTTGCTACCCCGTTTTCGGTAATCGTAGGAGTTCCAACTACTGTGTAACCTACTTGCGATTTGGCGGGGTTTATTGGGTTATTTAATCCGTAATAAAGCACTACTTTAGATCCGTACAACTGATAACCGGCAGGGAAATAACTGTTTGGCGTTCCCTCTACAAATCGGTTTTCGGTATCGCTCAAGCTCAAAGTTACGTTATTGGCGTTATACTGCGCTACTTCGTTTACGTCTAACGTCATGGAAAGCGTATTTGGCTTGAGTATCATGCCCGAAATATCTATTGGGTTGGCAGTATCTAGCGCATAGGTATTGTTTACACTATCCCATTTGTTGCGATATAAGAGCGCAAATGGTTTAAGGCCGGTTAGGTCTTGCCCTTGCATAAATTTTTCTAACGCAATAGGTAATGTTATCATAACTCGTTAAATTCAAACTCCAACTTAAATAGCTTGGTTTTGCGGTCCACTTCGTATTGATACTCACGCTTTACGGCGCACGCATATACGGCATCGGCTTCTAAATCTCTATAAGGCACAACGGTCATTTCGCCAATATCTGCCTGTGCGGTTAGCAAATCAAATTGTTCTTTAGTTACGTTTTCCATTTGTACTTTGCCAACCCATTTTTTGTAATCGGCAAAGTGGATATAAGAGCCGTCAACCGTTCTATACCCGCCCTCATTTGCGGCAATTTTGTAACTGCTATCCGTCAAAGCAAACAGGTTGCACAAAAAGCTATATATGCCTATCGTGCCGGATATGTTAGCAGGGTTTGTACCGTCATCGGGTACTGATATGCGAATAGATGACGTAAGCGCGGGCGTTTCGGCCTTTAATAATACCGTGCTATCCGTGTTATTAGCCAACGTAAGTAAATTGCTATAAGTACCGCCGCCGGTTAAATACTCAACCGTCATATTTTTAATGTTGGTATCTTGCAAAATAAGCGTATCAATAGTTCGGTTTACGGCGTTGCCATATCTATCGGCAAAGTAAACATCCACGGTATAAGGTACGGTGGTAGATATTACGCGCACGTCTATACTATCCCTGTTGCTATCCTGCGTATAGTTCAAATAGTTTTGGCTCAAAAATATGTATGGTTTCATTGTCATACGCTTAACCCCTGTTGTTGTGCGCCTACTTTGTAATTAAGGTTGGCAAATTCTAACGCTTGTACTACACCGTTGCGGCTCGCGTCTGTCAGTTGCTCTAAAATCGCTTCTACGCCACCGCTTGCGGCTACGTTTATGTTGACTACTACGCCACCCATAGCACCGCCGCTTTCCTCGGCAATAGCACCGCCAATACGCCGCATGGCTTTTGTATCGTCCAAAGGTAGCACCGCTTCGTCGCTACCGCCCTCGCCGATAACCGCCGGAACACCACCTGTAACGGCCTTTACAAGTCCACCTTCGGCAAGCTTGATACCGCTAATTTGCGCTACGTTACCTAAACCGTACGCAATAGCCGCCGCGGCCGCCGCCGCACCCAAAGCAGGCCCGATTATTGGAATAGGTGCAAGTGCCGCATACGCGGAGTTGGCGGCTTGATACGCACTAATTGCCGCCTGTGCCATGCCTTGCGCCTTTTGTACAGCCATTTGCTCTTTAGAGCCGGAGCGTAGCATGTTGGTAATATCGTTAAATGTTTTCTTTTTATCTTGCGTTTCTTGCTTGTTTAGCAAGGCAGAAAGGCCGAATAAATCGGTTTTCTTTTGCGTTTCCTCTGCATTGGCCTCGTCTTGTAATTGCTTGCGCTCCTCTACGCCTTGCCGGACAACTTCGGTAAGTTGTTCTTGCGCCGCTTGTTCATTGGCTACGCGGTTATTTATTTCCTCGGCTTGCAAATCAAGGCGGGTTTGTTGTTCTTCGGTAATGGCTTTTTCGGTTTCCCAAATCGCAGAAAGTGGGGTGCGCATTTCTTGCAAAGCTTCAATTTGCACTTGCAAGCTGTTTCCCGTTTGTTCCAAACTTTCCAAAGCTCCCGCGTACGCCTCTTTAATGGTGTTACCTACGCCGGGCAGATAGCTCATTAAATTGACCAGTGGCTGAAAAGCTTTAAGCGCATATTCCCCGGCAGTTACTAACCCGACTTCAAATTGCTTAACGCCGATCATGGCTTGGTCAAATACTATGCCAAAAATAGCACCTAACGACTTAAATGCTTGGTTAAGCCAACCGACCGCCTTTGTTAAAAAATCTACTGCCGGCACTAACCCGTCATTTAACCCCGCGCCTACTTGTTCTTTGAAATCGCCCCAACTCTCTTTAAGCGCATTTAGCTTTGTGGTACTATCGCCCATAGCCGCTTGCGCAGTTGCGCCAAAACGCTCGTTTATTTGCGCCAATACCGCGTCAAACTTTGCGCCGCTTTCGGTGTTTTTATCTATTTGTATGCCATAGCGTGCAAGGGTTTGTGTTTGACCTGCGGCGGCTTTGGAAACAATATCCATAGCCGTACCAAAATCAATACTGCGCCCGATAGATAACGCATAGGCGGCTTGTATAGCGTCTTGTGCTTTGCTACCCACTACGCCATAGTTAGCAAGTAAGCGTTGCGCGTTCAAAAATGCTTCGTCTGCTATGCCCGTCAAGCTTTGCATTTTGCTTGCAAATTGTTGCGCTTGCTTCATAGCACCTTCGGCAGTATAGCCAACCGCATTATAAGCGGCGGCAAGTGTATTTACTGCGCGTGCATTTTCGTTGGCGGCCTGTACGCTTGAGGCAAAGAAATCAATAACCCCTTTAATAGCGGCAAATGCGGCTACTGCCTTGCCGATACCGACAGCCATATTGCTAAAGCCGGTATTGCCTTGTTCCCCCGCTTCTGCGGCGGCTTGGCCCGTCTTTTGCGCTTGGCTTGCGGTTTTCTTTAGGTCCTCTTGCGCGGTTTTTGCGCCTTTACCGTCATATTCAGTACCGTAGGTTATTGTTACTTTGTTATCTGCCATGTTTTTTGCCTATTTTGAAACCTAAATTTTTAAGTGAAGCCAAAGGGGTATCGTTACTAATTACCTTCCTGTTACGCGCTTTTTCGGCTTCTTTGCGCGCCTTCTCGGCCTTGACCCACTCCAAAAAATACGCGTTTATCTGCGTGGGCGTTAAATCTTCTATCTTTACGCCAAAATTCTCATTTAATACTTTGGCGATGAAGCCAAACCCTGCGTTAGTTTTGGCATTAACTCCACCGCCCCCGTAAAATTTGAAAATACCCGCTCTAAATCGTTTACGCACCAAATTGCTACTAATAGATCGCCAAATTCGGTTAGCGTTATATCCTCGGCCTTTACCTTTGCGCCCGGTACGCAAAAATGCAAAATTGCCGGTAGTTTCTCAAGTAACGAAATTCTAAACGCCGGGAAATCGTTTGCCGCCAGTTGCGCCATAATCTTTACATTACCTATGGCTTCAAACAACTCTAACGCTTGCGACAATTTCAAGGCCTTAATCACTACCGGCTTACCGCCGATAGTGATTTTGGCTTCTTTACGTTTCAATGCGTCGGTAATATCAAGTTCTTTTTTACTGTGCTTGAAAAGAAACATAATTAGTACTCGTCGGTTACCGACATATAACCGCTATCTACACCTTCGTCGTCCGGGCAGTTTACTACGCTGGCTTCCAAAGTCAAGGTTTGTTGGTCCGTGCGGCTCAATACCAACCCGTCGCTACCGTTAAAGGATACCTTGGCAAAGTAATACTCACGCGTGGCCTGTACGCCTTGGTCATTTACCGGCCCTTTGGTATCAATCCAAAGTTGGTAGTACGTTTCTTCGGTAAACGTGGCAAGGCCCGTACCGGAGGCAAGCGTCATATTAAACGCTTTCTCAATGTTGGCAAGCGTAATGCTCGCTAACGGGATAGAAACAGTAAGTTCCGCTTCCGTAGGCACATAGCGCACCGGGAAACGTCCTTGGTCCACCCGAATAGCGGTTTTGGTTACGTTCGGTGTAAGCGTTACACCGCCATTGGTAAAACCTAATACGGTGGCGTTTGCTTTCGTTTCGCCCAAAGGCGCAACTCTAACGCTTGCAGGTCCTGCAATAAGTGTGTTTTGGCACTCTGGCATTTTTTAACTCCTCGCGCTTCTTTAGGCGCATTTAGTATATTTGAAATCAAAACTAACTACTTTCTCTTTTGCTTGCTCGTTTTCAAGCGGGAAATGGTTTGATACGCTTGCATATACCGCGTGTACCTCGTGGATAATTACCCCGCTTGTAGCGTCTTGCAAAAAATACTGGTCAAATTTGTTAAGTAAGTCATACAGGCAATTACGCACATCTTGCGCGCTTTTTTCCGTCTTGGCGTATATTTCAAACGTCAAATTCTGCTCATAGGCCCATGGCTCATTTATGGGACTTGTTGGACTATCCGCGCTCATAATTACGCAGGGCAAGGTTTTTACTTGCGCATTGTCCGGGTAGATACGCCCGCTAATAAGTGCGCTCAAGGTTTCATTTGCCTTCAAATTATTCAAAACTAGGTTTTCTATCATTTGCCCTCTAACGGTCTAAAATAACCTAAAAATGCTTCGTCAATGGTTTGCGCGTTATACACGCCCTCAATATAGTCCAAAAATGGCCTTAATCCGTCGTTGTTATAACCCTGTAAATACTTGGCGTACTCTACGCCTAAACCGCGTGTGCCGCTCCCTACCTCGCTAATAACCTTATTGCCTTTAACCGTTACTTTGTACCCTATTGAGTTACGAAGGCGGCCCGTGTGCATATAAGGCAAAGACCCTTTGGGACTATTGCGGTAATCCGGGGAACTGCTATCACGCCCGGCACGGTAAGATAACCCCTTTTTGAGCATGCGCTCGGCTTCGCTTGCTACTTTAACGTGCGCTTTTTCAATGGCCTTTATCGTGTTTTCGCGCTCTTTACCTAACGCGCCGATAATGTTTGTTGCGTCCATTGATACGGTTAGTTTCATAACTACCCCTCTAACTCTATGCGCTCCAAATCAAGGCGCATATATAACTTGCGCCCGCCTAAATCCGTAATCTCACGCACCCGGTACGAGTTCCCGCGCACCGTGATAATATGCACTTGCTTTTTAATCTCAAACGCTTGCGGAAACAAATACAAGCGGTCCGTGTTTTCGCTCGTAATCAGCCGGGAATTGCGGTCTAAACTGCCCCCGCCCTGTTGCAAGGCGCAAGGCACATTTTCGGCTAATACTTCGTTTGTAAATAACTGCTCGCCGGTTACCGGGTCCACGCTTTCCACGCGGGCCGTAATCGTGCAAGTGTCATTTAACAAACTGGCGAAACTCATAATTCTACCCCGTCTAACATACCGGCAATTTCGGCAGGTAATCCGCGCACAATAGACCCTTTTGAGTATGAGTAATCACCTAGGTGCTCGCTGTTAAATCCCGCCATGTAGTTAGGGTTAAATTTGTATTTCAAAAGTTCTTCTGCCGCCAGTTGGATAATTGCCGGCACGTCCGCCCAACTGTCATACAATCCGGCATTGTATGTAATCTTTACCGCGCTAACCCCTACCGGAAGCGTGCCGATAACCTCTACAATGTGATACCCTAGCATCAGTTGCTTTTGGCTCGCTTGATAGGTTGCGTCGGCGGTAATGAAATTTAACGCACTAACCGAATTTATCGGGTAATGCTTCGTCTTAAATACGCGCGAGTGTTTGTAGGGCACAGTAATCCGTTCATTTTGGAAATCCTGCTTAATAAGAGTAACGCCTAAATAGCCTTCAATAAGTTGCACAATGGCGCGCCCTTGCATGCTCGCAACCGCGTCGCTTGTGGCCCCTGTGATACTCTTAATTAGGTCTAACGGAATAATTGCCCCGCAAATCATATTCGCTCCTTATTTTTTACCGTGTTTGACGGTTTTAACTTTCTTTTCTTCTTTAACTTCGGCTTTGACGTCTTTTTCCACGCAAACGATAAAGTCCTTAAATCGTTCAGCGTCCGCCCCGTTAAAGGCCACTAATGCGCCCGGCTGATAACCGGCAAAAGATTTTTTTACTTGATATTTTTTCAAATCAAACATATTCGCTCCTTATTGGGTTTGGGCGGGGGCGTATTTCGCGCCCCCACAACCCAACCGCAAGGGGTTAACCTCGCGCGTTTTAGATTTATTGGGCCGGTACGGTCGCTTTGGCGAACGTGTTGCCGGCTACGGTAATATCGGCACGCATTTCAAACCGATAGGCCACTTTGTCCTCTTGGAACAAGCGGTGCGTTACAGCGTTGGCACCGGTGCCTTCCACAATGGAAGCCACGTCGGTGTATTTGACCGCAAATTCGTTTTTGGGCGAGAAAAGCACGTTGTTCAAATCGCCGAAAACTACGTTGCGAGCACCGATTAAGGAAGCGTCCAAAGCGACTACTTCGCTGTTATCAATGCGCATTACACCGTTTTCATAGTAGAGCCAGCCAGGTTTAGCAGAGTTGACCAAAGAGGCCAGTTGGCTATAAATGGCGGTATCTACAAAGAATTTACCGTTGCGGCGGACAAAGTCCGGGGTGGCTTGTTTTACCTCTAACAAATCGGTAATAGCGGCTACGGTGGGGGTCAATACACCGGAAGCACCTAAAATACCGGGGTGGCCTGTACCGTTCCCGTTGAATAGCCAGTTGTTGGTAAAGTCAATTAAACCGGCGCGGGCCTGGTCTTGGAACAAGGCCGGCAGGTTAATAGAACTATCCGCTAACAATTCTTCGGTCAAAACTACAATACAAGCGGCTTTTACGAGCACTTGTTGCAGGTTGCCAAAGGTCGGGTTGCTTACGGGTTTGGCGGCACCTTCCCCGACGTTTGCCCATACGGAACGGGCCAAGATGTTAGGGATATTGCGGGTGTTACCTTCCGTGCCCCACGGTAAGCGGCGCGCTTGGGAAATAAGACTTTCCGGTTTGGCTAAAAAGTCCAATACTTCCGGTAAAAATTCCGTATCTACCAAATAAGAGCCGGTAGGGGTAGCGGAAGCCAAAGCGGCTTTGTTACCGTATTTAGCGGCTTTTACTTGGGCTAAAAATTCGCGGAATTCCGCAGATTTTTCTTTTACCGATTTTTCTTTTTTAGCGTCCACAAATGCTACGGAGTGGGCGTTTTTGGCGGCTACTGCTTCGTCTAGTTTCTTTTGCAGGTCCGCGTTTTTGGCTTCGGCTTCTTGCGCTTTTTTGGTTGCTTCTTGGGCCGCTTCTTTGGCGGCGGAAACTTCGCTCAAAACCGCGTCTAATTTTTCGGCTACTGCTTTTGCACCGATTTCAGCGGGCGCAGTACCCGTTTGGGTTTTTTCGTTTTCCATTATTTTTGCTCCTTGCCCGCGTTTTCGGGCGTGTGGTTTTGTACATCAAATCGTTTTAGTTTTTGTTCCATATCGTAGTAATAGAGTTTGTCTATTGCTTCCTTGTAATCTTCTTTAGGGGCTTGCTTTTCCTCTGCTTTGGGGGCTTCTTTCGGCTCGCCTTTTACCTGTTCAAACGTGGCAAACGGGTCCGCCGGAATTGCTACCAAAGAAATTTCAAAAATCTTGGCAAGCGTTAAGTGCGTAGGGTTTTGCGCATCTTCATAAAGCCAAATACCGCCGATAGATACCGTTTTCAAAATGCCTTCACGGATAACCGTGCGGGCGTGTTTTAACTCCGGCCAGTCGCTTTGTGATAGTTCGGCTTCAAAGTATAGGCCCCGTTCATCTTCAAAAATCTTTGTTACTTTACCGGCAATAGAGCCAACCCCGCAACCGTGATTAAGCATTAGTACCGGGTTTTTTAGATATTCGGCAATATCGTAAACAAAGGTACGGTTAAACGGGGTAGGAATATCCCCGTATCTATCCGCAATACCTTTATTGTTGGCGTAGCCGGAAATCTTTACGATCCCGTTTTCTTCTACCGCCTTAAAGTGTGTAAGTTCAAAATCTTTTGGTCCTTTATAAGTTTTTACTTGCATAATTATTCCTCGTCAATTACAACCGGGTACATATCGCATAGGCAGTTTATATCTTGGTCTGCTACACCGAATTGCCCCGGCGCAGGGGTAAATTGCCCGGTTACCGGGTTTCTAAAATCTTCATTTATCTTTACTTCTTGCCCGTCCATTTCCGGGTGGCCCTCGTGGTGGTCGCTTACGCCCATAGTGGTTATCCAACCTTTCCCGTTTACGAAAGGCGTAGAGGTAAACGCTTCCTTTTGCGCTTCACTAATCGTGGCGCGTGTTTCCGTTTGTACAATGGTTTTCACGCGGTCGTAAATGCTAATGTTTGTACCGTTATCGTTGGGCACTAGCATTGAAGGCTCATAACCTTCCTCGCTAAAGAACTGCAAAACAAGGTTATTTATGGCTAGGTTGCTCATACCGTTATCCACGCCCAAAGAGATAATCTTGTCTAACCGCTCAAACGTGGTGCGCTCAATGCTATCGGCCCACTTAAAGGCGTACATACGCGCCCACTCTTGCACCCGGTCGCGCATGGCTTTTTTATCGGTAAACTTGTAATCTTTGCTAGGGATTAAACTTTGTAAATACTCCTGTTCAAAGGTTATCCCGGCTTGGTATATTTCAGCCAAAGCGGGTACTTTTACCGCTAGCAATAAATCACGTTGCGTGGCTTCGTCGCCAAATACAGCGTCGTAGTCAAATAGTTTATTTTCGTTTTTGGCTACCCAGTCGCGCACTAAATCGGCTTGCATGGCAAAATGGCTCTCAATGCTTTTGCGCATTACGTCGCTTTGCGTATCAATAAGGGCCAGTTTATTGGCTTTGTGGCGTTTCATTTGCGCCGGGGAAGGTCTTACCTCGCGCACCTTTTTAACGCCCTTTGTATCGCGTTTTGGCGCGTTTAGGCCAAAGGCGGAAAGGATAGGCGAGGGCGGCTCGTCGCCACCGTCAATATCCGGGAAAGGCAACCCCATAGCGTTCTTTACTACATTGAGCGGATAGTATTGCGCAAATGTGTTAAAGGCCGCGGCTACTTCGTTCCACTCCACCTTTAACGCTTGCACTTGGCTAAAGTCATAATCAATGTAGTATTGTTCGTCCGGGTAGAACTCCGGCACTAACTCCTCACTTAACGCGTCGCTAATAAGGCGCATTAAGGGGATAATGTTTGTTTCATAGAAAATCTTTTGCTGTTCTTTGGTATTAAACTGCGGCGCATACTCAAACAAACCTACTAGCGCGGGCGGTACGCCCATAGTAGAATAGATTTGTTGCATGGCAAAGCGTTGCCCGGCGGCAAATTCCATATCTTTATGTGAGGTCTTAAAATCTTGTATGGTTGCCCCTTGCGTGAGTGCGGCCCAACGGTGCGCCTTACCGCTCCCCTGGTGCATATCGTTAAACGCACGCACTACCTCGGCGGCTTCCTCTTGCTTTACCGGACTATCTTTCGGGTAGGAAATCACACCGCCTACGCTTGCTCCGTTGCGGAAAAAGGCCAAGTTAAACACTTTTGCCGCGCCCATAATATCGTTATCAAGCGCGCATTTCTTAAATCGGCTTTGGCCCTCAAATAAACTTTTGGCGTTGCCTTCGTAGATGTGGATAATATCGGTTAAAGGGAAACTCTTGCGCCCCTCTTTGGTATGTACTTCGTAATGGTCCGGGTAACCGTTGGCCCCTAGTTTTAAGGAAATAGAAGGTTTAGGGATAGGAATTAGGCGCGTAGGGCGGTTGCGTGTATCGCGTGCGTCTTTTAGAATATAAATATCGCCAAACACAATAGCGTGGCTTACGATAATCTGCTTAAATACGTTTTCGTTAAAGAAGGGCGAGGGTTGGTAAAGTAAATCTAATAGCAAGTTTTCGCCTTTCTTTGTGTACTGTACGACTTCCCCGTCGCTAGTGTGCAAACGTAACTCGCCATTACAAGCGGCCCCTACAATGGCTCTTAATACCGCGTCGGCAAACCCGTTTAGCGGCGCGTGTTTGTCGTTTTCCCCGTAAAGGGTAGTCCATACCCTAGGGGAATTAGTATCAAGGCCGAAAAATTTTCTTGCCGCGCTTTGTATGCTTTTCTTTAAGTTCATAGTATCAGTAAATCTATCTTCTCTCTACCGCTCCCGGCGGCATATACCGCATTAGCCAAGGACCAAACTTGGTCGTCATGCTTACCGCTTTCGTGGTGGTATTTGTGTACCCCGTTGGCGGTGGTTTCCTTTTGCAGACCGTGTAATTCTGCCCGCAAACTTACGTCGTCCGGCAACTCCAAACGCCCGTCGTCTAGCGCAGATTTGAGGTTTACGATTAGTTTTTCCTTTAGCGCATTGGTGTATGTCAACCCTTGGGCAACTACGCTACCTAGCGCACGTTCTAAATCTTCGTTTACCTTTTCCCCTACGCCTGTTTTATCGGTAATGTGCAAAGATATTCCGCACCGTACCGCGTCCACTACATAGGCGATCTGCTCGCTATACTTTTCCCCGCGCCAAATTTTCTTTAGTATCGGCTTTAGTTTCCCGGTTGGCTCTTTTTCCAGTACAAAGAAAACCGCTCCGTCCACTAATTTAGCGGGGTCATAGCCGGAATAAAACGCGCTTTGTGGGTGGTTGTGTATGTACTCGCCTAGTTCGCTAATTGTGATATACTGCAAATCACTATTAGTGGCCTTGCTGATAAGGTCATAGGGTAAGTAACTGGATATTTCGTCCACGAACTGGCACGCATATTCCGTTAAAAAACTTTCGTCCGTTTCGCTTGATACGCCTAGCAAATCAAGGCATTGTTTTACGCTACCTGGGAAACCCTGCTCAATAGCGGTATATATCGGTATTTCAAACCGCTCATATTGGCTAAAGGCATTGTCTTTGTTTATCCAAGCGTCGTAAAAGTAACCCAGTTTACCCATTGGCGTACTGGTCAAGGTTAGGCGTTTGCGGTTGTCTTGGCGTGTGAGTGAGGGTGCAATAGCGCGGATAATCTCTTTGGCGTTACGGATATGCGCTACCTCGTCAAGGTACACGTCGCCCGTAAAGCCGCGTATCGTACTGGGGTTTGCCGGAACGCTCACTACTGTCCCCGCACCTTTAATGGTTAGTTGCGTAGTATTATCTACCACTAACTGCGCTCTTGGCTCATAGGCCAAAATAAAGGCCCTGACCTGTGCGAGTAACTTGCGGCTTGCCCGGAAACCTGTACTACCGGCTATTGCGTCGCGCCCACATAAAGCACCAAATGCCATTTCGTGTGCAATAGCAAAACTAAACCCGATTTGCCTTGCCTTGTTCACTATGCGAAACTGCGACTTGCTTTCAAAGAACTGTTTTTGGTAAGGGTAAAATGTGCGCTTATAGAACTCCTTAAATGCGCTCATTGTGTTACCCTTCCGGCTTAATACCTAAATCGTCTGCTATCTTGCGCCAGTCGTCCTTTATGGTAACGGTCTGTGTGGCTTCTAACTTTTCAGCGGGCATTTGCCCGGTTAGTTTGCAAAATAGTTCAATGGCCCTCATATCGGCTTTGTCAATTCCCTTTTTGAAGGCGTTTAGTATATCCTGTGCCTTAATGCCCTGTAATAGTTCCTCTCGTAGGGCCTTATTCTTTTTGCGAGCGGCTACACTACGTTTTTGGTACTCCCTCGCAATTTTCTTGCTATCAATGCGCTTTTGCATTGGCTCCAGGAACTCTTTACTTGCTCCGCGAGGCATAGCGCACCTCACTTGTTTAGGGGAAAGCACGAAAGGCGGCCTTTATAGGTCGCTTTTGAAACGATAGGAAGAATAGTTTTCTTTTCGCCCATTGTTTCCCCGGTTGTGGGCGGAAGGTTATAGAAGCCGGGGTAAAAAAAATGGATAACCGGCCACGCTCAATGAGCGTAAACAGTTATCCATAGTGTTTGTGTAACTTTTATCTTACGCGTTTGTCAAGTATTTTAAGGACCTATTTTTTTACGGGGTTGCGTAGGCCCTAGAATAATTGTAACTGCGCTTGTTCGGCCTTTAACCGCTCTACACTTTTGGCCCAATACTCCGGGTCTTTTTCTATGCAGATAAAGCGGCGTTTTAAGCGGTGGCACGCTATTGCGGTAGTGCCGGATCCGCTAAACGGATCAAGTATTAAATCCCCTTCCCGGCTATATTCCAAAAGTTGCTTTTCAATTAGTTTTACGGGTTTTTGCGTTGGGTGGAAACGTTTGCTATCTTGCGGGGCAAATTCCCAAAGTTTGGCGTTCTTATTACAACTTACCCACGCATACTCTGCCATAGCCATACTAAAATTTTCACTTATGGTAAGTTTTTTCCAAATGTTAAAGCACCGGGTAGGTGGCAAATTGAAATAATTACCGCCCCAAATAATCTGCTCTTTTGATACTCTAAATAATTCGTCAAAATAACTTTTGTCGGGGGCTATATCCCAATGCGTAATATCATTGTCAAAGATACCCCCTTTTTGGTATTTCTTGGACCACCCCCCCGTCCGCGCTACCGATATGGTATTTGTCAAACAGCCCGCCGAAACGCCCTCTTTTACGGCCTTTCCACAAATCGCCCCCCCCCCGTATGGTGGGTCGGTCAAAATCAAATCTATGGCCTTATTTGGAAGTTCTTTGAGTATATCCATACAGTCGGCATTGATTATCTTGCCTTCCAAATCTGCTATGTTCATTTTTTCTTTTTCCCCCGTTCAATTGCCTTATCCGCAATAATATCCGCAAAGATATTTAGCAGTAAGGTTTTCAGTACGTTAAATAATGCTATCATCTACCGCCTCGGCAAGTAATGCGCACATAATTAGAATTGCGCCAAAGATTAAAATAAATTGCGCTAGGGCAAAGAATAGTGATAGCGTGGGTGTCATTTATTCCCCCTCTTTTTGCACGCAAGAAATGGCGCGGCGATCATAAAGCACAAAACAAACATACTTGTTGTCTATTTCAACTTTTCTTATTCCGGCTCCAATGTAACCTCTTTCCGGTGTGTAATCATTGGCAATCGTATCGTCTGCAACTTTGTCAATAATCCAAACCAAAGCAAAAAAGAAACCTATAAAAACCGCACAAAAATAAAGAATTTTCATTTATCTGCCTCCAATTTTTTAATCACGTCAAAACTTCCCCGCATTACCGGCTTTCCCCCCTCATAAAGCACCAGGGTAGGCAAGTTAGTTATTCCCAATTTAAGGGCCGTTTTCGGGTATTTATCCACGTCCAAAGCACACACTTTAACCCCTTTTAAGTTTTCAAGCGTAGGTTTAATCATTTTGCATACCCCACACCAGGGGGCGTAGAAGTCCACTAATACACGCCCGGTGGCGGTTTCGGTTGCAAAGGTTGCGTCGGTTAGTTCTATCATTTCCCCTCCAACAGTGCATTTAGTGCAACTTCGGCAAGGTCTCTCATTCCTTCAAGGGCTTGCTTGCACGCTTGTTTCTTTTTTTGTACTATACAACCTTCACAACTCTCAAAAGGACTATGGCACATAGCCTTTGCCATACGCTCAATGGCCTCTTGGCGGCTGATACTACTATCATAAGGGCATTTCTTTTCGCATATTTCTTTTGTTATTGGTATGCTTTCTCCAGAAAACTCACAATAATAACCTTCTCCGTCGGTGGAAAACCCAGCACAATGCCCAAATCCTTCATATTCAAATTGTTCTATTCTAATTCTTTCTTCTTTCTCTGCCATACTATTTATCCTCCATTGGAATAAAACTAAAAATATGTGCTATCACATCTACTGTCCAACCGTTACCGATACATTTATATCGTTGCGTGTCGCTTATTACGGCGGTATAGTTATCGGGCAAGGTTTGTAATCTTTCGCACTCTAAAGGAGTTAGCTTCCTTATTATGTAATCTCCGTCGGGTAAATCTATTTTGTACAGTCCTGTTTTAGCACCACCGCCACCACCATTTGCATTTAGCGAAACTGATTTTCCACGCACGCTATATATTCTATTTGCCTGGTTATCTTCCTGCCCTTGTAAATTCCCTAATCTTAATGGCTTAACATACTGATAATACTGTGGATCGTTCGCCATTAGACAATTGGATTTGTCTTTCATTGAACGCCCACGTCGGGTTTTGGAAGTCATTTGTGTAAGGTCAACGCACTCGCCTGGCATTATTTCCGCATACCCTTTTTTGGTTGCTTCAGGAACGGCCATCGCCTTTTCTCCTGGCATTAACTGTACATACTTTTCAAGAATGTCTTTCAAAACAATTCCTTTATCTTTTGGCTGTGTTATGTTTGGTATGTTAGTCCAATAGAGCCGTTTTCTTTGTTGAGCTGAAACAAGTGCCGAGTTTATGAGTATCGGTTCTACTCCAAGTTCCCGTGTAATAATTTGTTTGGCTTCCTTTGGCATACTTGCCACATTTTCAAGCAGAAAGTATTGCGGCTTGCAAGTCCTTAAAAGACGCACATAGTGCCAAAAAAGGCCGCTTCTTTTCCCTTTTAGACCTTCTCTGTCGTTTTTTGCTATGCTTAAATCTTGGCATGGGCTACCGCCAATAAGCAAATCTATCTTTGGCAAATTACGCGCCCATACATTTTTCACATCACCAAGTTGTATTGTATCGGGCCAATTCTTTTGCGTTACTTGTATGGCATATTTATCAATCTCGCTTGCGTAGTATTTTGCGACAGGTATATTTGCCCTTTGCAAAGCAACTCTACCGCAACTGATACCGTCAAACAAACTTAATACGGTTATTGGCGTCATAATAACACCGCCTTTTCCTCGTCCTTTAGCCACAATTCGTAATTGTGGCATAGCTCGCAATTTAAGCTCTTGGTACACTTAACGCCGTCGTAAAATATGCACTCGCTCATTTTTCCTCCAATATCCGCACCAATACGGCTATTGTATCGTACGCTTCCGCGCATACTTCGTTCCATGGTTTGTTATCGTTTATGGCCTTTACCATTTCGCCCAATTCCTCGGTAGCCAGGCAAACGGCGTGGTTTAGATCGTCCGCAAAGTGCGGGTGCTTTTGCCGGGCGTGCTCTACCGCCTTAATTATTAAATTCATTGTTTCCGGCTTCACAGTTTTCCCTCCTCGCGTGCAGTTTCAAAGAGCATATCTTCATGCGCCAAACGCTCATTTAGCACCGCGTCCTCTACCGCTTCATTGAGCGCGTCTTGCATACCTTCTAAAAATTTTTCAGTATCTACCTTTACAGGGAAATACTTTTTTGTTTTGGCTTGTACGCTTACGCCCATAACGCCGATTACTTCCCCGTCCTCAACGTCAGCGTCCACTTCGTAACTAACACCTGCATAATCAAAGTTCAATATCATTTTTTACCCCCTTTCTTTTGCTTTGGGCACCATTTCGGTTGCCCGTTTGATACGACAAAGCGCATAGGAACTTCTTTCCCGCACATTTCGCAAATACCCATTGGGTTATGTTTGCAAATCTTGCACCCGTGCGGCTTGTGGGTGCGGTATAGGTTAAAATGCTCTACGCCCATTGACTAACCCCTCCCACGTCTGCATTAACCGGCGCATATTTGCGCTTGGCTGGGCCTGTTTTAGGCCATTTCTTGCGTCTAGCCAAATGCTCCGGCCTTTCTCTTGCGCCGCTTCACAAACCGCGTCAATAAACGCACCCGGCGTAATCCCGTTCTTTTGCAGTTCGGGCCAGTATTGCATTTTGAAATCTGCATACTTCCCGTTTAGTTTGTAAATGCCCTTGTTCATACCGTAGTTTTTGATATATCCGCAATTCACGCACCGGGCCACATAGCAAACGGTTATTACGGATCCGTCCAACTGCGTAAGTTTTACCGGGAAACTGGCTACATTGAGCGTCCGGCACGCTAAACAACTTTCCGGCAAATTTAGCGGCGTAGGTTGCTTTGCGTCTTGTTTGTTAGTTGGTTTGGTAACTTGCATAATTCGCCTCCAGGTTGTCTTTTTGTGCTTGCGCCATGTACTCCGGCAAGTTGCGGCAAACCGCTTCATAGCCGCCGGATAGGTTGGCTTTTTGCAAGCGTAAAACGCACGCTTCTATGGCCCCAAGCGCAAGAGGTATATTCTTACCGCAAAACGTCAAAATATCGGTAAGGCAACGACAATTTCGCTTAAACCATATCCGCTTTTGTTCCGGTGTTTGTACGTTTGTTTCAAAGTTTTCAATAACCGCGTTACTGAATTTTTGAAGGTCGTTTAGTTTTTTTGGCAAACTAGGCGCACGCTCCGCGACTTTGGGCGCGGTAAGTCTTTGTTGTTTATTATTCATATCATAACAACTCATATCAACATCAACATCATCTTGGCTTGTTTCGCTTGTTTTGGGTTGTTTTGGGTTGTTTTGGGTTGTTTTTTCAACCGGTCGGTTGTTTTGGTTGTTAAAACAAGCGGTCGGTTGTTTTTTAGCATTTTGGTTTCCTTTAGGAGCACCGCCAAATTTGCCGTTCTGTGCATTTCGTATGCAAGTTTTAACATATTGCTTGGTGTTATAATCTATCTCTTGCCTTGCCATTTCAAACACAACTGCTACCATACCGTCCTCAAACTCGCTTATTGTTCTTTTGTTCGCGTATGCTAATATACCCTTAAAAAGAACGCCGGCTTGTTTATCGCTCAATTTGGCAACAACTGCGTCCAACCTGTTAGGCAAAAGAAAATTATTTTTTTCCTGTTCTGCCATTTTATTGATCCTCTCGTATTTCCTTTGCTACTTTCAAAATAGCTAGACACATCTTTTCAGCCATAATTTCGTCTACCGAAACTACGTCGCCGGACTTCGTGTCTAATATGGATATTTCGCCATGCTTGTTTGCAAATATGTCAAAATATCCAACCTTGTTTGTAAAATTATTACTCATTAGTTACTACCTCCAACTGCCATAAAATTACCAACTTCCTGCCTGTGGGCGTTTACAAACTGCTCTACTTGCGCCCAATTATCCCACAAAAGGTACTCGTTACCATACGCCCGCACATTGTCCTCAAATTCTCTTTGCGCCGGACTTTGGCGGCCTTTCCCATTGGGGTTTTTGAGTTCAATAAAATAAACCTTCTTGCCGGGCAATAGTACAATTAGATCGCTAACGCCAGCCATGACACCCTGCGCTTTAAGATTTACCGCTTCCCGTAGGTTTCGGCTACCGCCATTAGGCACCGCAAATACAAAGTGCCCAGCCATACGCAAAAATCGTACAACTCCTACTTGGAAATCTGCTTCAGCGTGCCGCATTTTTCCAAACCCCTAGCACTTTTTGCAAATCGCTCTTTGGCGTGCCAATTTTCACAAACTGCTTGCGCTCATACTTGCGCCCGGCAAACCACGCCGCACATACAAAAATGACTAATAAAATAAGTAGTCCTATCATAATTTCCTCCTAATTCGTAGGGGCGGAAGGAGGTGCAACCGCCCCTATGGGTGTTATTATGCGGTCCGCGCATGAAACGGGCCGCACGCAGAATTTGGCAAAGGAATAAATACACCTAACTCCTCTTGCGCCCACCGTATTACACGGTCTAAAAAGTAGGAAAATTCGTCAATAGTTGCCCCGCTCTTTGACCGTTTCTGCTTTAATTGGTGCACATACTGTACCCCGTCTTTGCCTACCCAAGACACCGTTTTAACCGTGCTAAAAAACATATCATTTAGCATTTCGTTTATTTCGGCCCGGCTCATTTCGTTACCCTGTGCGCGTAGGCCCTCTTGGATAGCCGGAATTACCACAGCGTGATAGTACCCTAATTGCTCGTGCGTTTTTGTGGCTATGGATTTAACCGTAACCTTTACCACGCGGCCTTTTTCTATGGCCTTTTGCAAGTCCACATATAGGGGAACTATCTGCTGTTTAACGCCAATGGTATATTCGCGCATATACTAAAAAGGCACGTCGCCTTCTTCTTCTTTTTTAGCACCTGCTACATCAGTTGCCTGTTTTGCTATTTCTTGCATGCACGCACGATTAGCAAGCGTAGCCAATAATGGCAAATCCGCTTTGTTAAAAGAAGTAGTGTGCATATATTCCCCGTCTTTTGTTTTGTAGGTCTTTTGGAACGTAAATTGAAAATATGGCCTTCCGTCAGCTGCTTGTTTGGCCCATACCGCACACTCTACGCTTCCAATTTGGTATTTATATATTGGTCTGTTGTTTTCAGGCATAAGTACCTCCGTTCGTAGTCCTTAATATGTTTATTTATTAGTTCGCGCCCATTGGCTAACCCTTCCGCCAGTTGCGCTTGTACGTCTGCATTTTTGAAAACCCGTTGCACATAAATCGGGTTTTTGAAAAGCGGGTTATATAGCACATAATCGCACCAGTTGCGCCCGGTTATAAGCATTTGGTACTGCATTTGTAGTTCGTGCTCCGGGTCTATCCACTCATTACAAACCGCGTACAAGTGGTTATAATCTTGCTTGCACTTGATTTCAATTAGGCCCTCTTTGCCGACAAGTCCGTCCGGGGAGCACCCCGCGTAATCGTCTTGCTCTACAAACCCAACCTCTTGCACCGGGTTGCCTGTAATTTCGGCGTATAGTGCCCGTGCGTGCGGCTCTTGGATATGCCCCCACTCCATAGCCGGGGTGGTAAACGTGTCCGGCAGGTTGCCGGTTATCCAATAGGCCGCCTTCTTAAAGGTCAAGGTTTCAAGGCCCTTTTTGGCCTTGCCGGTGCGCTTATCCGGTATAAGTTCCGGCGCGTCGGTAGCGGTAAAACGCCCGGCCCGTAAATTGAGCCATAGTTCCCCGCCTTGCACGCAATTATGAATAATCATATTACCGCCCCTGTATTTGCGCCAAACGCGCTTTATAGGCCGCGGTGTACTTGGCCCGGTCGTCATTAAAAGCGTCGCCCATACTGGCTTTAATTCCCGCCATAACATCTACTAACTCGTCGGCAGTTTGCGCCGCTTGTAATGCCTTGGCGTGCTTGGTATTTATTTTTGCAAATGGGTCCTCTTTGGCGGTATGGCTAACCGTTGCCCGGTTATCCATTGTGTCGGCGTCTTTGGTATCGTCAATGCCAAATAAACCGTTTAGCGCGTATTTGCGAGCGTAGGAACTGGCAGAGCCGGTAATTTGGCTCTCGTCCATGCCTTTGCGGTTTTCTGCTTCGCGTGCAAATGCTGTTACGCTTATGCTTTCCTCGCCTTCGGTCTTTAGTGTCGCGGTGGCCTTTACATACCACCGTGTACCCATTTGCACGATTTCGTCGCTTAAAAGCACCGCCGCACCATATTCGGCAAGTACAGGTTTTAATGCTTCTAAAATATCTTCACACGAGCGGTAATTATAACCGCCGAAGGTATTTCGTTGCCCTTTGGGGGCCTTTAGTTTGCTTTGAATTTCTTGCAATATCATTTTGCACCTCCCCATATTGCGTTATATACTGCCCGGATAAACTCTAAATTTTCCGGGGTTAAAATACGTCTTTTTTCTTCTTCGTATAGTTCTTTTTCTGCCATATAACACCTCGTAAATCTATACCCGGCCCTTGCAAGACCGGGACTTTGATTTTTTGTTAGGAATTATTACTCATGACGAAAGAACGCCCGCTTATTTGGTTAATGGCTGGGAGCGGTAACCCTCCAAATCTATCGGGTGCCTGTGGACCATTTATCCACTTCTTATGGCGGCTTAGATCACCCGCGCCCTGCTATATATGCGGTTAATCACTCCGCGCAAGGCAAATCTTTTCGGGGTTGGCTACTCGTAGGTTTATTATTCTTGGGAGAACTCATGAAAAACCCAACCCCGCCCGGTTATGTTTAGCCGGGAAATTCAAATCTTGGCATGCTTGCCCCGCATGCTAGGTAAAAAATACAGTTCGCGGAGTTCAACCGCGCTATCCGGTTATGAGCCGACGTCCTAACGCTGAACGAAACTGTGTAAATTGTCAAATAACACCCATAAACTGCTAAATCTTGCCCGGATATTTAACCACCACCGGGGGAGTGGACTAATCTAACAATGCTTTTACATCTGCAATAAAGAAAGGTACTGCCAAAACTACCAAAGGCAAACAACCTATTAAAACCCCTTCTAAAATTTCGCTCATAATTCCTCCTCTTTGCACCCTAAAAACTTTGCTACATCTGCCTTCAAAAACGTCATTTTGCGGCGTCCTGCCGGGCGGTAGTATTTAATTTCCCCCGATAGTGCGAGCATACGCACCCACGCCGGGGAATAACCCAAAATTTCACTTACTTGTTTCGCTGTTAAAGTTGCGTTAATCATTACTACTACCCCTTATTACTTCAAATTTGGTATAATAAAACCGAGTACCTACAAATGGCCGGGAAGCCTTGGTACTCGGGTTAATACAATGGATAACTGCTTTTCTATGGCTTTCGCCCTAGTTCTGCAAATTGTTTTTTCTATCCACTGTAACCTAATTAAAGTTCCCGCTTTGATTAGGATTTTTTGTTTGGCTTGCGCCTTACTAAACATATTATGATAAATTTTATCAAGTTTGTCAAGTATTTTTTTCTACGTCGTAAAACATCAAAAAACTTGATTTAATTTAGCAATAATTAAGGAGTATTATGATAAAGTTAGACACATTATTTGAACGGAAGTATGGCGCGATCCGTGGCGGTCAAACTAAACTTGCTAAAGATTTAGGCGTAGACCAAAGTTCTATATCAAGTTGGATAAGTGGCCGGAATAAACCTACAAAGGATTACGTGAAAAAAATGGCTACTATTTTCGGCGTAAGCGAAGCCGATATACATAGTATTTTTTTCAAAGAAGAAACTACGGTATCAAGCGAATTTGCCCAAGAGGTGCAGGCAGTACCGCTGACCGATAAAAACACGATACAACTTCCTATTTTGGCAGACGTGCCCGCCGGATTGCCGGAGTTTAGCGACCGCGACGTGGAAATGTTTGTAGATATACCGCGCTTTTTGTTCCCCGGCGCAGATTTTATTGTAAGATGTATCGGCGATAGTTTAGAGCCAAAGATACATTTAGGGGATTATTGCGTAATTCGCAAAATGCAAGAAGCCATAGACGGGCGTGCTATGCTCGTACGCACCGAAAATGGCTCGTGTATGAAGGTAATAAAGAAGATTAAAGACGGTTTGCCGCAACTATGTTCTACCAACCCGAAATATAAACCGTTTACGCCCAAAGAGTTAGCCATTATCGGCCTAATTATTGGGCATTGGTCGCGCGACGACCGCGAGAAATGGTAAGGAGTTAAAAAATGAAGAAAATAAGTTTGTTAGCGATAGCATTTATGTTGACCGGGTGCGCTGTTGTAACAGGACTTAAAGAAGCATACGCGCCTAAAACCGCCGAATATGTAGCGTCAAATGCAACCAATACCTACGATAATTTTTACAAAAGCAATACAGTAAAATTCCCCGGTTATAACTTGCGCCACTTTACCAATTACAAGGAAATTACAGGGCGCAGTAATTGGCTTGCACCCGATACCGGAATAAAACCGATTGCCTTGTATAATGACAAAGCATGCAATATGTACCTATACTTTGATATTAAATTAGACGACTGGGCGTTTTATTCTGCCGCCATAGACGAAAACGGGAAAGCATTGAAATTCAATTCCTACGATCAAAAAATAAATACAGGCAACCAATACGCGGGCGTTTCTATAAGCGAAAAATTTTCAATAAGTTTGCCGGATAACTACCTAATTGAAAACAAAGGGAAAAACCCTCAAATAGAAGTACAAGGCAAACGTGATACGTTTAGAATTTACTTGCCGGACTACTACATTGACGGTATGTTGCAGTATTTTGCCGATAACAATATAAATTGTAAATGAAAATACGTACCGATACACGCACAGGCATAAAGTTTATTGACTACCGCGTTGGCGGTAAGCGCAAGCGTGTTTCTTTGGGTACAAAGAATAATCAAATTGCCCTCATAAAGGCCGCGCAAATTGCGGATAATAAAGACGGGCGGGATAGTGGCAAAGTACCGTTTGAAGCGTTTTTAGAGCGATACCGGGCCTATCTTGCCGCCACACACCGCCCCGCTAGTATTGACAAGTTTGAGCATGGCCTTAAAAAGTTCTTATCTTTCCGCAAAGTAAAGTACCTCAATGAAATAACCCCGGCCTTATTGGACGAGTGCGCTGTAACATTAAAGGCGCAAATAAAAAGCAAGTACGCTCCCGGACTTAACCGCGATATACGCGCCATAAAGACCGCCATGCGGCAGGCCGAATTTTGGGATATGATACCACCGCAAACGTGGCGCAAGGTTTCCAAGTTCAAGGAAGTAAAGGGCCGCGTGGAGTATCACACGCCCGAAGAAATCAAACAAATTCTAAAAATATTTAACCCAAATTGGCAACTGGCGGTCCGGCTAGGTTTTCAAGCGGGCCTGCGCAGGGGCGAAATGGCTATGCTTAAATGGGCTGACGTGGACTTTGAAAATAACCAAATCTATGTTGCCCCAAACAAAACCGAAGGCCACCGATTTGTGCCTATGGTGCCACAGTTACGCAAGGCCCTTGAAACCGCAAAAAAACGCGCCGAAAAAGGCGCGGAGTTCGTTTTGAACATGGGCGAGGACAGATATTCTCCCTATTATTTATCAGCGTTTTACACAAAGGAAACCAAAGAGAAACTGCCCTTTAAGTGCGGCTTGCATAAATTACGCCATACGTTCGCAAGCCACCTCGTACAAAACGGGGTGGACCTTTACCGCGTTTCAAAGTTGCTAGGCCATAGCAGTATCAAAATGACCGAAATATACGCACACCTTGCCCCGGCGGACTTAAAGTCGGCAGTTACCAAACTGCCCAAGATATAGGCGGCAAAATGGGCGGCATTTAGACGGTAAAAATTCCCCCGTCTTGGCTACTCTATTCTAAAGCCCCTTTTAGCAATACAAAAACGCTAAAGGGGCTATTTTATCGTCGGTATAGTGTAGCACAATTTAACGC
>Ga0256404_1003760_pt1 | contig 30070 bp, 25 predicted proteins | sample RumenRJG_01DNA_FD_185990 | JGI IMG/M metagenome (GOLD analysis project Ga0256404, IMG submission 185990) | Bovine rumen microbial communities from Lethbridge, Alberta, Canada - RJG_01 | ecosystem: Host-associated > Mammals > Digestive system > Stomach > Rumen | place: Canada: Alberta | collected...
GAGGCCCGTCATAGAAGGTATAAGTCTCTCCGTCCTTTCTGTTTTCCATACTTTTTCTGAAAATGTCATTCTCTTTCCAGAATCTCGCCGTTTGTTTCTCCCTGTCAACGAAATTAAGATCCGTTGATACTTTCTCGTACATTTTATTCCTCTTTCCTTTTATTATATTGATCAAGCTTTCTCCAGTATTCTGTAGGAAATACTAGTATATAGTCTTACGTTGGCATCGTCAAGGTCTATGTGAATAAGCTCTTTTATACGGTCCAGACGGTAAAACAGGGTACTTCTGTGGATAAAGAGTTCTTTTGCGGTATGAACCGCATTACGCTCATTCTCCAGATATACCTTCAAGGTCTTGTATAATTCCGTCTCGTTCTTGTTATCGTATGCTATAAGTTCCTGCAAGCCTCCCAGACACACATGCTGAGGCGGGATATCTCCGCAGGCATTTTCCAGCATATAATCCAGAGCATAATCTTCAAAATGGTGGCACCATAGCATGCTCTCGCTTTTCTTTCCGTAGTCGTAGGCGATGCAGGCCTGCTTGTAGTAATAGGGGGTAAGAGCAAAATTCTTATACTCATCGCTGACGCCCACAACAAACAAGCCTTCTCGTATAATATATGCCATCTTGGTCATACAATCCGACATGGTGAGTCCTGCCATGGTCAGGTTCACAACTACAAGGATATTCTCCTCATAAACGAAGGCGTAGCTTCCGTCTATGCTGTTCTCTATGGTATTGCATGTGCTTATGGCTGCCATCAGATCCACGGTTCTGTGTTCCAGACCAATCATCATGCACACATAAGAATCTTTCAGATTCCATTTATTATAACTGATCCGCTCTTCAATCTGTTCAACGGCATATATTCTCTGGGTGATAATATCTTTTAAGATCTTCTCAAAGGGACGCTCAAAACCTCCTGATACTATATTCCTGCGTCGGATGGCTATCTTTAAGATCTCAGATAAGTACTCCACCGCAACAAACTGGCCGGGTTTCATGGGGTGCTGAACTTCGTTTATACATAAACGCCCGATCCAGCTGCCGTTATCATTCCACAGATTAACGTATAATATCCTGTATCCTCGCTGATTTGCGGAGAAGATACTGGCCTTGGTGGTGGTCATGGACTGGATATACTCTTCATCTATCTTAAAATCATTAAGTATCTCCGTGGAAACCATCTGCATACCCGTTCGGGCATCCACTTCCCACTTGGTCATACCCTCTGCTACTACAGGACATGCCAGGATATAAAACTGGTTATCGTGAACAAAGAGGGGATTTTTAAAATAATCGTAGCTTATGCTGCACAGCTCTTCTATCCCCTTATCAAGATTAAGGGCATTCTGCAGTTTCATATCCCATGCCTTGTTCTCGTCTAAGACCTCCAGGGTCTCCGTCAACACATCAACTGGGTCCAGACCGTCCTCCAGCACGATACAGCAGCTGCTGCCTTTATAAGCTGACTTAAACTTGCTTCCGATTACTACAAAGCATATATCTTCAGGAATGCCTTCATCCTTAACATCCTCGTACTTTGCAATGTAGACATTTTGCTCTTTTAATTCAGTTGTTTTTGAATACAGTCTGGCTCCGGTAAGGTGGGGTTTGTCGTTATTCTTGTTCATAAAGGTAACGTCACCCAGCTTCTCCTCGTATGCATCAACAAGGATCTGCATATTTATCTTAAAGCCCAAACCGCTGTAGCCGTCAATCTTCTCAGCTTTCATGCCATTCTCCCAAATAAATCTCGCCCGGTTGCTTTTATTTATCTTTTTTAATTGCCCTTAATGCTGTTCCGAATTTGATGGGATTGCCGTAACGCAAGGTTCCCATCCTGTATATCTTTGCCGCAATGACCCCTGCCCCGAAAACAGAGATTAAAAGTATTGCAAAGGAAATGGCAACTTCCACTAATGAAACGGTGCCCAAGGCCACTCTTGCAAACATGGCGCTGTATGAACTAAATGGCAGGAATGATAATACTTTTATTACTATTCCGTCCGGGTTGGACAGCTGGATCAGCGTGGCAAAGTAAACGATCATTATTATCATCATTACTCCGCTGGCGCTCTTGCTGATATCCTCCGTCTTGGAAACCAGAGCCCCCACGGATCCGTATATAAAGGCATAGAATAGATATCCAAAAAGCCCGAATAAGAGGAATATAATAAGAACATCCGTGGGAATATTTAAGAACATATCCAACAACGCTCCCCAATAGTCCCTGTTAATTCGATAGGTAACAACTACCGAACCCAGGATAACCGCCATCTGGAACAGGCTTGCGATGGCTCCTGCTATAACTTTTCCGAAGAGGAGGCTGTTTGGAGATGTGGTGGTAACCAAAACCTCAACGGAACGATTACTCTTCTCGGTAGTAACAGATGTGGCTATCATCTGCCCGTACATGATGATCATCATAAATATCACTATTACCAGTACATAACAATACCAGTAATTTGATCTTGTGTCCTTGCCCAGGATAATGCTTTCGGAAGTAATCTCTGGGCGGATGCTGTTCTGGAGCTCGCCATAGTCAATATTATGCTCCTTGGCATATCTCTCACCCGCGCTGTATGTCAGCAGCTGTTGTACAGATACATCTTCTCCGGAAAACATCTGGGAATTATAAAGGTAGAGCTTATAACTGGTAGCCCCCGTAATAACAACCCCTTTATCTGCACGGCCATCCCTGACAGCGTCCTCTACCTCTTTCTCCGAGGCAACGAACTGACGCTGGGGAAACACAAGGGCCGTCTGTTCTTCCGGCAGATAACCCCTGGCGTCGTAAATGATTACCTTGCTGGAGTCAGTATCAAACATCCGGTTATCGGCGCCCTCTGCCCCTCTGTTTAAACCCAAGTCAAAAAATCTGGGTATTGACAATCCGATGATGGCTAAGATCGCGATAACCAGGGTCGTGATCATAAACCCCTTGCTTTTAAAATACTCTTTAAGCTCAAAGCCTAATACTATTTTAAAGTTACGCATTGTCATCACCTACCTTTGCAACAAATATATCGTTCAGTGATGGCTCATATATTCCGAACTGCTCGATCTTAATGGTGGAGTTAAGAATCCTTCCCAATACTCTCTCCTTTGTAACATATTCATTCATAACCATTATCAGGTAGTCCTTCTTAACCATATCTACTTTTACGACATCACCCATCTGTTCATCCAGAAGGTTCTTTAATTCCGGAAGAGAATAATTCTCGGCCGAAAGAACAAGACGGTTCTGTCCGAATTCCTTTTTTATCTCCTTTAAACGACCGGATAATACCACTTCTCCGTGGTTAATAACGGCAATATTATCACAGAACTCCTCAACGTAAGACATCTGATGGCTGGAGAATATTACAATCCGCCCATCCTGTATAAGTTCGTTAACAACATCTTTAAGGATCTGGGAGTTAACCGGATCCAGTCCGCTGAAGGGCTCATCCAGGATAACTATCTCCGGATCGGCAACCAGAGTGGATGCCAGCTGAACCTTCTGCTGATTACCTTTTGAAAGAGTCTCCAGTTTCTGGTTCTTATACTCCATAATCTCCAACCGTTCAAGCCATCTGTCTACATTAGCCATGGCTTTATCCTTTGGAACTCCACGAAGTCTGGCAAGATATACCATCTGATCACATACCTTTTTCTTCGGATACAAGCCTCTTTCTTCCGGCAGATATCCGATACTGTAATCATTAGATACAAAGGGTTTTCCGTCTATAAGAATCTCGCCTGCGTTGGCGCGAAATACATCCATCAAAATACGGATGGTCGTGGTCTTGCCTGCGCCATTCCTGCCCAGTAAGCCCAGCGCCGTTCCGCTTTCAACGGAAAATGAGATTCCATGGAGCACTTCTGTTTCTCCAAAGCTTTTCTCAATTCCTTTAACCTCTAATAACATATGTTTATCTCCTTATTAACCCTTAACTGTCACTTCTGGACTTACGAAGCAGATCAACCTTCAGGGTATAAAGCTTATCTGACAGATCCACCGGAATAATCTCCGGATTAATGAGACGTTTTGACTCATCTTTTAGAGTATCCAGCTCTTTTTTACATATCTTTTGTATCTCCATGACAGAAGGAGACTTATATACGCATTTACCGTCGTCAAAGACCTGTACCAGAAGCTCTCTGAGTTTAAAGGTGCCGGTCTTTAAGGTCTTAAACTTCCAGGTCTCCTGTGAGTCATAGATCTTCAAATCCTCCGATTCGCTAAAACTCTCATCATCTAAAGTAATAAGATCCGCACGGATCTTTCCGTCCATATATATTCTGTAAATCTTCTTATTACCGGGGTTGGTTATCTTCTCCGGATTCTCGGATACTTTAATCTTAGGTATATATTCACCGTTCGGACCCATAACTGCTGCCAGCTTATATACTCCACCGAAAGAAGCCCAGCCCTTTGATGTGATCATGTGGGTTCCCACACCCCAGGAGGTAATCTTGGCTCCCTGGGCATAGAGGCTCATGATCAGGTTCTCATCCAGGTCATTGGATGCCGAAATAATGGCATCGGTAAATCCTGCCTCATCCAGCATGATCCGGGCCTTCTTAGACATAGCCGCCAGGTCTCCGGAATCAAGCCGTATTCCATAATTCTTTAATGGAATCCCCGCTTCCCTCATCTCCGTAAAAACTCTAATGGCATTGGGAACACCGGAATTAAGGGTGTCATAAGTATCTACCAGAAGGAGGCAGGCATTGGGGTATAACTCCGAGTATCTCTTAAAGGCCGTATACTCATCGGGATAACTCATAATCCAGCTGTGGGCGTGAGTTCCTTTGACCGGGATATCAAACATCTGTCCGGCAAGAACATTGGATGTTCCCACACAGCCTGCGATAACTGCCGCTCTTGCTCCGTAGATGCCGGCATCCGGTCCCTGAGCTCTTCTGAGTCCGAACTCCATAACCCCTGCAGATCCTGCCGCATGACATACACGGCTGGTCTTTGTAGCGATCAAGCTCTGGTGGTTAAGGATATTAAGCACCGCCGGCTCAACAAGCTGAGCCTGAGATATAGGCGCTATCACCTTAAGCAGCGGCTCTCTGGGGAATATAACGGTTCCTTCGGGAATGGCATATATGTCTCCGGTAAAACGAAAGTCTTTAAGATACTCAAGGAAATCTTCCTCAAATATCCCCGTACTTCTTAAATATTCTATATCTTCTGCATCAAAATGAAGATTCTCTATATACTCTATAACCTGTTGTAACCCTGCTGCTATGGCATAGCCCCCATGAAAAGGATTCTCTCTGTAAAACACATCGAATATAACGGTATTCTCTGCATTCTTATTCCTGAAATAACCCTGCATCATGGTCAGCTCATACAGGTCTGTTAATAATGTCAGATTACGGCTGAATTTATCCTTCATGTTCCTCTACTTCCCTTCCAGATGAAAATCAACTTATAGAATACCATACAATGCCCAGTAATTCAATACTCTCAACCCTCTTTCCCCTTTAAAATAAACGCAAAAAACAGGCGGAAAGGATAAATCCTCCTGCCTGTTTTATACTCGTTATATTATCATTATTCTCAGTCTTCGTCGTCATCTTCGAAGGTTCTTGTCTTCTCTTCCATCTCCTGAATCTCGGCATAGGCAGAATACATGGGCTTAACCTGCATCTTACGGATATGCCTGTCAACGTAATTCTTTGTAATATTCATTACGATGGGTGACAGGGTAATAACACCTATAAGGTTAGGTATAGCCATAAGTCCGTTGAAGGTATCTGACAGATCCCATGCCAGCTCTAAGTTCATGGTCGCTCCCACGAAGATAAATATTACAAATATAATCTTGTATATCTTAGTTGCCTTGGTTCCGAAGAGGTACTCAAAAGCCGTTGACCCGTAATGGCTCCAGCCCAGTACGGTGGAAAAAGCAAAGAGCAGTATGGCAATAGCGATAAACATGGGTCCGAACTGACCGAATACGCTTCCGAAGGCATGTCCAACCAGGGCCGATCCAACCTCCGGTGTAGTTACGGTACCGGTATTAAGGTCTACAAGTCCTGAAGTAAGAACTACGAGAGCTGTAAGGGTACAAACTACGATAGTATCTGCGAATACCTCGAATATTCCCCACATTCCCTGACGAACGGGCTCTTTAACGTTAGAACTGGAATGAACCATAACGGAAGAACCAAGTCCTGCCTCATTGGAGAATACTCCACGCTTCATTCCCCATGTAAGCGCCATCTTAAGACCACCGCCGACGATACCGCCGCCTACGGCTTCCATGGCAAATGCTCCTTTGAATATAGCTTCAAATGCGGGTATGATCTGACCTGCATTGCATACAACAACTGCCAGGGCTCCCACTATATAGGCCACTGCCATAAAGGGAACCAGCTTCTCGGTAACGGCCGCAACTCTCTTTAATCCGCCGATGATAATAAATGCTGCCAATGCCGTAAGTACTACACCGGTAGCAACAGGTGATACCTTAAATGCAGCGTTCATGTTGCTGGCTATGGAGTTAACCTGGCTCATATTACCTATTCCGAAGGATGCTATAACACAGAATACAGAGAAGAGTACCGCCAATACGGCTCCTATTCCTTTACATCCCGGCTTGGATCCCAACCCTTCCTTGAGGTAGTACATAGCTCCGCCGGCCCACTCTCCCTTGGGGTTCTTCTTACGATAGAAGATACCCAGGACGTTTTCAGAGTAATTGGTCATCATTCCGAAGAAGGCCACGATCCACATCCAGAAGATAGCTCCGGGACCTCCGAATATAAGGGCTGATGCCACACCAACGATGTTACCCGTACCAATGGTAGCAGCCAATGCCGTACACAGTGACTGGAACTGGGATATGGCTTTATCCTCTTTTCCCGTATGAGATGTTATCTCTTTGTCGGTAAAAATACTTCCCAGGGTGTTCTTCATCCAGTGTCCGAAATGAGAAATCTGAAACACCTTGGTAAGCAGAGTCATAAGGATTCCCGTACCGATAAGCAGTACCAGCATGGGGATACCCCAGACAAAGTCATTTACCGCGCTGTTGACGTTAGTAATTGTTTCAACCATGTTTTTTCTCCTCTCTTTTAATTCAAAGCCTTCTTATCCTTCCCTGTATAAGATGTCTTTGCTGATGGTTGTGTAGAAGAGCTTATGTATCTCTTCTGTATTCCGGGTGCGTCCGAGAATCCACATCATCTTGGCCACACAACTCTCCAAGGTCATGTCATAGGCTTCCAGCATATTATAGTCCTTCTTGGAACCGTAGCCTACCTTATAGACTTCCATATTGCTTCCTTCATTGGGGACCTGGGTGGTCATTATAAGGATCTTGTTCTTGTCAGTCCATTTTTTTATCTCACTGTGAAGCTCGTAGTATTCTCCGGAAGGGATACCCCCAACTCCGTAACTTTCCAGAATAATGGCATCATATCTGTTGAAATAGAAGGAGATAACCTCTGCCTCCAGCCCCGGTACCAGCTTTAGCAACCCTACCCGGGTACTTATGCGCTCACAAAAGGAGGTCTCCTTCCTGGGAAAACATATATACTCAAATAACAGGCCGTCTCTGATCCGGGCAAGTACAGGGAAATTAATGCTCTCAAAAGCATCAAAACTCTTGGTCCTTACCTTTTTTGCCCTGGTCCCTAAGATTACCTTCCCATTAAAGACGATCACCACACCCGTGGCATTCTCCGATGCAGCATATATAAAGCTGTCCAGAAGATTCGTCTTCGCATCGGTAATCTCCATATCTATAGGCTTCTGGGATCCGGTGAGAACTATGGGCTTGACGGAGTCCTGTATCAGATAGGACAATGCCGCAGCAGTATATGCCATGGTGTCGGTCCCGTGGCAGATAACAAAACCATCGTACTCTTCATATCTCTCTTTTATGGTCCGAACCATACCCAGCCAGTGCTCCGGGTGAAGATCAGTGCTGTCTATATTGTAAAGCTGCATGGTCTCCACTTTGCAGACCGCCCTCACATCCGGAACATATTCCAATATCTCTTCCGAAGAAAGCAGGGGGGATAATCCTGCACTGGTCCTGGTGGATGCTATGGTTCCTCCTGTGGCGATCATGAGTATCTTCTTCATACTGTATGTCCTTCCGGTAATGTCTTATCTATAGAATCACAACTCTCTTAAAGACTTTTTTACCCTTCTTAACTACCACTCCCTCTTTGAGGGCCGCTTTATCTACCTTGAATTCAATATTCGGTACCTTCTCATCTTCAACCGTTACTCCGCCCTGCTGTACAAGACGTCTTGCATCGCTCTTGCTGGCTGCAAGGCCTGCTGCCACAAGAAGGTCATTTATAAGGATACCGTCATCAGGCACCTGATCATCAGTTAATTCTGCAGTAGGCATGTTCTCTAAGTTACCGCCCCCTGCAAAAAGGCTTCTTGCCGTCTCCTTCGCTTTAGCCGCTTCTTCTTCTCCATGAACGAGGGCTGTCAGCTCATATGCTAAAATCTCTTTCTTCTCGTTTATACGGGAATCGTCCCATTTCTCCATCTCCTCGATCTGCTCAAGGGGAAGGAAAGTAAGCATCTTCATACACTTGATAACATCGGCATCCCCGACATTTCTCCAGTACTGGAAGAACTCATAGGGTGATGTCTTCTCGGGGTCGAGCCATACAGCACCTTTTTGAGTCTTGCCCATCTTCTTTCCCTCTGAGTTAAGAAGAAGGGTAATGGTCATGGCATAGGCATCTTTTCCAAGCTTACGTCTTATAAGTTCTGTTCCTCCCAGCATATTGGACCACTGGTCGTCTCCTCCGAACTGCATATTACAGCCGTATCTCTGGAACAACTCATAGAAATCATAGCTCTGCATCAGCATATAGTTAAACTCAAGGAAAGAAAGGCCTTTCTCCATTCTCTGCTTGTAGCATTCCGCGCGAAGCATGTTATTTACGGAGAAATGAGGACCAACCTCTCTTAAAAAGTCTACATAATTAAGCTCTAAAAGCCAGTCCGCATTGTTTACCATAAGAGCCTTGTCATCACTAAAATCTATAAAACGCTCCATCTGCTTCTTAAAACAGTCGCAGTTGTGCTGGATGGTCTCTTTTGTCATCATGGTTCTCATGTCGGTTCTTCCGGAAGGGTCACCAATCATACCCGTTCCGCCGCCAACAAGCGCAATGGGCTTATTTCCTGCCTGCTGGAGTCTCTTCATAAGACAAAGAGCCATAAAATGACCAACATGAAGTGAGTCCGCTGTGGGATCGAAGCCTATATAGAATACGGCCTTACCGTTATTAACCAATTCTCTAATTTCTTTCTCATCCGTAAGCTGGGCAAGGAGTCCTCTTGCCTGTAATTCTTCGAAGATCTGCATCTATTGCCACCCTTTCCTTTTCGTTGCTGTTTTTAAAAAAGGGTCCTCTGTCCCTTAGGACAGAGGACCGTCATTGGTCATTGTATCAGCAACTATGGGAAAAATCAAGATTATTATACTATACCCTGGGCTTTCATAGCGTCTGCAACCTTTAAGAATCCGGCAATGTTTGCACCTGCCACATAGTCACCTGCCATGTCGTACTTCTTGGCTGCATCATCAAGGTTATGGAAGATATTAACCATGATTCCCTTAAGTTTTGAATCTACTTCCTCAAATGTCCAGGAAAGTCTCTCTGAATTCTGGCTCATCTCGAGTGCTGATGTAGCAACACCGCCTGCATTGGCTGCCTTTCCGGGAACGAAGTATACCTTGTTCTCCTGGAAGTACTTTGTTGCTTCAAGAGTAGTAGGCATGTTTGCACCTTCGCATACTGCAGTAACTCCGTTTGAAACAAGTGCCTTGGCATCGTCTAAGTTAAGCTCGTTCTGTGTAGCACAGGGAAGAGCGATGTCAACTTTAATAATCCACTGATTGTTCTTCTCTTTTGCCTTGTCATGGTATTCTGCAGATTTCCTCTTAGCAGCATACTCTGTAAGACGGGCTCTGTTAACCTCTTTTACTTCCTTAAGAAGGGCTACATCAATTCCTTCAGGATCATAGATCCATCCTGTAGAATCTGAACATGTAACAGGCTTAGCTCCTAACTGGATAGCCTTCTCAATAGCATAGATGGCAACGTTTCCTGAACCGGATACTGCAACTGTCTTACCCTTGATGTCAACACCGTTGCACTTAAGCATCTCCTCTGTCATGTAAAGAAGACCATAGCCTGTAGCTTCCGTACGGGCAAGGGATCCGCCGTAGCTTAAGCCCTTTCCTGTAAGAACGCCTTCATATAATCCTGTGAGTCTCTTATACTGTCCGTACATGAAACCGATCTCTCTTGCACCTGTTCCGATATCTCCTGCAGGAACGTCGGTATCAGCTCCGATATACTTGAAAAGTTCAGTCATGAAGCTCTGGCAAAAAGCCATAACCTCTCTGTCTGACTTGCCCTTGGGATCAAAGTCTGAACCACCCTTACCTCCGCCGATGGGAAGTCCTGTAAGAGAGTTCTTAAATACCTGCTCAAAACCAAGGAACTTGATAATACCTAAATTAACTGAAGGATGAAGTCTTAAGCCTCCCTTGTAGGGTCCGATAGCTGAATTAAACTGAACACGATATGCGTTATTAACCTGAACCTGTCCCTTATCATCAACCCAGGGAACTCTGAAGAGTATCTGGCGCTCCGGTGTGGTAAGCCTCTCAAGAAGGGCATCCCTCTTATATTCTTCTTCATTTGCCTCAATTACCACACGAAGAGATTCCAATACTTCTTTAACTGCCTGATGGAACTCCGGCTGTGCGGGATTCTGCTCTACTACTCTGTTGTAGATCTCATCAACGTATGACATAATTACATCCTCCTGTACTCACATTATTGTAAAGGCACCTGACAAAGAACATGTCAGATGCCTTTTTCATTAAAAAAGATAATACAAAAATTTTTGCAATACTGCAATATATTTTTTACATAAAATGTATAAAACACTTTTGCAATTTATTGTGGAAAATAGACATTTGTCTTTCCAGGGCGGACAGGCCCTTTGGTATTACCAGCTTCCTCCACCGCCGCCGTGGGTAGTTCCCGAGGAAGACGTATGGGTACTTGAGCCACCTCCGCTGGATTTTGGCCTCTCTGTTCTGGAAACCGTTGTAAACAGGAAGGTATCTCTCTGATTCTTAAGATTTAGGCTTCCCTGTTTGGTATAGAAATCAGCTGATGCCTGGAATCTTACTGACTTAAGCTGGGCTAAAAGGGTTGCTACTACAATAAATGCCGCAATTGCACCTACACCGATGGAGATAAGAAGCGCTTTTACCATACCAAAGGGTGCCCTTGGCATATTCCCTCTGTCTACCGGTTTACCTGCTTTTGCTTTAGTGATAAAATCATCTGCTAATTCAGCATATTTTGTCGCAGCCCCGTAATAATCTCCGTCTTTTAAGTAGGGCGTTATCTGTTCTCCGATGTACTGAATCCCGGCATCGGTAAAGGCCTTTATTCCATACCCTTGGGTGGAAATCTGCCATTTGTGGTCATTTATAACCAGAACCAGAACCAGTCCGTCACCGTTATCTCCCAATCCGTATCTAAACTGCTCATAAACCTGGTCTGCCAGAACCTCCATATCGTGATATCCCTCAGGCATGTCCGAAAAGGTAACAAGGTTTACGTCTACATTATGTTTGTAACTGATACTGTCTAAGGTTGAGTTCAGGTTCGATACCTGCTGTGCATCCATAACTCCTGCTATGTCCACAAAACGCGCTGTCGCACTTTCAGCGGAAACAGGAAGAGCCATTGCCAGGGTCATAATCACTACTGCAGCAAGTGCTGCAAATCTTTTTAATCCTTTCATTACAGCACCTCCTTACAATAACCACATGACGTATTGAACTATCATGGCTACTACCGCTGCTCCGGCAAATATACTAAGTCCCATCCTTGTGGCGGCGCCGGAATCCTTAGGCAGGTCTCCTACAAACTTTCCGGTCTGGCCGTTCATGGCAAATAAGAATTTCTGGCCGTTCCATGTGGTATTAAGAAGCCATACGGGATACAGGGCATATTTAACCTTACCTCCGGAAAGCCTTACATTTGAACTCTCCGGAACTACGGTCTCATAACCCATTACCGTATTCCTGAACTCCTCTTCAACGCTTCTCTGAACTCTCTCATTTGCCCGGTCCTCGCTGGCCGCAGCATCCACATCATACCTGTCTGCCAAAAAGCCTGCCAGATAAGCACTCTGGAAGGGTACTGCCTGTGAGAAATCAAAGGGTTCTATGGATTCCATAAGATCGTCCGGCATTTTGGACGAGCCGTCAACGGGAATGGTCTCAAATGAAACCGTACCTGCTCTGTATATGGAGTAATGGCTTGTTTCTACGTAATCATACTTGCTGTCCGACCAGGCTCTGGTACGGGTCGCACGGTAATTGATATCCGCATCGGCATCGGTGTCAAAGAGCCAGAAAGGAACATAAACCCCCTTGATCTCGTCTATGTGGTTCTGATCTTTGAACACCTTGGGTACAAGTTTCTTCCCGCTGATATGCTGTTTATATCTGGCCATTGCAGCCTTCTTGTCCAGCTTAAAGGGAATAACAAAATCCGGTTTCAAGCCACCGTCGAAACGGTCGGTCATAACGATGGGATTGTCACAGTAGGGGCATTTTGAAGATGCCAGGGTGGCGTCTGCCAATATCTGAGCTCCGCAGGACTTACAGGAATAGGCTTTAAACTGTTCCTGTTCTCCCTGCTCCCACTCTCCGCCTGCCTGAGTGTCCCATTTAAGTTCCCCTGATTCAGCATCGGTTTCTGCTTCAGTCCTGATGGCATTTAAAGCTTCTATATCAAACTCCGTCTCGCAATAAGGACATTTCAGCTTCTGAATAGTACTGTCAAACTGAATACCGCCGCCACAACAAGGGCATTTGTATTGTTGTGTATCTGACATATCTTCCTCCTAAACTAACTGATTACGTCTCCGTCATCAAAGGGGTCTCCGCATTCAGGACAGAATTTGGGCGGCTTGGTCTTGTCCGCAGGTTCCCATCCGCATTTATCGCATCTGTATTGAGGAACGCCCTCCGGTTTCTTAGCTCCACATTCTTTGCAGAATTTGCCCTGATTGGGGGTTCCGCAGGAGGGACAGAACCAGGAATTAACCGCACCCTGGGGCTGCTGCACCGGCTGCTGCATCTGCTGCTGTTGCATCTGCTGCTGCTGCATCTGCTGCTGCATTCCTGCCTGCTGATACATTGCGCCCATATTCATTCCGCCTGTGTTCATGGCCATTCCCATGCCCATGAATCCCATTCCGGCTCCGTTGGTATTATTGGCTGCATCCTGCATAGCGGATGCTGTGGCTGTTGCCATAAGACCTGCTCCCATAGCCGGATTTGAGAATACCTTTGCTGCCTGGTAATCCTTAATCCTCTTTTCATCTTCTTCGTTTGCGGAAACGCTTGATACACCGAAGGAGATGATCTCTATACCACGAAGGTCTTTCCATTTTGCAGAAAGAACATCATTTAAGGCATTGGCAATATCCGTTGTATGTCCTGCCAGGGCCGAATACCTGATACCCATCTCGGATATCTTGGCAAATGCCGGCTGCAGGGCTGTAAGAAGCTCTGTCTTTAACTGGCTGTCAATCTCTTCTCTCTGATAATCCTGAGAAACATTTCCGCACACATTGGTGTAGAAAAGGATGGGGTTGGTTATCTTGTAGCTGTATTCACCGAAACAGCGAATGGATATATCCATATCGAGTCCGATATTGTTATCTACTACTCTGAAAGGCACCGGGTTCGGTGTTCCGTATTTATTCCCGATAATCTCTTTGGTATTGAAATAATAGATTCTCTGATCCTTGGGCGGTTCTCCTCCGAAAGTAAACCTCTTACCCATAGTACCGAAGATGGCTTTAATGCCTTCTCCCAAGCCTCCGCAGAAGATGCTTGGCTCTGTAGACATATCATAGGTGAATTCTCCGGGCTCTGCACAGAGTTCCACAACCTTTCCCTGATCCACAATGATCATACACTGTCCGTCTGCAACTGCAATAACGGAACCGTTGCTGATAATATTGTCAGATCCTTTTGTGTTGGAAGATCTTCCTGAATCTCTCTTGTGTCCCTTGGTTACCAGCACATCTGCCGGCATTGCTTCACAGTAAAAATACTCTTTCCATTGGTCCGCAAGTACTCCCCCTGCAGAACCCAGGGCTGCTTTAATTAATCCCATAATATCTTTCCTTTCTCTTTCTTTTATTTATATCAATATGCTGTTACTGGCTGAATGCCGCATAAAATGATACCAGTGTTCCGCTTATCAGAATGCCTCCGATAATGTCCGTAAGCCAGTGTGCTCCCGAAAGAAGCCTGCCCACTATGGTCACCACCATGAGCACTATCATCATGATCCTTATAATATTGTATGCCCTTCCCTGTCCCAGGCGCCTTTTGAAAAACAGCCATGTAGTCCCGAATACACATAGGGCAAGCATGGTATGTGATGAAGGGAAGGAGGCTTCCAGGCTGGTCTCTCCCGGCATAAGCATGGGTCGGTAATTAATGGCTATCTTGTCAAACAGAATGTAAAGCAGAAACAGTATTATAAACATGTAGGCCATAACAAGAAGGTCCTGATCCACCTTAAATAATGATCTTCTCTTAACTATCTGAACCACTCCGCAGATAGCAAAAAATATGAATATCACTATTGCAAGATATCCCAGCAGCTGAGTGATCTTATACCATATCATATTGGAACCTACTGCATTTGCTACTGCTCCGTTAATCCCTGCAAATCCCACACTTGTTCCGTTTGGCCCTATTGCCTGGACATCTATTGCCGTTACGGCAAAAATGAATAAAATGGACAGCACCAGACAAACTATGCCTGTATACAGCCATGCAGTCGATTTTTCTCTCTTTTTCATATCTCTTTTCTCCTGATACTTAGTTTATTCCGCTATAATCTTCGGTATCTGCGCCGTCTTTTCAACAAATTCATCCACCGGCATGGGCTTTGCAAAATAGTATCCCTGGAACATATCGCATTTCTCCTCTGTAAGGAAGCGTGCCTGCTCCTGTGTCTCTACTCCCTCTGTAATAACGTCCATTCCCAGGTTCTTTGCCAGGGAAATGACACTTCTTAGGATCGCTTTGCTTCTCTTATCTTCATCCGCCCTGCTTAAGAACTTCATGTCAATCTTAAGCACATCTGCCGGAAAATCTTTAAGCATATTAAGGCTGGAATATCCGCTTCCGAAATCATCGATCTCAACTATAAATCCGATCCTCTGCAATCTTGTGATAAGCTCTGTTACCGTAGCAACGTCCTGGGCCACTGCCGACTCCGTAATCTCAAGACGGATTTTTTCGGCTGCGATCTTATACTTGGCAACCAGGTTTGTAAACACATCAAATATATCAAGGAAGTAAATATCCTTGGTGGAAATATTAACGGAAATGAACCAGTCCTTGCCCTCTTTTTCCCACTGGGCAAGGAGAGCACAAGCCTGCTCCCATATATAATAATCCATTTTAACTATAAGATTTCTCTTCTCAAATACAGGGATAAATACTCCCGGAGGAATAAGGCCTCTTTTCGGGTGTATCCATCTTGCCAGGGCTTCCGCTCCCACAACCGTACCGTCATTTTTAACGATGGGCTGTAAGAATATTGTGATCTCCTTATTTGCCAAGGCTTCATCCAGCTTAGAGATCATCTCCTGTTCTTTCTTAATGGACTCCAGGGACTCTTCGTTATAATAAGCCACATACTTTCGATAGTCTTCCTTAATGGAGGAAATGGATGCCTGTGCCCTGTCGCACATAATGGATACAGGTACGGTCCTGTTAACTATCTCATATATTCCGAAGCACATTTTTATGGTATAAACAAATTCCCGATCATCCATGTTAATGGCATCAGCTATACCGATAAGCATCTTTTCGTCCAGGTATTTCTTCGGAAAGAGCATGGCAAACCTGTCTGCATACAGCCTTCCGTATATAGACCCTTCCGGCAGCTTGGTCCTGAGTTCGTCAGCTAAACGTTTAATTACGCCGTCCGCTATTTTTTCTCCGAAAAGGTCGTTAATAAGACTGAACTTGGTAATATCCGTGCAAATAAGAACATATTTTGTAGTAAGGTCCTTTTGGATACGGTCTGCTGCCACCCTGAGGAAATAGTCCTTATTATATATACCGGTAAGAATATCATGACTTGCAAGATATTTCTGCTTACGAAGCTCCTCATCCTCCTGGGTTTTATCATATATTATGATAGATGTTCCGATGAGGTTACCCTTTTCATCATACAGCCCACGATATATGGACTTATAATAATATGTCCTTCCGTCTTCTTCTATATTCGTTTTAAACTGACGATAACATTCATCTTCGTTGTAATCCGGATAAATGTACTTCCTGATAAGCTCTCCCCGGTTCATACCCGTAAGAACATCCTTTTCTTCTTCATCCACCCTCAGGAAGGCTTTTGCACTGTTATTGCTGTATATGCATCCGACTTCATCAAAGATAAGGATTCCTTCCTTTGATTCCTGTGACACGATGGAGATAGTCTGGTTCATCAGTTCCTTGGGAATAAAGCTTAAGGAGAAGTAGTAGAAGAGCATGGCTCCCACTGCGTATCCGTATATAGTGAAGTCCACAGTATCTCCGATAAACATAAATACGGCATTCAGGATTACTATAAGAAGAATTATCACAAATATTGAAAAGAATTTCTTTCTGTATATCTTGGGACTTTTGATGGTTTTGTGAAGGAAGATCAGCAGGCAGAACAATACCAGGGCATATACTATTATTCCGTGAACCTGAAAGAGTTCCTTAGGAACAAACTTGAATATTTCCCCTACAAATGTGTTGATCCTGACTACACTGAATGCATACTCATGCCAGATATTAAGACCCAGATAGAACACGTCAAAGATTAAAACCGGAAATGTGTAATTAACATATTTTAAAAATCTCTCGTTGTTGGTATAAGTAAGGGAAAAACGGGCAATGGCAAACATAAGCCAGTCGGTTGAGCAAAAATACAGCCCGAAAAGAGCCCGGCTTAACTTCTCATCTTTACAAAGGGCCTGAAGAAATACAACTACCGTAATCTCCAACCCTACAAGGATGATGGTCTGGATGCTCTTTGACAGATCGGTATTATACTTTCTGCATAAAAACAGGAAATATACTAAGATAAGCGCAACAATAAACAAAGAACCGATAAAAAAAGCCATATTAACTCCCCCGTATCCCTAGAATTATAGCATTTCCCGTTAGCTTTATCAATCCTGTAAGGCTTTAATATTTTTATTTACTTTTTCGAAAACTGCTATTATGATGTCATATAGAGTCTTTTTAAATATATGCCTTATGAAGGAGTGATCTCATGTTATCAGAATTAATGTCCAAGGATACTTGTGCTGCCTGCCGCTATTGCTGCAGCTTCAAAAGCACTTCCCTGTGGGAGCTTCCGACTTTTTCCGAGGATGTTATCAAGAAACTGGCTGAGGATAAAAGCTTCGACTATTCCATCCAAAAGGCCGGGAAGCACTCTTTCGGACAATTAGACCTTAAGGGTAAGTTCCAGTCAGCCAACCCGGCGGAAGAAGTTCCCTGTCCCTTTTTAGACAGATCCAGTGGCTGCACTTTAAGCGAAGGAGATAAGCCTTTTGATTGCAAGCTTTGGCCCTTCCGGGTTATGAGAAAGGACGGACACCTCCTCCTGACCATTTCCATTGCATGTCCTTCTATCATGTCATGGGAACTGGAGCAGCTTCGTTCTTATGCTCAGGAGAAGCTTAAGAAACCTGTAAGGGCTTACGTGGACGAGCACCCTTATGCAGTAAAGGATATGATGGAGGGGTACATTGCCCTTGTTGAGATTTAATTCTTATGCTGGATTTTAAAAATATTACTTTTCAAAATAAAAAACTTCTGGATTCATACCTGCAAAAATACGGCGGTAACTCCTGTCAGCATTCTTTTGCCCAGATGTATCTTCTAAAGGATAAATATAATGATTTCTTCTGTGAGATGAATAACTGCCTTTATGTACTTCGATCGGGATTTTCCACAGATGACTGCCGGGTTTACCTCTTCCCCTTTTGCGAAGAGGCACTGATCTTCGATGCAGTTAAAAATGTCCTGGAGGATGCAGCTTTACACAAAAAAGCTGCCCGTTTTTTTACCATTACCAAAGATAAGGCAGACCTGTTGGAAAACCTTTTTCCCGGAGAGTTTGATATTGAAGAATGCCGGGATTATGCAGAGTATATTTACACTTCAGAAAAACTTTCTTTCCTTAAAGGAAAGAAAATGGCTGCCAAGCGGAATCATATAAACACGTTTAATCGCGTTTACGAAAACCGTTTCCGGGTGGTTTACTTTGGATGTGAAGATACTCCCGAAGAGCAGCAGATCATAGATGACGTTTTGAATTTCCAATCCGAATGGCTTTCCGCCCGGGAGAAGCAGGATCTCTACAAAGAGCTTCTTGTGGAGGATCTGCATATAAGTACTGCCATAAAATACCGTCACCGATTAAGAATATGCGGTGTGGCTGTATATGTTGATGAAGCCCTTGCAGGATACACTTTTGGTAATCCTATCTCCGATTCTTGCGTAGATGTTATAGCAGAAAAGGGAAATATAGATATCGACGGCATTTACCAGGTTTTGAATAATGAATTTGCAAAAATGGTCCAGCCCCGTTTTGAATACATCAACCGTGAGGAAGATTTAGGGGTTGCCGGACTTCGTAAAGCCAAGCTCAGTTATAAACCTGATATATTACTTGAAAAATACATAGCAACTTACAAAAAATAAGAGCTGCGCTTTTACCGCAGCTCTGCTATTTTTCAACTATCTTCTCCTCCGGGAGATATGTTCTTAAGATCCGGTCCATGCTCTGAGGATCTATAGGTTTGGCAAGAAAGTCATCAAACCCCGCTTTCCTGTACTCATATGATACTCCGGAGATGGCATTGGCTGTAAGAACGATTATTACCGCCTCTTTACCGCCGGGAAGTTTTCGCATCTTTTCCATGGTCTCCACGCCATCCATGCCCGGCATCATGTGGTCCATAAATATCAGATCGTATTTATCTTTACCGAACAGCTCCAGTGCTTTCTCTCCACTATTGGCGCATACTGCTTCAAGTCCGTAAGGTTCCAGAATCCCGGCTGTAACCTCCAAGTTCATCTCATTATCATCAACGATGAGAACCTTGGCATTCTTTGCAACAATTCGGGGTCGGTATGCATCTTCCGATACTTCCGCGGCACGTTCCTGAAGTTTGCCTATAGGCTTCCAGTCTATTACCTTGGAAATAACATCAAATGAAAATACAGATCCTTCACCGTACACGCTTTTAACCTGAAGGCTTCCTCCCATTATGTCCACAAGCCGCTGGGATATGGCAAGCCCAAGGCCGGTTCCTTCTTCAGAACGATTACGCTTTGTATCAACCTGGGTAAAATCGTTGAAAATCTTTTCCAGATCCTCTTTTTTGATACCAATCCCAGTGTCTTCCACGTCTATGTATAAATGGCAGGTATCTTCATCCTCCTTCTCGGACTTTGCCCGAAGGATAATGTGTCCGCGTTTCGTAAACTTAACAGCGTTGCCTAGCAGATTAATCAGTACCTGCTTAACTCGTCCTTCATCTCCAAGAAGCACGCTGGGCGTCTGTTCATCTATATCCAGTTTAAATTCAACCGGTTTTTCCTGAAGCCGTATCCTTGTCATAGTTGCAATATCATTAATCGTAGATGCAACCATATAAGGATTCTCCACAAACTCCATTTTTCCGGATTCTATCTTTGAAAAGTCTAATATGTCGTTGATAATGGACAGCAAGGATTTCGATGCGGACTTGATCATTGCCGCATGTTTCTTGGCCTCTGCGTCTTTGCTGTCCCTGAGGATAAACTCTGCCATACCCGTGATGACGTTCATGGGCGTTCTTATCTCATGAGACATATTTGCAAGAAAGTTACTTTTGGCCTGGTCTGCCGCTTTTGCCTGTTCCATGTTGGTAATGATATCCGTCATATCCAGCTGGATTATGCTTAATCCGATTATTCTGGATCCTTCTACCATGGGAGAGATGGTTGTTTCTATTGCAAAGCGTCTGCTCTTATAGTTCAGTCTTTGAAGATAGGGTTTAATCTCTTCCCCCGCCAGACACCGGCGGCATTTTTCCAAAAGAGTTTCCAGTGCCGCGCCATGGAAAAATGAGCAGAGAACCTTCTCGACATCAACCCCCTGAAGTACTTCCTCCCGAGTTGCTATATGGTCGTATTCATAGTATACATCCGAAACCATAATTGTTCGCATGTGATCGTCCATAAGCAGCATAAAGTACGGAGCTGACCTTAAAAACTGAGTGATATAAGAAGCCTGTCTCGTCATGCTTCTCTGAAGATAGGCCTGGGTATTGTATGCCTGCTCATTGGCCATTCTCAATATATCATTGTCTTTTTTCAGCCTTTTTATCTCTCTGGCAAGCCGTTTATTCTCCAGCTGAAGGCTTTTTTCTTCTTCCGTCATAAATGCTGCTCCACGTAGAATATCTTTTTATAATGCAAGTATTGTAAACGTAAAATTATGAAACATATTATATCTTCTTCCTGTTTCTTTTCCCGTAACAGGACAATACTCTCCGTAGCCGTACATTCCTATAAGGGAAATGTGTTTGGGGAGTCTTCCCAGGTATGTATCCCCTTCCTGTGAAGTATTGTTTGCAAGGCCGACAAATCTGGCACAACAGGATGAACAAAGCAGGGTTTCATATTTACTCTCGCTTTTGGCCAATTCTTTTAGTATTATATCAAAAGCTTCTTCTACCGTGCTCTTAAGCTCTCCTCTGTTAAGGATTCCTATGTTTATTGTTGTTCCCTGTGGCATATTCCCCATAAATACACCGGCACCGGTCTCATGATTAAGCATGGACAGGTTTCTGGTGACCTCTATCTTGTCGCCTTCCGGCATTTCCATAGTCACTACAAAGGGGGTTAGTATATAATCGCCAAGAACATTCGTCTTTTCCACCTGCATTCCCTCTTTTTTCATAGCTTCTATAAATGGTGTATTACCGACCTCGTATACTATATTGCTCTTGGCTTTGGTTATTTCATATAAGAAACTGGCCCTGTCTCCTACGGAGTTGATGCTTACAAAATGAGGATTTACATTGCCGGCTATAAGGGCCATTACCTGACCTTTTCTGGTAATCTCTCCATTACAAAATACGTGGAAGTTTTCAAAAGAAAAACCATCGGAGGCACAGGCGCCGAAGAGGGGAATCTCTCTGTTACCCAATGCTGTAAGCGCTTTAACGATCTCATTTCCGGGGGCATCTTCTTCCTCCATAACTCCGCCGCCATAGCTGATAACCAGCTTCTCCCGGGAAGACAGCTTTGATTGCGCCTGTTGGTATGTCTTTTTGATTTCTTCCTTGAAATTATTAACATTCAGCTCCTCTGTCATTCCCACAGAAAACTCGCAATCATCTGCCGAAAGAATAAGTATGGCTATTCCCGAAGGAACATATCCCCTTGCCCCGGTAAGCATGGCCAGGGCAGTGCAACCTATAATGGGAAAAGACCATTCTCTTGAAAGATGCTTATATAATTCCTCGTAATCCAAATCCTCGTCGGCAAAAAGGATTGCCATGGAATTCTTTTTAAATTCGAAATCCTTGGCCTGAGTCAATATTTCCTTCACAGCTTCTTCAATATCATCAATCTCTTCAGTGTATAATTCGATGGATTTCATATCGATCCCCCCGTCCATAGAAAGGCAATATGTCTGCTGTTAAAATGTGAATACATTTTACTAAAAATTTGTCATTTTGTCTACAAAAACAACGCGCAGACAAAAGAATCTGACTGCGCGTTGTTGGCTGTTTTATTCACATCTTTCTTTTAACTGTTCCCATCTCTTATCAACTTCCTTTTGATATTCTGCGATGAGGTGTTCATTCTCTTTCTTAAAGAGGTGCTTGAATCTTCCCTGGGTCTTTAAGAACTCTTCTATGGGAAGCTTCTCCTTTGGCTCATAAGATAATATCCACTTGCCCTCGATCACCTCAAACAGGGGCCAGTAACAGGTCTCGACACCCAACTTGCAGATGTTTACTATCTCAGGCGCATCATATCTCCAGCCTCTGGGGCAGGGAGCCATAATATTTAAGAAGGCCGGTCCCGGTGTGTATATGGCCTTCTCGGCTTTGGTGTAAAGGTCTTTCATATTCCCTATAAATGTTGTCTGTCCAACATATGGGACATTATGATCTGCGATAATAGCCGCCAGGTCCTTACGATACTGGGTCTTTCCTGCGGAACACTTGCCTGCGGGAGTGGTTGTGGTATCTGCAAACATGGGGGTTGCGGATGATCTCTGAATACCGGTATTCATGTATGCTCCGTTGTCATAGCACACATATACCATATCATGTCCACGCTCCATGGCTCCGGATAAGGACTGGAATCCGATATCGTATGTTCCGCCGTCACCGCCGAAGGTTATGAATTTGTAGTCTTCCTTGATCCTGCCTCTCTTCTTTAAGGCGTTATATGCTGTCTCAACGCCGCTCATGGTAGCTCCGGCATTTTCGAAAGCGTTATGAATATAGCTGTCCTCATATGCAGTATAAGGATATGTAAATGTGGAAACCTCCAGACATCCCGTCGCATTTCCGATAACTGCCTTGTCTCCCGGATGAAGTGCCTTGAGCACATTTCTTACTGCTATGGTTCCGCCGCAGCCTGCACACATTCTGTGACCCGGTGCCAGACGCTCTTGCCTTCCTTGTATTTCTTTGAAATCAAACTTGCTTTCCATCTTTTGCACCTCCTTAATCACGCAATCCGAGATATTGATACTCGCGGCCTGCTGCCCCGTTCTTCTCAATATCTTTGAGTTGTGCATAAACTTCTTTTATCTCGGCAACATTAACATCTCTTCCGCATAAACCGTATACGATGTTTATTGCCTCTGCCTTCATATGGGCACGGTACATAGCAGCCATAAGCTCTGAACCTAAGGGGCCTCCCTGGGAACTATAGCTTTCCGCTCTGTCCATAATGGCTACTGCTTTGGCAGACTTTAAAGCCGCTGTGAATTCTTCTGCCGGGAAGGGTCTGAATACTCTTACCTTAAGAAGTCCGGCTTTTACTCCCTGGCTTCTGATTTCATCGATAGCATCTTTTATGGTTCCGCATACAGAACCGATGGCAACGATGACATATTCTGCATCTTCAAGCTCATAACCTTCATATAAGCCGTACTTTCTTCCGGAGATCTTTTCAAATTCAGCTGCAACATCCAGTATGACCTGCTTGGCATTATCCATAGCATGTGCCTGGGCTTTCTTTGCCTCCATTCCGAAATTGGTTATAGCATAGGGTCCTATGGAACATACTTCCTTTTCGTTAAGAAGGAAATGCTCCGGCTTGTAGTCACCAACAAAGGCCTTAACCTTGTCGTCTTCAATAAGTTCAATATTTTGGACACCATGACTTATGATAAAACCGTCCTGACATATCATTATGGGTAGTTTAACATCTGCATGCTCTGCTATTCTGTATGCCTGAAGGAAATTATCATATGCCTCCTGGTTGTTCTCGGCATATATCTGGAGCCAGCCTGAATCCCTGGCACCCATACTGTCGGAATGCTCGCAGTTGATATTAATGGGACCTGACAAGGCTCTGTTAACCACTGCCATGGCTATGGGCAGTCTGTTGGAAGCCGCAACGTAAAGAACTTCCCACATAAATGCAAGTCCTGCGGAAGAAGTGGCCGTCATGGTCCTGGCCCCTGCGGAAGATGCTCCTATAGCTGCACTCATGGCTGAATGCTCGCTCTCTACAGGAATAAACTCCGTATCCATCTCTCCGTTTGCTATATAATTTGATACCATCTGAGGTAATTCAGTGGAGGGGGTAATGGGAAATGCGGGCATAACATCGGGGTTAATCTGCTTCATAGCGTAAGCGATCGCTTCATTTCCTGACATTCTTTCTTTTATGGCCATTTATTTTCCCTCCTTCATGGTTATTGCATCAAAAGGACAGGCAGAAACGCATATTCCGCATCCCTTGCAATGCTCCAGATCAAAATCCAGGCGCTTTCCGTCTTTTACCGGAATACTGCTGTCAGGGCAGTAGGGTACGCATCGAAGACATTGTGTACATTTGTCTTTATCGAGTACGGGGGTCTGTGTTCTCCAATCTCCCGTATTAAAGCCTCTGGATGTTCCGGGCTCAAAAATCTGCATTCCCTCTGTCAGGTCCTGCCATCTGGTTTCAACATTTATATCCTTTGCTTTAAGAGCCATCAGCGCACCTCCTCTAATGCCAGTTTAAGTGCCTTCATATTTCCTTCCAATACTTCCGGCTTCCTGGCAAATTTATGCTTTAAGGATTCTTCCATCTCTTTTAAGAATACATCCGGTTCAAGCACTCCCGAAACCTTTACTATAGCTGCAAGCATAGGGGTGTTGGGGAAATACTTGCCCAGTGTCTCCATGCACACGGCTCTGGCGTCGATGGTGAATACCTTTCCCTTGTATCCGTTTAAGTGCGGGATAATCTCTTCCTTTGATTTTGCGGTATTAACGAGAATTGCTCCCGTTTCTTTAAGCCCGGCTGTAACATCCACCGATGAAAGAAGGGTCTCGTCCACCACTACTACATAATCCGGTTCGTAAATATTTGAGTGAACCCTGATCTCCTTATCGCTTATACGGTCATATGCCGTAATGGGAGCTCCCATTCGTTCCGGACCGTATTCGGGAAAACCCTGAACCTGTTTGCCGGTTGAAAATGCAACATCTGCAAGCAGCAGCGCTGCCGTCTTCGCACCCTGTCCGCCTCGGCCATGCCAGCGGATCTCTGTTAAATTACCCATAGCAACCTCCTAATACTGTTGATTCTTATATGTTTAATTATTTGTGTCTGTTTCAGTCTCCGGGATCTTCGCCATGGCGGCTTCCTTTTTCCTTCCCGTAATCGAATAAATTAACGTTATTACTGCGCTTACAATAAGAAGAAAATAGAAATTAATTCCCCTTACCACCAGCATTGACGCCCCTAAGGTGTTATTTATGAATATGGTGTTAAATACATTAACATATACCAGCTCGGTTATTCCCTGGGCTCCGGGTATGGGAAGCATGTCCACGGCAATGTATACCGCCGCCTGGACCAGAATAACCGTAAGAAGCGGTGTGCCCTGCAGGCCCAGGCCCATATACACCAGACCGGTGACCACAAATGCACTGCCTCTCTGCAAAAAGGTTATAAAGGTGACTGCAACGATCTTACCCTTATTACCCCGTAGGTACTTTACAGCCGCTTCATAGGAAAAAATAAAATCCGCAATCTTTCTCTCCCGAGATCTGGAAGGCTTGAAAATTCTCAGTTTAACAAGAATTCGGGAAAAAAAGACCAGCATTCTTTTTATCGTAACGGGATACATCATAACCATTACAAGGATTATTACAAGAATTACATTCAAAGCCAATCCCAGATAGTACAAGTATATATATCCTTTAAAGAACCCGTTTAAGGGTTCATACCAAAATGCAATAAGCAGTATTCCTATTACGGAAAGCACAAACTTGTATATCGTCGCTACTACCATAAGGATCACGGAAGAATCAGAAAGATTGTTTCCGTCCTTTTTCATATAGTAGAGCTGCATGGGCTGTCCGCCCGTAGCCGATGGTGTAATCGCAGAATAAAAAAAGCCCACAAAAGAATATCCAAAGCACCGCAAAAGCCCGCTTTTACCGCCCCGCGCCCTTAAGAGATACCATATCATGCTTCCTTCGGCACATACAAAGAAAATCGCAAGTATCACAACCCCCGCGAGGCAGACCGCATTCATGGATCTTAAGGATTCCAAAAGCACGGGCATATCCTGTTCTTTAAACACCGTATAAAATGTTAGCAGCATTATCGTTAAGAACAATGCTGCATTACCTATTTTCTTCCAATTAAATTTCATCAGAAATATAGCTTTCCTATCCGACTTCCACTTCAAAGATGCCAGTAGGCGTTATCTCTCGGAGATACCCCTCAAAAATGGCTTCATTTTTTCCGTATTCATAGAAATCTTTGGGTGTCACCAAAGAAAAGTGCTTGTTAAAAAGTTTAATCCCGCACTGCTCCAACAGCCTTGAAGCATATGAAGAGCAGGTGTAGTGATTATACTGATAAAATTCTTTTTCCAGTATCAGATACGGCAACCCTATTATGGCATAATGAATATGAAATCGTCTTTTCATGTCATCGTGAAGCCGGTCAGTTATCATTTGCCTCTGCTCAGGAGTGCAATATAACTCATAAATCATATATTTCGCTTCAGGAAATTTTTTGAGAATCTTTTCCTTGTCCTCCCTCTCAAACCCTGAAATAATAGGGATTCTGGGATCTCTTCTGCCTATGCTGTATGCTTCATTCAGGTCGCTGTCCAGACCCAGGACCACATGAACGTAATCCTGGTCAATGGTACGTCTGACCATATTGGCAAAGAACCCCGGGGTACTGACCAATCCAATATATATTTTCTCCATTTTTCTCCCTTAAATACCGTTTGTTCTCCGTCATCGATGGCACTGTCTAATTGAAACGATAAATCTTACCTGCCATATGGTATCCTGCTATTGTAAGCCGGGCACCGATCTTTCCCGGAAGATAAGTTAAGCCGCTTACCGTTCTGTATTTTAACCATCTATACAAGAATATATCATAATCCTTTATGTATTTCCATAATTCTTCTCTTTTTTGCAAAGCATCCTTATCGCCTATAAGAAGGAGATGAATGCAGGAAATACTCATCATGATTGAAATATTTCGCTTAAGATATTTTGCCAGTTTAGGGTACCGGCGCTGCACCTTATAGAGATTGGTGCAAGTCGCAACCATCTTTGTTACTTTTATCTGCTGGTCAATGCGCTTCATAAGAACCTGCTCATTAACGGACTGATCTTCTCTCCCAAGATAATAATGGTACAAGTCCAAATCTCTGTATAGTATGCTCTTCACATAGGGAAGGGGCTTGTTGGAAAAAAGGTTGTCAACGTAAAATGTATGCTCCGGCAGCCGGACTTTGCTCTTTCTTAAAACCTCTGTCCGGAAATACAAACTGTGCATAACCAGGTATTGCGACGGTCTGAAATGTCCAATTGTGTTCCAGGTACATATTTCTCCGTCCCGGAAGACATTTCTGTATCGCATATTCCTTTGATTGCCTTCTTCAAGGTGATCGTAAATATAATTGCATACTATGAGATCGACATTACAGTTATCCACCAATCCATCCACATTTTTACATAATTTGTGGATATCTTCCATGAGCTCCGGCAACGCATCCTTGTCTAAAAAATCATCAGAATCCACTACCTTGAAGAATACTCCCTTTGCTTTCTCCAATCCGGCATTTACTCCGGAGCCGTGTCCTCCGTTGGATTTATGGATGACGGATACTGTCTCCGGATACTTTTCCTTGTAGCGATCCGCTATTATTCCCGTATCATCGGAAGAACCGTCATCTACTATTATTATCTCGCATGCGTCCCCTGCCGGAAGCAGAGACTCTATGCATCTCTCCATATATGCGGCGGAGTTATAGCATGGAACAACAAAAGTAATCTCTTTCAAATTAATGTCCTCACGTCTGTTTACTCAAGTTCAAAGGCTCCCGTGTAAAGCTGGAAGTACTTGCCCCTCTTGTAGATCAGATCCTCATGATTACCACGCTCTATAATTCTCCCATCTTCAAGAACCATTATTACATCAGCGTTCTGAACCGTTGAAAGTCTGTGAGCAATAACAAATACCGTTCTTCCTTTCATAAGCCGGTCCATTCCACGCTGGACAATAAGCTCTGTTCTTGTATCAATACTTGATGTAGCCTCATCCAGGATCATTACCGGCGGATCGGCAACTGCTGCCCTTGCTATGGCAAGGAGCTGTCTCTGTCCCTGAGATATTCCCACTCCGTTACCTGTCAGCACGGTATTATATCCTTCCGGCAGAAGTCTTATGAAAGAGTCGGCATTAGCCAGTTTTGCCGCTGCGATACATTCTTCATCTGTTGCATCAAGTCGTCCGTACCGTATATTTTCCATAACGGTACCTGTAAAGAGGTTTGTGTCCTGCAGCACGATTCCCAATGACCTTCTCAGATCAGACTTCCTGATCTTATTTATATTAATTCCGTCATATCTGATCTTTCCGTCAGCAATGTCATAAAAACGGTTGATCAGGTTGGTAATGGTTGTCTTTCCTGCTCCTGTAGCACCTACAAAGGCAATCTTATGTCCCGGTTGGGCTTCTATGGATATATCATGGAGCACCGTCTTGTTTTCTTCATATCCAAAGTCTACTTCGTGGAACTCTACTTTACCTGCAAGCTTAGTATATGTAAGGGTGCCGTCACCGTGAGGATGTTTCCATGCCCACATTCCGGTCTTCTCTTTTGTTTCAATGAGCTCCCCATTTTCCTCTTTTACATTTACAAGAGTGACATATCCTTCATCAAACTCCGGTTCCTGATCCATCAATGCGAAGATTCTGTCGGCTCCTGCCAGGGCCATTACTATGGAATTCAGCTGCTGTGACACCTGAGTTACAGGCATCATAAGGCTTTTTACAAGCTGAAGGAATGTGGCTATGGCACCTATAGTGATGATACTGAACCCGCTTATTGCCATACATCCGCCTGCCACTGCTATAAGAACATACAGCAGGTTTCCCAGGTTAGCATTAACCGGCATAAGGATATTTGCAAATGTGTTTGCTGATCTTGCATTATTGTACAGCTCATCATTTAAAGCATCAAAATCCTTCTTGGCGATGTCCTCATGACAGAAAACCTTTATCACTTTCTGTCCGTTGATCATTTCTTCTATATATCCGTTGGTTTTACCAAGAGACATCTGCTGTTTAATAAAGAATTTACCGCTGTTCCCGGCGATAATCCTTGATACGTTGAGGATCAATACCAGGGCCACGATCACTACCAGTGTCAGCCACGGGCTGGTATAGATCATCGCTGAGAATACCCCTATAATGGTAACAATGGATGTGCAGGCCTGGGGCATGGTCTGGGACAACATCTGTCTCAAAGTATCAATATCATTTGTGTAATGACTCATTACATCCCCATGGGTATGAGTGTCAAAGTACCTGATTGGAAGCATCTCCATGTGCTCATACATGTCTTCCCTGACATCTCGAAGAATTCCCTGGGATATGATAACCATAATTCTGTTATACAGATATGTTGCGCATATTCCGCATATATATATACAAACCATAAAGGACAAGGTCTTTATCAACCCTGAAAAGTCCGGATTAGTCTGACCGATAAGGGGTGTAATATGGTCATCTATGAGAATTCTGGTAAACATGGAGTTCGCTACACCGGTAAGGGAACTGATCAGGATACAGAAAAGAACAATTATGAACCTGATCGTATTCTTTCCTTTCATATAAGAAAGGATCCTTTTGATGGTTCGTCCGGCAGATTTCTTAACATCCTTGGTCAGCTTAACCTGCATTCCCCTTCTGGGGCCGGGGCCGCGACGGGAATTAATGATATCTAATTCCTCTTTCGTCATTGTCTGCTCTTGTTTCTTTTCTTTAGCCATTGTCCTCACCTCCTTTTACCTGAGAATCAAATACTTCCTTGTAAATGGAGTTGGTAACCAATAGTTCTTTGTGCGTTCCGGTGCCCACGATCTCTCCGTTGTCCATTACGATGATCATATCTGCTTCCTCTACGGAAGAAATCCTCTGGGCAATAATCAGCTTAGTGGTATCCGGAATCTCTTCAAGAAAGGCCTTTCTGATCATTGCATCCGTATGGGTATCCACAGCGCTGGTGGAGTCGTCCAGTATTAAGATCTTTGGCTTCTTAAGCAAGGCTCTGGCTATACACAGTCTCTGCTTCTGGCCTCCGGATACATTGGATCCGCCCTGCTCGATATAGGTATCGTACTTATCCGGGAAGCTTTGAATGAAACCATCGGCCTGAGCCAGTTTGCATACTCTT
>Ga0256404_1003762_pt1 | contig 30065 bp, 28 predicted proteins | sample RumenRJG_01DNA_FD_185990 | JGI IMG/M metagenome (GOLD analysis project Ga0256404, IMG submission 185990) | Bovine rumen microbial communities from Lethbridge, Alberta, Canada - RJG_01 | ecosystem: Host-associated > Mammals > Digestive system > Stomach > Rumen | place: Canada: Alberta | collected...
ACGATTTCTATGGACATTTTTTTATACAAAAATTAGAATAAGGGGCCTGCGGCCGCGCGAACTGGGATAAAGGGGCATGCCCCTTTATCCCAATTCCTTAATTCCAGTTTCATTTTACAATTGTGGTTTTAACATAGTCAAATAGGACTTCAAACATCTAATTGACAACGTATAAATGTATGTTATAATATTTCTTGCCATTACAACGGACATATCTGAACCGTGTCAGGACCGGAAGGTAGCAGCACTAAGGATCCCTGTTCGTGTGTAGTGGCCTTTTTGTTAGGAGAAGAATATGACTGATGAAGAATATATGCAAGAAGCCATAAAGGAAGCTAAGAAAGCAGCTTCAATCGATGAAGTACCAGTAGGTTGTATTATTGTCAAAGATGGAAAGATAATAGCTCGTGCTCATAATATGAAAGAACACCAACAAAATGTCATTGCTCATGCCGAAATGCTTGCCATAAAACAAGCCTCTTTAGAACTCCATAACTGGCATTTAGATGGTTGTGATATGTATGTGACATTGGAACCGTGCATGATGTGTAGTGGGGCAATCTACCAAAGTCGTATTCGCCGTGTCATTATTGGGACAAGGGATACGAGATGGCCTGGGCTCATTAATTATATGCGCGATTATGAACTGAACTATATTCCACGTATTGAAATTAGTAAGCTAAGTGCTATTTGTCAGTCATTATTAAAATCATATTTTCATGAAAAAAGATGATCATTTCGATCATCTTTTAACGTGGGATAAAGCTTCTAATTTCTTCTGCATTATAGCCTACCTGGAAACGTCGATCATCAATCATGATAGGTCTTTTCAGTACAGTTGGATTATTTTTGATAAAACGCATTAATTCATTAAGTGACATTGAATCAATATCGACTTTTGTTTCGTTAATGACTTTAGATCTTGTAGAAATAAAATCTTCAGTACCGTTTTCTGAACGTTTAAAGATCTCAAGGATATCACTATCCTCTAGAGGAGTGCTTACAATATTCTTTTCGTTGTATGGAATGTTGTTTTCTTTAAACCAATTAATAGCCTTTCTAGAAGATTGGCTACCGGGACTTGTGTAAATCTTAACCATTAATCATGACTTCCTTTCTTGACCCATGTTTCGATGGCACTTAACTGACATTTAATGTGTGTACATTTCAAGGATAAAGGCTCAGTTATCGTGGCATGCGGGCATAATGTTTTTATATCGGTAAGACTACTGCCATAATCACCACCATCATGAGTAATGAAGGGGTGAATGACTACGTTGTTATCATCTAGCTCTTTTAGAAAAGAAAATACTGCTCTTGGCATTGTTCCCCAGTAGTTCGGAAAGCCAAGATATATCTCATCATAATGGTCATGTAGATAGCCTTTTAATTGGGGGTAGGCTTTATTGGCAAGTTCCTGTTGTGTGATATTTAAGTACTCATAGAAATTATCTGGGTAATTTGATTCAGGCTCAATTTTAAATAAGGGAAGATGACTTACACAGGCAATCATATGAGCTACTATTTCTGTATTTCCTTTTTCTAAATATTTTACTTTTCCATCTACGCAGTTATAACCACGATGGGAGAAATATGCGATTACTGATTTCATTGTCTTACCTCGTGTCTACAATGTACCATTAAATTGCACACAAGTGAATTTCATAAAAGTTCTTATAGTACTAACCTTTAGGTGTGTACTTATGATATAATACTAAAGAAAGGGTGGGTAGGTATGTATAATCATCATCTTATAACTTTTATAACAGTTGTGGAGGCAGGGAGTTTTATTAAGGCTGCACAAAGACTCTATATTTCTCCTAATGCCGTCACAAAACAAATTAATATTCTTGAAGATCATTTAGGATTAAAGCTCTTGAATAGAAGTCATCGTGGTGTCACTTTAACAGATGAAGGAAGAATTATTTATAATGGTGCAAAACATATTATTGAAGAGAGTAATCGTATTGTTGATGAAGCTAAACGACTTGAAGAGAATAAAAAGAATATTATAAGAGTGGGAGTTTCACTTGGACATTCATATGATATCTTATTAAAACATTGGAATAAAAACGCAGCCTATGCTAAAAACTTTGAATTCTCTTATGTCCCAATTAGTGATAATACTGAGGATTATTATGATTTGCTCAATCATTTAGGAGAGAAGATTGATATTATCTCTGATATTACGGATGCAAGTTATCTAAGAGATAGAGTCAATACCTTCCAGCTTACTCTATTACCTGTATTACTTGCTGTACCAATATCACATCCTTTAGCCAATAAAGATATCATTGATCCTAGTGAACTTATGCATGAGACCATTATTATTCCAAAAAGGGGCTTTAGTCCAACAATTGATAATATCTTTGATACCATAACTACAAAATGTAAGAATACTGTGCAGTTCGAAACAATAGCACATTATAATTATGAGACCTATAATATAGCCATTGCTCAAAATAAGCTGCTCTTTAGTCATGAAGCCTGGAAGCATACCCATCCAATGTTTAAACACATCCCTGTAAAGTGGGAATTTAAACAACCTTATGGCATTCTTTATCCACTTCATCCTACTAAAGAAGTTCTTTCTTTTATTATGGCTCTAGGTAGAAGAGCTTAGCAATATATATTATAATGAAGCAAGGAGCTGATAAAATATGGCATATAAATCATTATATCGCGCCTACCGTCCGCAGGTTTTTGATGATGTATCTGGACAGGAAGCGATCATTACTACATTAAAACATGCTGTTGAAGAAAATAAGATTGCCCACGCTTATCTCTTTTGTGGACCAAGAGGTACAGGGAAGACAACAGTAGCAAAGATATTTGCAAAGGCAGTTAATTGTGATCATGAACCAAAGCCATGTGGTGAATGTGAAAGCTGTAAGGCTATTGAAAATGGTACACACCCAGATGTAATTGAAATCGATGCCGCAAGTAATAATGGTGTTGAACAGGTCAGAGATTTAATTGACAAAGTTAAATATGCCCCAGTACAGGGACGTTATAAAGTTTATATTATTGATGAAGTTCATATGATGTCTTCAGGAGCTTTTAATGCCTTATTAAAGACACTTGAAGAACCTCCAGCTCATGTTATCTTCATACTAGCAACAACTGAACCACAACGTATTTTACCAACGATTATCTCTCGTTGTCAGCGTTTCGACTTTACTTCACTTACGGATGAAGAGATGATTTCACGCATGGAACATGTGATGAAACAAGAAGGAAAGACTTATGAAGAGGGAGCTCTTGCGCAAATCGCAAAACTTGCAAATGGTGGTATGCGTGATGCACTTTCAATACTTGAGCAATGTCTTGCTTATAATGATGATCATTTATCAGTTGATGATGTAAACTCCATCTATGGCATTCTTTCTATGGATGATAAACTGCGCTTTATTAAAGTTATGCTTTCACAAGATATGGAAGAGGCTTTAAAGCTTGTTGATAAAATGGATCATAATGGTACAGATATCAAACGATTAACATATGACCTTATTGATATACTTAAAGACATCATTATTTATAAGAATACCCATAATGATAGTATTCTCTTTAATCTTACAAAGAAACAAGCTGAAAGCTTAGCTCCTTATATTACAAGTGATGAAGCACTAGATTTTATTCATCTTTTTGTTGATGCCTCTGAGAAATATGTACGAGCAGTTAACCCACATATTTATTTTGAATTAGCAGTTCTCAAGGTATGTAATCAGGACCATGATCATAAAGTTGTCAATATGCCAAAAGAACAAATAGCTCAAGTTAATGAAGACAGTCATGATGATGTGATTGATACTTTAACTACTGAAGAGATAGAACCAGTTACTGAACCTGAAGAAGTAATTGTTAAAGAGGATGTTCAGCCAATCACAAATCAAGCTGACAAACCAATGATAAATTCTATTGATGAAATTGATAGCCAGAAACCACCTGTTTTTCATTATGAAAATGAACAGGAAGATGAGACAACAGACTATTCTGATTTAGATATTCAGGTTGTTATCGATGATATTATGAATATTCTCGTTCAGGCAGATAAACATGTCCTCTTAGATGTTCAGGAGAAGTGGCCTGTCATTAGAAACTATATGACACAATTAAAGGTTGCAAAGTATGCCAATATGCTGAGTGTTGGTAAGCCTGTGGCAGCCTGTAGCCAGGCGATTGTCATTGCTTATGAATTCATGCCTGATGTCAATGCAGTCAATTATTATAAGAATTATCGTGCTTTAGAATCATTGTTGGAAGAGGTATTTGGTAAAAAATATCGCTTTGTTGCAATGCAAATGGACCAGTGGTTAGAATTACGAAAACATTTTATTGTCCTAATGCGTCAACATAAACTTCCACAACCAGGACCAATTGCATTAAAGCATATTGATTCCCATAACTTAGATGATACATCCCAATTAAATGAAGCACAAAAATTTGCATTAGAGACATTTGGAAAAGAAATCGTTGAATTTACAGATGATGATGAATAGAAAGGAATAAAATGAATTATCCAGAATCTTTTGAAGAACTTATTGAATGTTTTAAGATGTTACCAGGTATTGGTAATAAAGGTGCAGAAAGATTAGTTTATCATGTATTAGAAATGGACAATCAATCTGTTGATCGTTTTTCTAATGCACTCGTGAATTTTAAAAAGAAAATTCATTATTGTAAGATATGCGGACATATATGTGAAGGAGATCAATGCGATATCTGTTCTGATCAAACTCGTGATCGTAGTGCTATATGTGTTGTTGAATCTCCTAGAGATGTCTTTGCGATGGAAAAGCTTAAAGAATACCATGGTCTTTATCATGTTTTGGGAGGAACTGTTTCTATAATGGATGGTAAGAGTATGGAGGATTTAAATATTCAAAGTCTTTTTGATCGTTTAAATGATGAAGTGAAAGAGGTCATCATTGCTACTAATCCAACTAGAGAAGGGGAGACAACAGCACTCTTACTTGCGAAACTTCTAAGTAAGAAGAATGTTACAGTCACAAGAATTGCTAATGGATTGCCGGTTGGAAGTTCACTTGATTATGCTGATGAACTAACATTATTGAGATCTTTTGAAGGTCGTCAAAAGCTTTAGAAGGTGTTACGACCTTCTTTTTCTTTGGCTTTATAGGTGAATTTTAGGTATAATAAGGTATGCGAGGTAGAAAATATGAAGGGAATTTTTATTACATTAGAAGGCGGAGAAGGCAGTGGTAAAACCACTATTGCGAAAATGCTTAAGGAAGCATTGGAACCCCAGAAACATGTTGTCATTACAAGAGAACCTGGTGGTGTAAAAATAGCTGAAGAAATTAGAAATGTAATTGTAGATGTTAATAATACAGAGATGGATGCACGTACAGAAGCATTACTTTATGCTGCAAGTCGAAGACAGCATCTTGTTGAAAAAGTGATGCCAGTGCTTGCTCAAGGCGGTATTGTTATTTGTGATCGTTTCATTGATTCATCACTTGTCTATCAGGGTATTGGTAGAGGATTGGGCATTGAGAATGTCTATAACATGAATCTTTTTGCGACAGAAGGTGTTATGCCTGACTTAACGCTATTCTTTGATATCAAACCTGAAGAAGCACTGAAACGTATCAATATGGATGATGAAAGAGAAGTCAATCGTTTAGATCTTGAAAGTCTTTCATTTCATCAATCAGTTTACAATGGCTATAAAAAAGTAGTGTCCATGTATCCTGATCGCATAAAAACAATTAATGCAGCACAATCTGTTGAAGAAGTGTTACAACAAGCCTTAAAGGAAATAGAGAAGGTTCTATGAAATATCAAGAAATATTAAAATCTACTCAACCTGTCTTCTATCGTATACTAACAAGAAGCTTTACTTCAGGAAATGTACCTCACGCATATCTTCTAGTGGGTAATAACACTGATGATGCTGCAACATTCATTGCTCAATCACTTGTCTGTGGAAAAGAGGTTCTAGCGTGTGAAGAATGTAATGATTGTCGTCGTATAAAAGAACGCTTATATCCTGATATGATAGTATTTGATGGAAATGAAACATCTATAAAGAAAGAAGATATAGAACATATTCAAACGGAATTCTATAAATCGTCATTCGAAAACAAAGCAAAAATCTATATTCTCAAGAGCATAGAAAATGCAAGTAATGTTGCAATGAATGCTTTGTTGAAATTCCTAGAAGAACCAGTTGAAGGTGTTTACGCCATTCTCACTACACGTAATATCAATAAAGTGCTTCCTACGATACAGTCACGATGCCAGGTCATTCACTTATTGCCAGAGTCGAAAGAGTCCATTAGACTATCGCTCATTAAAGACGGTGTGGCAAACGAAGATGCAAAAATCATGTCTCAGCTCTATACTTCTTATCAGGCAGCATCTGAAGCTAAAGATACCGAAGAGTATGCTTATGTAAAATTACAGGTGCTTAATTTTATTGAGGATTTATATGAGCATCCTTCTAATATAATGATTACCCAGCAAATACACATAGCGAAGGATTATAAGAATGATAAGAATGTTATAAGGCTGTATTTGAACATGCTTGTACTTGCATTGCGAGACGTGTTTCACGTGAAACATTCTGCTCCACTTACATTTGAGGAACACAAGAAGATATTTGATAAATGTCCAGATGACGTGTATATTACAAATAGAATTGATGAAGTACTTAATACACTTTATCTTATCGATACAAATGCAAATATTGGGCTATTGTTAGATGGAATGGCCTATAAAATAACGAGAGGAGAACTAATGAATGGATAGATTAGCAGCTATACGTTTTAATAATAGTGCGAAGAGCTATTATTTTTCTACAACCTTGGATCTCATCAAGGGTGATAAAGTTGTAGTAGAAACAATTAGAGGATTAGAATTAGGCGAAGTTATAGCTGATCTTAAAGATATGTCTGAATTCAATCTGAATACAGAATTAAAAGAAGTTAAGAGAAGAGCTAATAGAGCGGATTTAGAAGTCTATGAAATAAATAAAATAAAGGCGGAAAAATCATTCCAAATCTGTAAAGAAATTGTCAGTGAAAGTGGACTAGATATGCGCATGATTAGCTGTGAGTATACTTTAGATGCTTCAAAAGTTATTTTTATGTATACGGCTGACGAAAGAGTAGACTTTAGAGAGTTGTTGAAAAAATTAGCGGCTGTATTCAAGTGTCGAATTGAGCTTAGACAAATCGGGCCAAGAGATAAAGCAAAGGTTATTGGTGGGTTAGGAACTTGTGGCTTACCATTATGTTGTAATTCATTTCTTGGTGAGTTTGATGGTGTATCTATTAATATGGCAAAGAATCAGCTTTTAGCTATTAACATAGATAAGATTTCAGGTGCTTGTGGGAGATTACTCTGTTGCTTAAAATATGAAGATGAAGCCTATACAGAGTTAAAGAAAAAGTTCCCAAAGATTGGGTCAAGAGTTAATTATGATGGCAAGAGTGTTAAGGTTGTTGGCTTAAATGTCATAAGTGATTTAGTTAAGATTGATGATAATGGTAACATTTCATTTATTGGCTTGGATGAAATTGAAAAAGAAGCAAAGCCTCATAACAATGAAAATAGACATAAGAAGGAAGAAAGAGAATTTAATAAGAAACCTCGTAATAAAGATGCATTAAAGCGAACAGAACAGCCTTTAGAATCACAATCAAAGAAAACTACATCAACAACAAAACAAAATCCTTCTCATCGTCCACATCACAACAACCACAAAAAACATCATCCAAAAGGTAATAACACAAATGGAAGAAATTAATTATCTTTTAGGCTTTAAGAATATGCATATCATTCAAAGAACTGATATGTTTACATTTTCTCTCGATACAGTATTGCTAGCTAATTTTTGTTCTATTACAAAGGATGTAAAAGAAATAGTAGATTTTGGTACAAATAATGCTGCTATTCCACTTTTATTATCAAGAAGAACAAAAAAGCATATAACTGGAATAGAAATTCAAAAAGAAGCTGTTGAGGTCGCTAAAAAAAGTGTAGCTATCAATAAATTAGAAAGTCAGATTTCAATTGTACATGCCGATATAAAAGACTATGCTGAAAATCATAAATCTAGTGTAAAGATGATTGTATGTAATCCACCATTCTTTAAAGTAGATGAGGAAAGCAATGTAAATGATAATGAATATTTACGTATAGCAAGACATGAGATTGCGATCAATCTTGAAGGTATTATCAAAGCAGCGAGTCAGATGTTGTCTTTTGGTGGTAAATTTGCAATGGTACATCGACCTGATCGTATGATTGAAATATTGGATTTCATGAAAAAATATGATTTAGAGCCTAAACGAATAAGATTTGTTTATCCAAAGCCACACAAAGACGCTAATGTTTTCTTAATAGAGAGTGTTTATAAAGGTAATACAGGGCTTAAGATAGAACAGCCACTATATGCTCATAATGAAGATGGAAGTTATACTGATGAAGTAATGAAGTATTTAGGAGATCAAGATGATTAGACAAAAGAGTTTTGAAAATAACATGCCAACGCTATACCTTGTTCCAACACCCATTGGTAATCTATCAGAATTTAGTGAACGTGCTATACAGGTATTGAAAGATGTTGACTATATTGCTGCTGAAGATACAAGAAATACCATAAAACTACTTAATCATTTCGAAATACATACGCCAATGATTTCCCATCATGAGCATAATACCAATGTAGCTATCCCTAAAATAATTAATATGTTGAAAGATGGACATAACGTTGCATTAGTGAGTGATGCTGGTTATCCAGCTATCAGTGACCCTGGTGCTGAACTGGTCAAAGCAGTGATAGATGAAGGGTATAATGCAGTACCAATATCTGGCTGTAATGCTGCTCTTGATGCATTAGTAGTTTCAGGTATTACACCTCAGCCGTTTGTTTTTTATGGCTTCTTAGCACATGATGACAAGACCAAAAAGAAGGAACTTGAAGCTAATAAAAACATTACTATGACGACAATCTACTATGAAGCACCTCATCGTATAAAAAAGACATTATCACTCATGTTACAAATATTTGGTGATCGTAATATAGCATTATGCCGTGAACTTACAAAAAAACATGAAGAAATCATTAGGGGACATATTAGTGAAATACTTGATATTGTTAATGAACTTAAGGGTGAAATGGTTGTTGTAGTTGAAGGCGGCTCAAAAATCGAGGATGAAGTTGTCTTTGAGCAATCTATTACTGAACATGTTAATGAATATATTGCTAAGGGCATGTCAACAAAGGATGCTATCAAAGAAGTAGCAAAAATTAGAAAAGTAGGTAAGAACGAAGTCTATGCAGAGTATCATAAAAAATGATGCTCTTTTTTGTTTCACGTGAAACGATGAAATATAATAAATATGTTATAGAGTTCAATTGTAAAAATTAGGCACTATAAAAATGATCTGTATTTGAAAGATACTGAAAGATTTAATTGCTTTCTTAGTCAAAGAAAAAGAATGAATTTTCAGGCTCATAATAACAACCAGCCATTTCATATGCATATAGAAGTACTAAGGACATTTATATAGACTAAGTATAGTAATCATTAGAGAAAATGATATTTCATTTAAATTCAATCCTTTAAAAATAATAATCAAATTCATTTAGGTTATCTAATTAAACAATCATTTCTGCTTATATAAAAAGATCAACTTTATTGAAAAAATAAATTTTGTAAAGTTATAATCCTTAAAAGAATTCTTTCAGGCAATAGGAGATGAAATTAACACAATTAATGATACGAAAGCCTAAATGAAGCATAAAAATGACTTTAAATGATATGATGGACAAAGGATAAGAAAAATGCACCTTCTCATTAGATTGACGTGATAAATTTCAATAGTCATAGATATATGAGACGTTCCTACTTCTTCTAATTGGATAATATTGATACTTATTAAAGATAGATTTGAATAAGATATAAGAGATATGTATGAGTGGGTAGTGTAATACAAAGTATAAAAAAAACTGCAAAAATAAGCAATACTACTTATTTTGCAGTTTAATCGAATTCTGTAAATACGATTTAACAAATAGCTGTAAAAAATTAGTCTAGAACGAATTCATAACCAATTCTTGGATCACCATTTGCAAGATAGATTCTGCCACATTGTTTAAATCCATTTTTCGCTAGGAATCTTTGCATAGAAAGGTTATTATCATGAGTATCCATTCTGATAGAATGAATATGTTCTTTATGGCAAATGTCAATGAAATAATTAATGAACATTGCAGCTAAACCTCTACCTTTATAGACGTCTGAGATAACAACGCGATGAATAACAAAATATTGTTCGCTTTTTGTTAGCCACAGACCATTTTCAATATGGTCATAGTTAGCTTCATGCTCATATGCACCATAACAGTAACCAATTACATGATTTTCATCACAAAGAACAAATCCTTTCTCTTGTTCAATGTCATGCATTAAGCTCTCTTTGTTAGGATAGCCATCTTGCCATTGATTAATATCATTTGCTTTAAAATAAGCTTTTGCTGCATCAACAAGCTGAAGTGCTTGATCGATATCTTCCATTTTTGCCTTTCTAATGTCCATATATTCAAATTCTCCTTTTCATTCTTAACTGTAACTAGTATATATGTTAAATTTAAGATTGTAAAATATTTAGAGGTAGGTGATATGTCATGACATATTATGCAGTTAATTTAATTGTTTATATTATTTCCATTTTTCTAGCCATGATTGCATTGAATTGTTTTCATTTTGATCGTTTTTTAAGAAAAGGAAAACAGAAAGAATTCTATCTATTTTATATAATGGCATCTTGTGTATTTGGGTATTTATTTGCCCAATTTATTTTGAGTTTTGGTACCTTCAGTAGTCATTTGTAACAAGCAAATAATTTGCTTGATTTACAAAAAACATAAGGGTACAATAAGAATGCATTATAGGAGGAAAAAAAGATGAAATTATCAAAAGAAATCGGTATTGACCTTGGTACTGCAAACATCCTAATTTATGTAAAAGGTGAAGGAATTGTAGTTAATGAACCAAGCGTAGTCACAATCAATACTGAGACTAATAGACCGGTTGCTGTTGGTGAAGAAGCACGTGAAATGCTCGGTAAAACTCCTGGTAAGCTTCAAGCCATTCGTCCTTTGAAGGATGGTGTTATTGCAGATTTCCAGATTACTGAAATTATGCTGACTCACTTTATCAATAAATTAAATTTAAAAGGTATCTTCTCAAGACCAACAATCTTGATTTGCTGTCCATCAAATATCACTTCAATTGAAAAGAGTGCCATCCAGGACGTAGCTTTAAGATGTGGAGCAAAGAAAGTATATATCGAAGAAGAACCAAAGGTTGCTGCTATTGGAGCTGGCTTAGATATTTCTAAACCATCTGGTAACATGGTTATTGATATTGGTGGTGGTACTACTGATATCGCAGTATTATCATTAGGTGATATTGTTACATCACAGTCATTAAAGATTGCTGGTGACAAGATGGACCAGGATATTATTAAGTATGTAAAAGATAAGTATAAGTTATTAATCGGTGAATCTACTGCTGAAGAAATCAAGGTTAATATTGGATGTGCTGTAGATGCTGATGAATCTAATACTTTCGAAGTTCGCGGTAGAGACTTAGTTACTGGTTTACCTAAGACAATCACAATGAATGAAACTGAAACACAGGAAGCATTAAAGGAAACTTGTGAAACAATCTTAATCTCATCTAAACAGGTTCTTGAACAGACACCTCCAGAATTATCAGCTGATATTGTCAACAAGGGTATCTTCTTAACTGGTGGTGGAGCATTATTAAAGAACTTAGATAAGTTCATGGAAAGACGTTTATTAGTACCTGTATTTGTAGCTGATGAACCTCTTGATTGTGTCGCTGAAGGTTGCGGCGTAATGCTTGAAAACACAGAATACTTACAGTAATATAAAAGATGACTTTCGGGTCATCTTTTTGTTTATTTTCATTTTAGGAGATTATTATGAGCGCAATATTTTTTGATATAGATGGAACGATTTTTGATGGCACAAAGATTCATCAAGAAGTCATAGATGCAATTAAAGAAACACAAAAAAGAGGACATTATTGCTTTATTGCCAGTGGAAGACCAATTAGCTTTTTGAATCAGGATGTTCTAGATATTAGCTTTGATGGATATATACTTGCGAATGGCGCAACGGTAGTTTTCGAAGATAAAATGATAACCAATAAGTATTTGCCTATAGAACCAGTTAAACAACTTCTTCACTATTGTGATTCACATCATATTGAATATATCTTATTGACTGAAAATGAAGGTTATTTACGTAAGGACTGTTCTTACTTACGTAAATTTTATCCGATGGCTCATGTTGATCCTACACACTTCATAACTGATTTTCATAATGAAGATGTCATTGATCATATCGTTAAGATTGAACTACATCCAGAATCAGAAGAGCAATACAAAACCTTTGTAGAAATATTAGGTGATGAATTTTTTATAATGTTGCCTAGTGGAAGTGGTGTAGCAGAGATTTCAAGAAGAGATGTAAATAAGGGGACTGCTATTAAAAATGTAATACAGTATTTGCATTTATCATTAAATGACAGTTATGCATTTGGTGATGGAGCAAATGATATTGGAATGTTTGAAGCAGTTGCTCATCCAATAGCAATGAAAAATGCTAGTGAAGATTTAAAGAGACAAGCTGAATTTATTTGTGAATCTGTTTATGATAATGGTGTTGCGAAAGAACTAAAGCGTCTGTTTTTATTAGATTGAAGATAGACAGTTTTAATGATATTATCATAGAGTACTGGAGGTAATAGCAATGTTTAGAATGATTCTAGTTCCAGAGGATGATTATAAAACATTACAGGATCGATTAAATAAAATAGGTGAGAAGGGATATATGCTGGAAGATATCTACTTCACACGTCTATTTAAATTTTCCAAGACAGATAAACCTGTTCATTATTTAGTTGATTTTAATTTAGAAGAGTTTAAGAAAAAAACACCTTATAGCATGCCGAAAAATTCAGAAATAAAGAAATATAGAAAGAATGGCTGGGACTATAGAAACCATTTTCTTAAGTTCAATATATTTACGACAAATAAAGATCGTCCTTTAGAAAGAGAAAAACAAATAAAGAAAGATGAAGCCATTAAAACAATCTTTTCTAAAAGATATAGAAATAATGTGATTGCCTGGGCGATGATGTTTGGCTTTATTCTCTTTTCGTTCTTTATGTTTAAGCTTAGTAAGGCGGATATGATTATTGTCGTAAGCTTTGCTTCAATCTTTGCGTTATTATCTTTATTCAATTGGATACATGTTACACGTGAAACAAAGAATACTCTATATTACCCAATATGTGTATTAGCAGGGATAATCACTTGGTTTGCAATAGCCATATCATTATATTTCATAAAATAGTGAAAAGATGCTCAAACGAGCATCTTTTCAATTACTTTAACATTTTAAAATAAGCACCAGGCTGAATATAATCAAGAAGCATGAGTTCTTCTTCCTTCACATGACCAACACAATTCCGTTCACCATCATTAGGAATGTCTCTCAAAGCTATTTCAAGCTCACCACGATAGTGGGCAAGATTGTCATTGACAATAAGAATATCGCCTTTTTTGAAGTGATCATGCTTATAAGCAACAGCTGGTATAGAAGTATCTTTATATTGAAGACGGACCATAGAGCTTCTCAAGAAATAAGAAGAATGATCATGACGATCCCAATGTGGGAAATAGTCATATACAATTGCTCGATCAACATCAGTCATGCTTACTTCTTCATCTATTTTAAGGGATATGCAGTCAAACTCCACTTCCGATAATGCTTTCAGTTCTTCTTCTGTTGCAAAGGCATTACCGATGATAATATCATCTACTAGTCCAGTTGCAAGATAGTATCTTGCTTGTAAATCAATTGGTAGACCACGCATTATTTCGACAGTAGGCAGACCACAAAAAACATTCCAAGGACCATGCGTATCAGGTGCATTGGAACTCACAAAGGCAGCAGTTGTAAAGTTATAGGATTTCCAATGTTTATTGAGCTTGTTGAACAGATCCCAATCTAATCCAGAATAGCGTTCAGGATAAAAATTATGGCAAATAGTCATTTGTTCGCGATTGGCACCATGTTCGACCATTAATCCTGCACCTTGATCAACAGAACCATTGAATTCAATTTTGATATGATAGGGGTTGTGTGTGATTTCGATATCTTGCGCTGTTCCAAATGAACCATCAAGGCGAAGTATATCAACACCCATTCTTGCAAAAGGTTCTAAGTTATTATATGAAGCATTGAGCTTCTTAAAAACTTCAGGGTTTGTGTCAACAGCAACTTCAAAGCCAAGTTGATGAGCTTGATTCATAAATTCAGTAAAATCTTGCATCATTTCATCAGCTGATTTCGTAACAGAAAGTAAACATGTAAAAATTCTAGTAAAGCCATAGTGAAATGCTAATGTGAGATAGTTATAAATTTCTTCTTTTGAAGACTTTTCTGGATAAACGGAAATACCTAGTCTATGCATTTTTTCCCCTCCTATATATATCTAAATTATAACATTGAGTTGATTATGCTCAATAGAATAGAAGTACCATTTTCATAATAAATATATTATAATGATGTCATTAAAGGAGCTATTTACATGTCTATACATACAATATTATCATTTCTAGTGACCTTTATCATTTCGGCACTTCTAGTCCCGTTAGTTGGAAAGGTTACAAGAAACATGGGAATTATTGCTCACGAGAATAAACGAACCATACATCATGGTATTATTCCTCGAACTGGAGGCTATGCCATTTACATAGCTTTTCTTATTGGAGCAATGATCTTTTTAAAGACGGATGTTCAGATTAATTCCGTACTTATTGGTGGATTCATTATCTTCTTGGTAGGCTTTTATGATGATATTCATGAACTACCGCCAAAAGCAAAGGTAGCTGGGCAAGTCTTAGCGGCATTAGTGGTTATACTTTATGGAGGAATATCACTTAAAGATTTCATGATTCCCAATGTTCCTACCAATATCTCAACAGTACTTGCGATTATTATTACAATAGGATGGATTATTGGAATAACAAACGCTGTTAACTTAATTGATGGTTTGGATGGATTATGTGCTGGTATATCAATTATAGTGCTTGTGACAATTACCTTTACTTCAATCAGTACGGGGCGAAGTGATATTGCTTCATTAAGTATGCTTTTAGCTGGTAGTATAACAGGCTTTCTTCTTTATAACTTTCATCCAGCAAAGATCTTTATGGGGGATTGCGGAGCACTCTTTATTGGCTTCATGATTTCCGTTATTTCTTTACTTGGCTTTGGCTATAAGGGATCAACATTCTTTACATTAGGTGCACCAATAGTTGTATTAGCAGTACCAATTATGGATACGCTTATAGCAATTATAAGAAGAAAAGTTCATCATAAACGCTTTGATGAAGCAGACCGTGGGCATCTACATCATAAGCTCATGTTCTCATTAGAATTAGGACAAACAAAATCTGTACTTATTCTCTATGCAGCAACAGCACTTTTCTCTTTATGTTCATACTTGAATATTAATCATCCTGATTATGCAAGAATTCTCTTTATTACTTTATTGATTGTCTTTGAAATCTTTGTAGAATATACCAATATGATTTCAAGAAAATATAAACCATTGTTGACTGTTATTAATATTTTCTTACATCGTGATGATTTACCAAAGATTAAAGAAAGTGAGCCATATCGCAAGATTGTAAGAAATCTAAGAGGGAAGCTGAAATATTTATTATTAGTTGTCGCTGTTGTAATCGCAAGTTATTACGGTTATCAATATTACCATAGAGATACAGGTCCAAAGATCAAACCAATTACATATGTCGAAGTGACTGATGGCACGGAATTAATGAAAACAATCTACAAAGATATCGAAAGTACGCGTGATCGAACAGCTCTTCGTGAATATGTTGCAGCATACTTTGCAGCGGATTTCTATTCTCTTAAAAACAAGGAAAAAGATGAAATTGGTGGAATAAACTATTTCTATCAAGACAAGTTATCCGATTTCCAGGATTATGCAAAAAAGGATTATTATGCTACAGTCAATAAATTAATAATTGATGGCAAGAATACAGATAATATTGTTGCTTATGAAGTACTCTCAAATACTGAGAGTGAAACAAAGCTAGCTGGCTTAGAAGACTATAATTATTATGATGTCATTTTACATTTAAAATTTAATCATAAGAGTCAAATACTGGATACAAAAGATATGAGTGTGACAGTAAGATTGATTGATAAGAATCATAAATATTATGTTGTGTCATATAGTTATAATGGACCATATGTAAAAACAAATGATGATTAGGGAGATAGGTTTCTATCTTCCTTTTTTGTACATGAATTAGCTATAATAATAACGGTGATTATAATGAATTATAAAATAGGTGAAGTTTCAAAGATGTTTAATATCTCAAAAGAGATGTTACGTTATTATGAGAAGAAGGGCGTATTGCATCCTAAGCGTATTGATGAGAATAATTATCGTGTTTATGATGAGATGGATATCTTCTTGCTTTTTGAAATTGTTCAATATCAAGCTATGAATTTCCATGTTACCGATATTGCAGAAATGCTTTCAAATAATTATATGGAAAACTATGCTGGATATCTTGAAAAATATGAAAGTAGTCTTAGAAAAGAGATTGCATAAAAATGATCTTGGAAAGACATATTCATGAGCTAACACAAAGAGCACAAAGTGCAAGATATAATATTGGTCATTACTATTTCCGTAAAATAAATCATTACAAATTAATTTCTATTTGTCATAGTCATCATGAACAATATAGTCGTATAGCGTTTGATCAGGAAACATCACAAATGCTTAACAGCAATAATCATATGGCCTTTGCAGAATCTCTCTGTTTATTTAAAGAGAACCAAGAGAATTGGTATTTTGGCTTTGATCAACAAGATATTAAAGACTTAGATATACAATATAATCAGTTTAAGGAATTAAAGGGTGGTTTATGTATATGCACAACAATAGATATGGGAGCAATTGGGTCATTTAGCTCTGCATCACTTTCTTCTATTATGAAATATGTGGAAGAAAACCACTATATTATTAATGGAGAGGTGCGTGGAGTAATAATTGGGCGTGGTTATGAGGCAGGAAAGTTTAGTAGAGTAATGGAAATACAAATTCCTGTAGAACAGTAAACCCTCAAATACTTTCATACTTTTCCATCCGAATAATTCAAGAATGAAGAATAAAATGAGGAATATTTCACAAGAATACATGTGAAAAATCTCTCTTGACCTTCATAATATTTCATACCTTATACTTAAGATGTGAAATGTGGAGGAAAAGATATGTTTACAAAATTATTTACACCAATGAATATTGGTGATGTTGAAATCCCAAATAGACTTGTTGTACCAGCAATGGTCACAAACTACTGTACACCTAATGGCTTTTTAACAGAACGTTATATGGAATATATGGAAGAGAAAGCAAGAGGTGGTTGGGGATTATTAATCACTGAAGATTATGCTGTATGTGAACATGGTAAAGGATATGAAAGAATACCAGGTTTATGGAAGGATGAGCATGTTGAATTAAATAAAGAACTTACAAAACGTGTTCATAAACATGGTTCAATGATTTTCTGTCAGATGTATCATCCAGGAAGACAATCTAATCATAATATCAATGGGAATGTCATGCCTTTAGCTCCTTCAGGTACTAAAGATCCAATGTGTATGGATTTAGCAAGAGAAATGACTGTTGAAGAAATCCATCAATTAGTCAAAGATTTTGCTATGGCTGCAAAGCGTTGTAAAGAAGCAGGTTTTGATGGTATCGAACTTCATTGTGCTCATGGCTATTTACTTGCGGAATTCTTATCTCCTTATGTCAATAAGAGAACGGATGAATATGGTGGATGCTTTGATAATAGAGTACGTATTGTTGAAGAAATTCTCAAAGCAATGCGTGAACAAGTTGGTGATTTCCCTATTCAAGTACGTATTTCAGGTAATGAATATGTCCAGGGGGGACGTACTGAAGCTGAAACATATCAGCTTGCCAGACGTCTAGAACAAATAGGATTTGACGCAATTCATGTATCGAATGGTGTCTATGCAGCAAGAGCAGTGAGACAAATTATTGCTCCTATGTTTACTGAACATGCACTTAATATGGAAACCGCTATGAATGTCAAGAAAGTTGTCAACATTCCTGTCATTCTCGCCAATAGAATTAATGAACCAGGTATGGCTGATATTCTACTTGATATGGAAAAGTGTGACTTTATTGCGATGGGTAGAGGTTCTTTAGCAGACCCATATCTTCCTAAGAAAGCTAAAGAAGGAAAGTTTGATCAGATTAATTATTGTATCGGTTGCTTACAGGGATGTGAATGGCCATTACTTAAGAATGAATCTGTAACATGTCTTGTCAATCCTAGAGTAGGAAGAGAATATGAATGTGATCTTACTCCTACAAATCAGCCTAAGAAGGTTATGGTTATTGGTGGTGGACCAGCAGGTTTGATGGCTGCAAGAATAGCTGCCATTAAAGGTCATCAAGTAGAACTCTTTGAAGCAAAGGATAGTCTTGGTGGTCAATTTAAATCAGCTGCTTATCCAATTGGAAAAGGTGAACTCTCTACAATGACATCCTCATATCGTGCTAATTTAGAAGCTCTCAATGTCCCTGTTCATCTCAATACAGAAGTAACAGAAGAACTTATTCAAGAAGTAAAACCTGATGCCATTATTGTAGCTACTGGTGCTAAACCATTAACACCACCAATTAAAGGCATGGATTTAGATCAAGTAGTCTATGCAGAAGATATATTACTTGGACATGTCGATATCGCGAATGGTCCTGTTGTTGTATGTGGTGGTGGTGAAGTTGGTGGTGAAACTGCTCATTATATGCAGGAAAAGAATCATCAAGTTACAATCGTTGAAATGCAGCAGGATATTCTTAATGATATGATGCCAATGACAAGAGAATGTCTCATGAATATGCTTCATGAATCAGGCGTTCAAGTACATACAAATTTCAAAGTCAAAGAAATTACAAGTGATGGTGTCGTAGGCGAAGATGCAAATGGTCATACAGCAACATTACCAGCTGTGCAGGTCGTCTCAGCATTTGGATATAAGGCTTATAACCCTCTTGAAGACATTGCGAAAGCTAACTGTAAAGAAGTTTATGTCGTTGGTGGTGCTATTAAGGCAGGTAATGCCATAACTGCAACAAGAGAAGGAATGGAAGCAGCACTTAAGCTTTAAATTATTCAACAACTATTAGTGAAATAACTGATAGTTGTTTTTCATTGCACTTTATTTGTATTGTGCACAATACAATGATAGTGTATAGATGAAGAGAGGTATAGAAGATGAATAAATTATCTATTAACTACTGGTCGGATTATGCATGCCCATTCTGCTATATCGGCAAAACAAACTTAGAAGCTGCTATCAGAGAACTCGGTCTAGAAGATCAAGTTGAAATGCAGATGTTGTCGTTCGAGCTTGATCCAAATGCTCCTAAATCATATATGGGTGATACAACAAACTTAGTTGCGCAAAAGTATGGTGTATCAAGAGAAAAAGCAAGTGCTGAAATAAAGAAGATTGAAGATATGGGAAGGGAAGCAGGTATTGTCTTAGATTATGCAAATGCCCGTTATACATCAACATTTGATGCTCATAGACTTACAAAGCTTGCCCAGGAGAAATTACCCTTGAATAAGGCTAATCAGTTTATTGCGCGAATATTTAAAGCGATGTTTGAAGAACATACAATGATGTCTGATTTAGAAACATTAAAGCATATTGCATTAGAATATGGTTTGAGTGAAGAAGATGTTAATTCTATTATACAAACAGATGCTTATGCGAAAGATGTGCGCTTAGAAGAAAACCTAGCAACACAATATAATGTTACTGCTGTACCATACTTTGTTTTTGCGAATAAGTATGCTGTTCCGGGAGCACTGCCTAAGGCACAAATGAAAGATGTTCTAAAACAAATTATAGCAGAAGAGAAGATTGTTGTTGAAGGAGAGAGCTGCGGCATTGATGGATGTCAATAGAAAATGGAAAAATGTTGTAATATGGCATACTTTATGATAATATGAACAAGCGTAGAAGAGAAAAGAGGAGGTTATATTGATATGTTAGAAACAATATTATTAATTGTATCAATAGCCCTTATTATTGTATGTCTATTACAATCAGGAAAAACAGATGGTATCGTTAATGCATTAACAGGTCAGAGCTCTAACTTGTTTGCTCAACAAAAAGAGAGAGGTGCTGATCTTGTTCTTACAAGATTAACGATTGGCTTAGGTATTGCATTCTTTGTGATTGCAATCTTGATTAGAATGGGTTCATAGAAATAGGGCACTAAGTGCTCTATTTTTTCTTATGGGAATCTTTAGAAAGATATAACATGAGTGAACTATAATATTGAAAAGTAGGCATTATAATAAAGTATCTAGAAAGGTAAGAAAATGAGAGAAGAAATATTAAGATTATTATCTGATGATCATAATCATGAACGAACAATACAAGATCTCACACGTATCTTTAAGATTAAAAGTGAAGACTTTGCAGATTTCATGAAACTTTTGAATCAATTGGAAGATGATGGTGAGATCGTTAGAGATCAGTTTAATCAATACTTTACACCTGAATCATTAGGTTATTTTAAAGGTATATTACAGCTCAATAAGAAAGGTTTTGGTTTTGTTAAGGTTGCGGAAGACAAGGAATTCTTTGTACGTTCCAATCTTGTCAATGGGGCATTAAATGGTGATACAGTCATCATTCATAAACTCAATGATGATCCTCACAGTGATGAAGCAAGTATTGTAAGAGTCTTAGAACATAATATTAAAGATGTTGTAGGCTTAGTTGTGAAGCTAAAGGGCAAGACTTATGTTAATGCGGATGATTCAAGAATAGGACAAATTCGTATTAATGATGCCCATATCAAAGGTGCTATGCCTGGTCATAAAGTTATTGTTCATATAACAAGCTATAAGCCTTTAAGAGGGGATATTGTTGAAATCATCGGTCATAAGAATGATCCAGGTGTAGATATTCTTTCGATTGTTTATGATCATGGTATTCATATCGACTTCCCTGAAGAAGTCTATCAGCAGGTGGAGAATATTCCTGATGAAATTGATCCTGCTGGCATGAAGGGAAGAACGGATTTACGTGATATGCTTATTGTCACTATTGATGGTGATGAAGCAAAGGACTTGGATGATGCCATTTCATTACGTAAGTTAGAGAATAAGCATTATGAATTGGGTGTTCATATTGCAGATGTTTCTTACTATGTTGAAGAAGGCACACCATTGGATCTTGAAGCTGTTGATCGAGGCACTTCTGTCTATCTTGTAGACCGTGTTATTCCTATGCTTCCACATAAGCTCTCTAATGGTATTTGTTCCCTTAATGAAGGGGTGGATCGTTATACAATTTCATGCTTTATGGAAATCGATCAGAAAGGTCAGGTTGTCGATCATCGTATCTTGCCAACAGTCATTCATTCAACACATCGTATGACATATACTAATGTCAATAAGATACTTGATGGTGATCAGGAAATGCGCAAGAAATATGCGGATTCTGTAGAACTCTTTGAGACAATGAAGGAATTATCGGATATTCTTACAAGAGCTAGAAATATTCGAGGGGCTATTGATTTTGATACGGATGAAGCCAAGATTATTGTTGATGAGAAGGGTAAACCTATTGATGTTCAATTAAGAGTACGTGGTGAATCAGACCGTATGATTGAATCATTCATGTTAGCAGCTAATGAAACAGTTGCTGAACACTTTAAATGGCTTGATGTTCCATTTATTTACCGTGTCCATGAAACTCCAAAGAAAAACAAGCTTGAGCAGTTCTTAGCGATTGCGAAACCTCTAGGTTATAACATTCATGGCTCTCTTGATGACATTAAGCCAAAAGAACTCGCCAAGATCATCACTAAGAGTAAGGGCAAACCAGAACATCCTGTTATTTCTACATTACTCTTACGCAGTATGCAGAAAGCAAGATATTCAGAATTATGCCTAGGACACTTTGGTCTAGCTGATGAATACTATACACATTTCACATCGCCAATTAGAAGATATCCTGATTTACTTGTTCATCGTCTTATTCGCAATTATCTCTTTAATGAAAACTACAGCAATATTGAACATTTTGCTGAGGTTGTCCCTCAGTTAGCTGATAGTTCAAGTGATTGTGAAAAGCGTGCTGTGGATACGGAATATGATGTTGATGATATGAAGAAAGCTGAATATATGAGTTATCATATTGGAGAGAAGTTTAAGGGAATTATTTCTTCAGTTACTTCTTTTGGTTTCTTTGTTGAACTTCCTAATACTATTGAAGGTTTAGTTCATATTACTGACTTAGCTGATGATTATTATATTTATGATGAAAAGCAGTTAATGTTGATAGGGCAGAGAACACGCAAGATGTATCGTCTTTCAGATACTGTCGAAGTTATTGTCAAAGATGCTAACAAGCTTGAGAAGCAGGTTGACTTTGTCGATGCGAATAACTATGCAAAATCTAGAAAACCTAGACGTGCTAAGCACTCTTCAATAGCACATCCAACATCAAGAAAACATAAAGAACATCGTGGACAAAGAACACATACACGTGCAAGAAGAAGGGGTGGTAAGCGATGAAAATTGTTGCACAGAATAAAAAAGCTTATCATGACTACTTCATACTTGAATCCTATGAAGCAGGTATTGAATTAAAAGGAACAGAGATTAAATCAGTACGTAAAGGTTCAGCTAATCTTAAAGATAGCTATGTACGTATAAAGAATGGAGAAGCTTTTGTTGTCAATATGCATATTGCTCCTTATGAACAAGGAAATATGTTTAATGTTGATAGTCGTAGAGAACGTAAACTCCTTCTCCATAAAAAAGAAATTAATAAGCTTTCTAAAGCTATTATGGAACAAGGGTTAACCCTTGTTCCTACAAAGCTCTATTTTGGAAATAGTTCAAAACTTAAGATTGAAGTATCGTTAGTAAAAGGTAAGAAGCTTTATGATAAGCGTAATGATCTTAAAGAAAAGGCCATGCAGCGTGATATTGATAAAGCCATGAAGAACCGCTACTAAAGATTGATTTTCATGAAATAAGGCTATATACTAAAAGGGCATCAGAAGATGATGCCTGTAATCCGGGGGTGTTCTTGGATTCGACAGGGGTCAGTTTGAATTAGGTTGCAGTCGTCGGGAGACGTTAAACCTCAAAACAAATATCTGGAAACAGAACTAATTACGCTTTCGCTTAGTAGTCGACGTTAGACTCGCGAAATGCTAGCGCATGAGCTCTCACAATCATGCTGTCTAGTAACATAACCTAGTGGGATAAGGGAACTAGGATGTCTCGACTAGAACCTCGAAAATACAGAGAATCGGTAAGTGAAAGACTGCTTGTGGATCGTAGCTTACTTAAATCTATTCGACAAGATAAACTGTAGATGCTTAATATGGGACGGCTTTTGGACAGGGGTTCGATTCCCCTCACCTCCACCAATGATCTATTGAACGAATGTACGTTGGTATATTCGTTTTTTTGTAGAGTTAGTTTTTGTGGAAAAGAAGTGTCCACATGGATTATTTTTAACACGCCGTTAGAAATAGAGCGTATGTCTCTAACTTTCTATCAAGACTAGGGCTCAATGAAAAGGATATAAAGGGCATTTTTGATTTATCTCTTTATGACTGTTACTGGGTCGTTAAAGAAGAATTTCAGGATTTGTTTCGTGATAGGAATCTTTACGAGTGAATGTATAAAAAGCCCTCATTGAAAGGACTTCTAATAAGGAACGATAAAAAATATTATCGTTTAAAATTCAAGTTGTAGTAGTATTTCACTAATATTTCTCTTGTTGTATAAGATACGAAGCACATAAATCATCTTTTCTTCTAAATACGGCAGATAGTATAAATTATAATGATCTATTGTTTTCATCCTTACATTTTCTTTAGTAATAAAAGTGTTATCAATTGCGATTTCACTTTCTGGAAAAGAACATATCACGTCAATGGTATTATTCAGTTTGTCTATAAACTTAGAAGCAGCCTTTGGATTTGATAAGTTTATAGCAATATAAGAAACGATATGTTCTAGATCTGCTTTTGCTTTTAATGATAATTGATATTGAAATTTAGATTCCATACTTTTTCTTTATGTCACTGATGGCTTGACTTCCATCTATCGTGCGGCCATCCTTTATATCTTCGATTGCGTCAATAATTTCCTTAGCTTCTACCATTTGTCGCATAATTCTCTCATAATAATCAATGTCCATTACAACTAATCGGCCATATCCATTTTTAGTCACAAATACAGGTCCGTTTTCTTCACTGCATAGATGTTCTACCTCGACTGTATTTTTTAAATCACGCATAGGGATAATTTGCATGTTATCTGCTCCTTTCTGTGTCTTTATTATATATTAAATATAGCCACATTAAAATAATGACGCAACTATTAAGTTTGAAATATATGAGATTGCCAGATATGGATGGTGACGTATTTGAAAATTATGCTAATGATAGTAATAAAGACGATTATGAAGTAGAGGAAGATGGTTTAGAATTAATAGTTAACAATGAGGTTTGGATTTTTTTATGAACAGATATTAAATCAATGGAAATTATCGAGCACTTATAGGAGTGCTTTTCATTATCCCTTTGAAATGATGTTCTCTAGAGATTCCATTTTTTTCTGGCTCTTTCATTCTTACAATCATAGACTTTGTATAGGAACCATCAGCAATGGCATCAACGATATTTTCAAGGTGCTTAGTCTTTTCTTCATATTCGCTTTCTAGCTAATCAAGAAGATGATGGTCTTTCTCGTTGCATTAAGTGGTTGTAAACGTTTGGAAAATAAAGCACTAAAATATAATAACAGTAAGGGATACAAGAAGATGATGGTCTTTCTCGTTGCATTAAGTGGTTGTAAACGTCTTGGAAAATAAAGCACTAAAATATAATAACAGTAAGGGATACAATTGGTTAAAACGTGATGAATGTTTTGAATTTTGTTAAATTATCGATTGTAATTCTTATAGGACGTTCATATTCTTTCTCTATGTGCTCTGATGTTTTAAAACTAAGTAAATTACCTTTAGAAGACCTTTCAAGAGTTTTTGAGAAATTACTTATTTCTTCTTTTACAAGATTATGAATCTTAGCATCGACTAAACTTATTACGTTATCTGTATAATATAATTTACTAGTAAGACCACAAGAAGGACAGTTAATATGAAATATTGTATTATCATTAAAATACTTAGATGGAATTCTAAAATATTCACCACAATGATGGCATTGTAATAATATATAACCGTCAACATCAGATGATATATGTATTTTTAAGCTATCAATTTAGCCATTATTTTTTGCTTACTTGTTTCATTGTCACATTTACTTATATAGTCCCAATACTACTACAACGTTAAAACATGTTCATTATATTTTTTCTTTACCTAGGAACAAATCAATTGCATTTATATGATGAACACCTTCTTGTTGATCGCGGAATTTATCCAGTGAAATGATATAACGTGGATAACCATCTCTTATTTCTCTAAATGGTCGATACTCTCGCTCTTTAATACGTTCAGTAGCTTTTATATCTTCACCTTGCAATGTATAAGCAACTTGAATATAAGCATAATCCCTATTTTTTTTGCGTACAATAAAATCACATTCTAATTTTCCTATCTTACCAATACTAATCTGGTAATCATGACTAGCTAAATATAAATAAACGATATTTTCCAGTGATGGACCAAAACTTAATCTATTATCTGTATTCATTGCAAAATATATAGCCATATCCGATAAATAATATTTTTGCTCTCTTTTTATAGATGTTTTGCTCTTTAGATCAAATCGATTACATTCATATACTATTTTTGCTTTTTTCAAATCTTCAATGTATCCTCTAACTGTCGTTGCCTTTGTTTTGTATCCTTCCATTTCCAAACATTTGAGAAGATTATTCAATGAAAAAGGCGCTGAATAATTATTGAGAAGAAAAGCCTGAACTCTTTCATATACCGGAACATTTCTAATCTTTTTCCTTGTCTTTACATCTTTTTCAAAGATCTCAGAAATAATTCCTCTTGTATATGTTTGCCTAGTTGGGATATCATCAAATTCTAAAGTTTTAGGAAAACCCCCATTAACAACATATTCTTCAAATTCTAAATACAGATCTTGATTTATATCTTTTTTATAAAAACTTTTCATATCTAAATACTCAGAAAAATCCAATGTGAACGTTTCAAAATTTAAATATCGTCCAGTAAGTTTTGTAGAAATCTCATCACTTAATAAATAGGAGTTTGAACCTGTAATAAATATTGAATATCCCTCTTCTGCATAGGCGTGAACGACACTTTCAAATCCAAAGACATTCTGAACTTCGTCGATAAATAAATAATATTTATCTTCTTTTCCTAGCATTGATTCAATTTTTAATTCCAATTCTTCCGGTGTTTTAATATTTTTATATCCTCTTCTATCCAATGGAATATAGATGATTTGTTTTTCCTCTATTCCTCTTTCAAGTAACTCATTCATGATTGATCTTAAAATAAAGGATTTTCCACATCTTCTAATACCCGTGATTACTTTTATAATATCTGAATCATAAAAAGGGCGAATTTTTTTTAAATACTTTTCCCTTGGATATACATTTTTAAACATAATCATCCCTAACCTTTCTACCAATAGAATATCATAAACATCAATTTAAAGGTACTATTTTAGATAATTTTAATTATTTAGTACCTTTAAAGTCCATTTATCGATAAAATATGCTAAAAAGAAGTATCGAACTTCTCGCATGGTGACGTATTTGAAAATTATGAAAATTATTGTAGCAAAGATGATTATAAAGTAGAGGAAGATGGCTTAGAATTAACAGTTAACAATGAAGTTTGGATTTTTATGAATTAGATATTAAGTCAATAGAAATGAGCACTTATAGGAGTGCTTTTTATTGTAGTACAAGCGAAGCTTTTATATAGTCTTTAGACAGTTGATCGTACGTTGTATGCGAAACAGTAAATCATCTGCTATGCATGTGGAGGGCAAGACAGTTAGACAAAAACATCACCGTTCCTTCTATGATGGTAAGTGTTCAAGTTACCGCCAAATAGAAAGGAAAGGTGATGTCTAATGGCTCATAAAGCCAATTCGCTATCGCATACAAAATGGTATTGCACATACCATATCGTATTCACACCAAAGTATAGACGAAAAGAAATATATGGTCAATATCGAAAAGACCTTAAGGAAATCATGTGAGTCAAACATGATATTGTCTTCATGTACCAAGAAAGAAAGTGTCCTGAATGATAGATCTTAAAAAAGCATGTTACACTAATCTCCTAACTATTCTATAGAACTTGGAGGTATTGCATGAGAAAGGTAAATCTAAACGATATGGAAGAATACAAATACAAAGTTATCAAGAAGCTTGTAGAAACAAACGGGAACAAGAAAAGAGCGGCATTAAGGCTTAATTGCACTGTCAGGAATGTGAACAGATTAATCGCTAAATACAATGAAGAAGGAAAGGCTGCCTTCCAGCACAAGAACAAGAACCGCAAGCCTGCTATCACTTTCTCTCCCGAAGTAAAAAAGCAAATTATTGACTTATATAAGGAGAAATACAGTGATACTAACTTCAGACATTTTACTGAGATTGTTTATGAGGAGCTTGGAGTGAAAGTGAGTGATACGACTGTGAACAAGTGGCTGAGAGAAGAAAACATTCTTTCACCAAAAGCCCGTAAAAAAACAAAGAAGCAGCATAGGAAACTGATGAAAATGAAGCTCAAGAGTGCAAAAAGCGAAAAAGAAAGAAACAGGATCAAGGAAGTAATCTACAAGGTGGAAAAGTCTGAAGCTCATCCAAGACGGCCTAGATGCAAATATGCAGGTGAAATGATTCAGATGGATGCCAGTTCCTACAAATGGAACGGCTCTGATATATGGCATCTGCACGTTGCAATCGATGATGCCACAGGGGAAATCGTCGGCGCTTATTTTGACCTTCAGGAGACGCTTAAAGGCTATTATGGCGTTGTCTCACAGATTCTTCTGAACAAGGGCATACCGGCCCTCTTCTATACCGACAGACGCACCGTATTTGAATATAAGAGAAAAAATGCGCCTTTAGACAACGAGGATACTTTCACACAGTTTGCCTACTCAGCACATCAGCTAGGTATAGAAATAAAAACAACGAGCGTGGCTCAAGCTAAAGGCCGTGTTGAAAGAGTTAACCAGACACTACAATCACGATTGCCAGTAGAATTAAGACGCGCTCGTATTACAACAATAGAACAGGCTAATCAGTTTCTTCTCGAATATATCAAGAAGTTCAATGATCAGTCTGCCCTACGACTCAATAGTACCAAAAGCGTATATGAAAAGCAATTGACATCTGCACAAATCAATAAGTCACTGACTGTCATTGACAGTCGAAAAATCGATAAGGGACATAGCTTCCAGTATAATAATCTTCACTATATGATTGTGACCGCTGATGGAACGGATGTGTATTTCAAGGAAGGTACAGAGGTTATGGTGATTAAGTGTCTTGATGGCAAAATTTACGCCAATATAAATGATAAGCTTTACAATATTCGTGAGATTAAAAACTGGAAAGAATATTCAGAAAACTTTGACGTAAGACCGGAGCTGAAAAAAGAAAAGAAGAAGTATATACCGCCAGTAGACCATCCTTGGAGACAGAACAGCTGGAAGTTATATTCTTCTTCAATTAGAGCTCATTTATATGGTGCTCATAATTAAAAATATTCAGGACATTTTCAAATTCGCTTGACATATCGAAAAGACCTTAAGGAAATCATAAAGGAACTCTGCAGGTACAAAGGGGGTGGAAATCGTAGAAGGACACCTCATGCCTGACCATGTGCATCTTCTTCTCGAGATTCCTCCAAAGCTAAGCATAAGCTCGTTCATGGGATACCTGAAGGGAAAGTCAGCGCTGATGATGTTTGACAGACATGCAAACCTGAAGTACAAGTTCGGCAACAGACATTTCTGGTCCGAAGGATTTTATGTGTCGACAGTAGGGCTGAATACAGCAACTGTGGAGAAATATATCCGAGAACAGGAGATGCATGACCAGATGGTGGACAAGCTGAGTGTCAAGGAATACGGCGATCCATTTTCAAACGCAACGAAGAGAAAAAGAAGCAAAAAAAGTAAAAGACAATAAAATAATCTGATAGGGAACAACTTTCATAAATATCGAATGATTCAAATTTCCTGTTTGATAATTTTTTCGTTATAGCATTGATTCTTTGAATTAAGATTTGTATTTAACTGAGAGAAGTTCCCTATCAGATATTATTAAAAGACTAGATAAAGTAATCAATATAACAAAAAAGGAAATAACCATCAGTCCAATGGGACCAAGATTATTTCCTTTTCAAATAAATTATAAAGCGTTAAAAAAGAATTGCAATATTTTGATTGAAATGGTGGAGAGATGGTAAAGAAGAGGTCTAAATTCAAGGAAGCAATAGAGATTTATGAAAAGACAGGACTAAAGGCATTAGAAGCAGTTATTTAGAATAGGGTATTATTATTGTTGGAGAATGAGAAGATAAGTAATAGCACACTTCAAATATAGAGGAGTGGGTTTATTTATTTTGATTGCATTTTATGCTAATGCATAGTTTAGGTCAGTTTACAAGGAACTACACGCAGACCGTGAAACGGGCTGCTGACAACAAACGGCGCTATGCTCCCGGCTGGGTGCATAGCACCTGTTTGTTGCGGGGGTTTCCAAATGGGGCAGCGCCCCATTTGGCACACGACTTTGCGGAGCAAAGTGTAGTGTGTTATACGCTCTGTCGGCGTTGCCCTGAAAATACCGTTGCCGCCGGGGAGGGCAAGGGCATTTGACGCGGCAGGAAA